>ENA-OFCE01001800-OFCE01001800.1-metagenomes-genome-assembly--contig:-NODE-1800-length-10168-cov-2.093741_pt1 | contig 10168 bp, 8 predicted proteins | sample MGYA00153388_OFCE01 | MGnify analysis MGYA00153388
TCATTACGGTTAGTTGTAAGAGGGAAAAATTTAATTCAGATAACAAATTTAAGTAGGTGAAAAGCAAACTCGACAGCAGCGGCGCGAGCAAGGAACGCCAGCGAAGCGGAGACGGGGGAAAGCCAAGTATTTTCTTCATTATTTACTCATAAAATAATAAGAAACACACCACGGTTTAATAGCAATTCCTTTTGCCGATCATCTGAATTCTCCTGCTTGGTCGGTCCCCCAGACACACCGCAAATCGCCCGCTTGCCTAGCGGCGATTTAATGTTTAGCTGAAACCATTTGCTCGCGAGCGAGACATTGCCATTGGTTGCGTCCATTTGCGAATGCGCTAACCGCCGACAGCAAGTAAAGCCAGCAGCTGCTCCTGTGCATTCCGCCGCACTGCCTTGGGCCCACGCGCGGGGCGCTTTCTGGTGTAACCGCCCTCGCCGTCCATTTCCCACGCTTGCACGTTGTCCTCCAGGTACGGCTTCAAGCCTTCGCTGATCACGCGTCGCTTGAGTTTGGTGTCCTGCACGGGAAAGCAAAGTTCGATGCGACGAAAGAAATTGCGATCCATCCAGTCTGCGCTCGATAGCCACACCCGCTCGTCACCGCCATTTCGAAAATAGAAAATGCGGCTGTGCTCCAGAAACCGACCAACGATCGAACGTACTCGAATGTTCTCAGACAATCCGGGAACGCCGGGGCGCAAGGCGCATACGCCGCGAATGATCAAATCTACTTTAACGCCAGCGGTGGAGGCGCGATATAACGCCTCTATTACGTCCGACTCCAAGAGTGAATTCATCTTGGCGATGATGTGACCACGCGCGCCTGATTTGTTGCTTTTAGCGATCCTGATTTCGTTTTCGATCGAGGCCAGCACGCCAGCGTGCAAAGAAAACGGTGCCTGCCAGACGCGAGTCAGCTTGGTCGCTTTTCCTAGCCCCGTGAGCTGTACGAACACCTGATTGACATCGACACAAATTTCTTCATTCGACGTCATCAAGCCAAAATCCGTATACAGCCGCGCCGTACGCGCATGATAATTGCCGGTGCCGAGATGGACGTAGCGGCGCAGCACCGGCTTTTGCCCTTCCTCTTGTTCCCGCCGCACGATCAACGCCATCTTCGAGTGTGTCTTGTGGCCAACGACGCCATACACCACGTGCGCACCGACCTCCTCAAGCTTTGCTGCCCAATTTAGATTGGCTTCTTCGTCGAATCTGGCCAATAGTTCAACAACGACGGTCACTTCCTTGCCGAACTTGGCTGCCTCGATCAACGTTTCCATGATGGCCGAATCGGTGCCGGTTCGATACACCGTTTGTTTGATGGCCACAACTTGTGGATCACGTGCCGCTTGCTGAATAAACTCGATAACGGGCGTGAAACTTTGAAACGGATGATGCAGCAAGATGTCCTGATGCTTTAAAACTTCGAAGAAGTCTTTCCCCTTGGCGAGCTTGGTGATTCCTTTCGGTAGTCCAGCGACGAAGATCGGAAATTTAAGTTTGGGACGCGCGACCTGGTCCGGGACGCTCATCATGCGCACCAGATTGACAGGCCCGTTTACACGGTAAATATCAATCTCATCCAACTCAAACTGGGTCGCGAGAAACTGCAGCGTTTCTTCGGAACAATTGTCGGCGATTTCCAGTCTCACTTCATCGCCCAGGTGCCGTTGTGGTAATTCGCCTTGCAGCGCCAGACGCAGATTCTTGATCTCTTCCTCATCGACAAACAAGTCGGAATTTCGCGTCAGCCGAAACTGATAGCAGCCGAGCACGTCCATGCCCGAAAAAAGTTCGCCGACATGCTGATGAAGAACTGATGTCAGAAAAATGAAGTCGTCCTCGCCCTCGGCAACGCCATGTGGAAGCTTGATCACGCGCGGCAGCATCCTGGGTGCCTGCACGATGGCCCGGTTGGAATCGCGGCCAAACGCATCGCGCCCGGTGAGTTCGACCGCAAAATTGAGGCTCTTGTTGAATACACGCGGAAACGGATGCGCAGGATCGAGCCCGATAGGCGTCAGGACCGGCATCATCTCTCGGAGGAAATAATCCTTTATCCAGGCCTGCTGCTTCGGCGTCCACTGCGCACGTCGCAGGAAGCGGATACCCTCTGCCGCCAACGTTGGAAATATATCGTCGTTCAACAACGCGTATTGCTGCGCAACTATCTCGTGCGCAACCTGCGCGACCAGCCGAAATGTCTCACCAGCTGTCTTGCCGTCTTCGCCACGGTTGCCCGCATTGAGCTTGATCTGCTCCTTCAATCCCGCAACACGGATCTCGAAAAATTCATCGAGGTTGGAGGACACGATGGTCAGGAACTTGAGGCGCTCAAGCGATGGGATTTTGCGGTCTTCTGCCTGTGCGAGCACCCGGCGGTTGAAGGCAAGCAGCTGAATTTCTCGATTTAAAAACAATTCGCCCGGTTTTGGCCGGCGTGCAGAACTTGTGACCATCGTGATATTTTTTGGTTTGGATTTGTGTTTGGCTGCGTGTTTTGGTTTGATACTCATGGTAGCTACAGCGTATTACGTTTTTGTGACGCAAGCTAGCGGTATCGATCCTATGACATACTGCGAGCGCCAAAAAAATTCAATCCCCAGTCCACATTCCACATCCCCAGATATATGTCTCATCACACGCTCGCCGCCGTAGATTTGGGGTCAAATAGCTTTCACCTGCAGATTAGTCGCGTCGTGAACGGCCAGCTATATCCCCTCGACAACCTTAAAGAAACAGTCCGTCTCGGTGCCGGCGTCACCAGTGAGAAATCAATCGATCCTGCGACGGCAGAGCGCGCGTTCGCCGCACTTCGCTTGTTCGCCGAACGGCTGCGCGGAATGCCAAACGATGCGGTACGCGTGGTGGGCACGAATGCATTGCGGGTCGCCAAAAACGCGAATGTGTTTATCAAGGAAGCCGAAAACATATTGGGCTATCCCATTGAGACAATCGCCGGCCGGGAAGAGGCGCGGCTTATCTACGTCGGTGTCTCCAACAGTCTGCCTCCCTCGAATCACCAACGGCTGGTCGTCGACATCGGTGGCGGCTCGACAGAATTCATCATTGGCCATCGATTGAAGCCGAAAGTGGTCGAAAGCCTTTACATGGGCTGCGTCAGCTATTCGGAGCGCTACTTTCCCGGTGGCGCAATGGATAAACGCACGTTCAGGGATGCCCAGCTGGCTGCACGCAAGGAGATCGAGCAGATCGCCGCGCGCTTTCACAAGGAGGGCTGGAAAGAAGCGTATGGGTCGAGCGGGACTGCCAAGGCACTCGGATTCATTCTCAACGAAAACGGCATTACGGCAGAGGGCATCAGTCTAGAGGGCCTGGAATGGCTGCGCGATAAATCCATCAAGGCAGGCGGCTTCAAGGCGCTCGAGCTCGCAGGTGTCAAAGGCGACCGCGTGCCAGTGCTGCCGGGTGGTCTTGCCATTATGCTCACCGTGTTTGAAGAATTGCATCTGATGCGCATGTCAGTGGCCGACACCGCATTGCGTGACGGTGTGCTGCATGACTTACTGGGCCGTACGCATCACGAAGATATTCGCGGCGCCACTGTCGAGGCGATGTCAAAACGCTATCACGTCGATCAAACCCAGGCGACACGCGTGAAACAGTTGGCACTTGGATTATTCGAACGCATCGATGAGTCATCGACCGATACAGAAATCGCGTTCCAGCGTCGGCAGAAAATGGCATGGGCATGCCGCTTGCACGAGATCGGTATCGATATCGCGCAGGCGGGCTTCCACAAACATTCAGCCTACATTATCGCCAACGCCGATATGCCGGGCTTTTCAAAACGCGAACAGGCGGCGCTCGCGACGCTGGTGCTGGCGCAGCGCGGCAAGCTTGCCAAAGTCGCCGGGGACTTGCCCCACGAACCGTCGTTTGCCGCGAAAGTGCTGTGCCTTCGTCTGGCGGTACTGCTTTCCCGCAGCAGGCGTAACGTCGACGCCAAACGATTTGGAATCGCCAAGGTCAACACTGACTTCAGACTTTCGGTTGATGCGGTCTGGCTGGAAGCCAATGGCTTGACCGACTATGAGCTGCGCCAGGAAGCCCTGGAGTGGGCCAGCGTTGGAATGAAACTTGAAATAGTGCCGACGGTTGCCTGAACATTTTAGCCACCCGTGTGCGATCCAAGGCCTGATTTTTACCCCGGATCGCCAACCGACTCCGGCGTCGCCATTGCAACCAGAACGGCCTTGGACTCACCGTCGCGGTCCCGTTGACGAAACCACCACAACGCACCCTTTTTTACCGAGACATAGCCTTCCGCCCCATTGATAAGTCGCCCTGCGACCATGCCGAGCGTTGGCTGGTGGCCGACGACGATCACGCTGCTGGCATTGTCCGGCCAGCCCGCTGCACGGAATACGGCGTCAACAGATCCGTCAGGCGCAAGTGCATTGTTTGTTTCGACAGGCATGCACAGCGCCGCGGCCGTCTCCTGTGCACGCAACGCCGGGCTGGCGACAACTCGCCAAGGACTCGCTCGATTCGGCAAATGACCTAATTGCGATTTCAACCAGGCCGCCATGCGCGCTGCCTGCTTTTCGCCGCGCGGGGTCAGACGCCTTGCAAGATCACTCGATGCGACGTCTTCGGCTTCGGCGTGTCGCCAGAGAATGATGTCCATTCAATAATCGCTCGATAAAAAATGCTTGAAAACGTGGACACAAAAAAACCCGCTGCTGCCAGCGGGCTCTCCGTTCGCGGGTCCAACATCCACCGCTAGATCAACTATAAATACAGAACCGCCGGGAAGACGGCGACTGCGAGCACAATCAGCAGCCATTCGGCTTTCCAGCGCTTCAAATGACCGGTGTAATAAAGGATGATGCAGACAATTGCGAAAACATAAAACGCAGCCAGTAGCATTGATTTTCCCCGATAGACTTTTTAAGCAAACTGAAGCGGTACCTAATCGCTCTAAGTTACCACACAATCGCCGGATTTTCACCCAACCCGTAAAGGACTATACGGCATCCTCGCCGGTTTCCCCGGTGCGAATCCTGACTACTTGGCTCACATCAGTCACGAAGATCTTGCCATCGCCAATTTTGCCCGTACGCGCTGCCTTTATGAGAGCGTCGATCGCTTTGTCGACCATGCTGTCGGCCAAAATAACTTCAACTTTGACTTTAGGCAAGAAATCGACCGTGTATTCGGCCCCGCGATAAAGCTCGGTATGGCCTTTCTGGCGTCCAAAGCCTTTTACTTCAGTGACGGTAAGCCCGGTGCAGCCCAATTCGGACAGCGCCTCACGCACCTCGTCGAGTTTGAAAGGCTTGATAATCGCTTCGATTTTTTTCATGCTGGTCTTCTCCGTGAACGCCTCGTCATTTGGCGACGTACTTTGATGTTATCGGATACCGCCAGTCTTTGCCGAAACCTCTACGGGTTATCTTGGCGCCCACCGGGCTTTGCCGCCGCTTGTACTCGTTGATACGCAACAGCCGCGTGACGCGCGTGACATCGGCATCCAGAAAACCCATACCTACAATTTCAGAAGGGGAGCGATCCTGCTCCATGAACAATTCAACGATCTGGTCAAGCGTATCGTAAGGCGGCAATGAATCCTGGTCCTTTTGGTCGGGGCGCAATTCAGCACTCGGCGGACGAGTGATGACGCGTTCCGGGATGACGCGCGAAACGCTATTGCGGTAAGTACATAGCTTGTAAACAAGCGTCTTCGACACATCTTTCAAAATCGCAAAGCCGCCCGCCATGTCGCCATAAAGCGTCGAATAACCGACCGCCATTTCACTCTTGTTGCCCGTCGTCACCACCATCGCGCCGAATTTATTCGAGAGCGCCATCAGCAGGGTGCCACGCGGGCGAGATCGTGTGAATGTTCTCCTCAGTCGTATCCGGCTTGGTACCTGCAAACTCGCCAGCCAGCGAGGTCTTGAACGCTTCAAACATCGGCGTCACGCCAATTTCGGAATAGCGTATGCCCTGAATCTGCATCATTTCACGCGAGTCATCGAGCGAAATCTGCGCGGTGAATTCGGACGGCATCATCACGGCATGCACACGATCTCGCCCGAGTGCATCGACCGCAATGGCCAGCGTCAAGGCCGAGTCCACACCACCCGACAGTCCCAGCAGGACACCGGGAAAACCGTTCTTGTTGACATAGTCACGCAATGCCACGACCAGCGCACGATACACGCTCGCCTCGACCGACAATGCGGGAAATACCGCACCGCTGATAACGCCCGCGCTGAACTCCACGAGCCCCAATGTCTCTTCGAACTCGCGTTCCTGGTATCCCACCGCGCCATCCGCATTGATGCCAAACGATGCGCCATCGAAGAGCAGTTCGTCCTGACCGCCCGTCCAGTGGGCATACAGAAGCGGCACGCCAATTTCCTGCACGCGGGCGCGAACCACGTCGTAGCGCGTTTCGAGTTTCTTGAAATCGTAGGGCGACGCATTCGGTACGACGATCAGTTGGGCACCTGCCGCCTTCGCTGCGGCGACCGGCTCGGCGAACCAGACATCTTCGCAAATCAGCACCGCAATCTTCACGCCTTCATGTTCGAACACGAATGGCTGATCGCCGGTCTCGAAATAGCGCTTCTCATCGAATACCTGATAGTTTGGCAGGCGCTGTTTGAAATACGTGCCAACTACCTTGCCCTCGTCAATCAAAGATGCGGCGTTGTAAAGTTTGCCGTTTTTAACCTGCGGGTGGCCAACTATGATTTTGATGCCAGATACGCGAGGCGCCATTTCCGCGAGTGCGGCAGCGCAAGCGACGCGAAAGTCGCGGCGGAATAGTAAATCCTCGGGTGGATATCCGCATAGCGCCAGTTCAGGCGTGACCAGCAAAGTCGCGCCTGCAGCCTTCGCGCGTTCGGCGTATTGCAGGATGGTCTCCACATTGCCGGTGAGATCACCGAGCATGGGATTTAGTTGGGCAATGGCTATTTTCATGGTTTTGCGGTGGTCAGATGATTTGCATAAAGCGACTCCCTCACCCCAACCCTCTCCCAAGGGAGACGGAGCAAAGTCCCCTCTCCCCTGGGAGAGGGTTAGGGTGAGGGATCGCATACGAGTAACATTGCGTACTCATTATAAGGTTGCCATCAAAGCCCCCCGCACATGCGCGAAGTAGAACTGCAAGTCCTCGATTCCCTGGCCACCATAGACGCGAAAGATTGGGACGCGCTGACGGACCACAACCCCACCTTGCGCCACGCCTTCCTGCAGTCGATGATCGATGCGGGTTGCACCACCGCCAAAACCGGCTGGCTGCCGCAATTTCTTACCCTATGGCGCGATATTGAGGGTCAGCAGTCGTTAAGCGGCGCAATGCCGCTTTACGTGAAAAGCCATTCCTACGGCGAATATGTATTTGACTGGTCGTGGGCCGAGGCTTATCAACGCAATGGCCTTGAGTATTATCCAAAGCTTTTATCAGCCATTCCATTCACGCCATGTTCGGGCGGTCGTCTGCTGGCCCAAACCGCCGCAGACCGCAAAATCCTCCTCGACGGTCTTCTGAGTCTGGCTGAACAAAGCGATGTGTCGTCATTGCACGTGCTTTTCCCGGATGCCCAAGACCAGCAAATGCTGATCGACAAGGGCATGATGCCACGCACCTCGATACAGTTTCACTGGCAAAACGCCAGCTACAAGAGCTTCGACGATTTTCTGGCGACCATGAGCCACGACAAGCGCAAGAAAGTGAAGCAGGAGCGGCGCAAGGTTGTGGACGCAGGCATCACATTCAACCGTCTGGTGGGTCGCGACATCTCAGACGCCGATTGGGATTTTTTTGTTGAATGCTACGACCACACCTACCGCGCGCACTTTTCCACGCCCTACCTGAATCGTAAATTTTTCGGCTTGATCGGCGAACGCATGCCGGAGAACGTGCTGCTGATCGTCGCCGAACGGGAGGGAAAGCGCGTTGCCAGTGCGCTGAACCTGTTCAGCGAACGCACGCTTTACGGCCGCTATTGGGGTGGCCTCGAATTTCATTCGGGTTTGCATTTTGAGACCTGCTACTACCAGGCGCTGGAGTTCTGTATAGCGCGCGGCATTCAAGTATTCGAAGGCGGCGCCCAGGGCGAACACAAACTTGCGCGCGGTTTTATGCCGGTGAAATGCCATTCGGCGCATTGGTTGAAGCAGCCGCAATTTGCCAGGGCAGTGGAGGACTTCTTGCGCCGAGAGTCGAGTGGGATGGAGCAGTACGTGAATGAACTGGGAGAGAGTAGTCCGTTCAAATCGGCGTGAGATCTCTAATCCCATTTCAAATTCGTTAACGTAGTAATCAGGCCACGTCGACCAGCTTCCTCCTTCCCCCGGCTGCGGGGTTGCGATGGGGGCGACTCTTGATACAAAAATTCCCCGTACCCGACCTTTCCTGGCTTCCGCGAAGGAAGGAGGCACCCTGCTTCCCTTACATCTTTGCTTGCGGCTATTGCTTCCCCGCCCAAGGCATGACCGGCACAGTCGAAATACTATTCGCTGGCGCACCGTCGATCAGTTTGCGGCTAATCGCCAGATAAACGAGCGTCTTGTTCGCCTCATCCCACAGGCGCACGATGCGCGTCTCCTTGAAAAGGATTGACGTATCTTCAGCGAACACCACTTCGTCCTTTGGTAACTTCGCAGGCAATGTGATCGCGCCAGTCTGGCGGCAGGCAAGCGAGAACTGCGACGGGTCCTGCGCCAGACCTAACGTGCCCGCGACGCCGCCCGTCCTTGCCTGACTGACATGACACGTCACGCCCGGCACTTTCGGATCATGGAAGGCTTCGACGCATACCTTGTGATTTGCGCCGATCAGTTTCCACGCGGTCGTCACGCAGCCGATGGTTTCGGCGTTGACGGAAAACGATGCTGCCAGCAGGGTGGCGGCGAAAATGCAGGAGGACAGGGTTTTATTCATTTATTTTCCAAAGTGAAGTTACAGTTGCACGACGAATTCTTCCGACACCGTCGACGGCACAATATCGGTTAACGACAGCACTGCCATTGTCTGCGCGTTCGTAGACTTTGAAAATTTTAGAGCCGCCAAGTTCCTTCATACCAGCGAACAACCACAAGGGTTGCGCCGGGCTGGTAATTCAGCCCATCGTATTTTCAATAATTGCGCGGACTGGGTCCCAGTGTGCGCTGGGACGACGGGTTCTCCATTGATTCGCCATATATTAGTGCGAAATTTCGTTCCCTCTCTTGGAGGAGAGAGCTAGGGTGAGGGGTGTCTACGTAGGCAGACATCACTCCTGGAAACTTCTAAAAACGCCCGTTCGTGCTGATCCTTCGGTTTACTCAGGACAGGGTACGCTCCGCGTGTCGAAGCACCGATGAACTAAGGTATTGATTCACCCTTTGCCCACTAAGCCCTTCAATACCTCAGAACCTGCCCCGGCAGGCTTGAAGCCGGGGGCGAACGGATTTTAGGTTATTAAAAGTTCCCTCCTAATAACCTCTAGCACTGGCGGGTCTCGTGGCGCACAAGTGTGCTACGAGCCGCGCCAGTGTTAGAGTTTCACAAAAACATCTTACTTGTCTGGCAATTATGCACTACTTGACGGGGTTGTAATTTCACGGTGTAACACTCCCATCTAGCGGAAAAACACCATGCCAAAAGCCTCTAGCACGATGTACGTTCACCAAATGACTGTCGGTCAATTTGAGGAACAGTTTCAAGATGAAGATGACTGCAAGTCTTGCTTGGCTAACTATCGCTGGCCAAGCGGCGTTTCCTGTCCACCCTGCGATACTCCAGACTCCACCGAACACGGCACGATGGACTGGCATTGGAACTGCTACAAGTGCAATCAGAACGGCTATCGTTTCTCTCAGCGAGCATAATCAAATTATTTTTTAGCCAGCTTTAATGCTAACGCGCACCGTTGTCATGCCTACCTGATGGTCAATAGTCAGTGCTCCTGAATAGCGCTCAAGCCCAGAAGGACAACGTAGCACTGCCGAGTGCCGTGGCACAACTAGTGCTGGCTAATCTTCTAGGCAACGCGCTGGTGCATGGCGTTGCTGGCGGGACAATCCGTATCAGTATGGAAGCTCGCGTTTTATGCATCACCAATTCAAGTGCAGATTTCCAAGATGTGAGTAACCCAGCACGCCCTGATAACCACAACAATATGGTGTCAGGGACTGGCATT
>ENA-OFCE01001802-OFCE01001802.1-metagenomes-genome-assembly--contig:-NODE-1802-length-10159-cov-3.179929_pt1 | contig 10159 bp, 7 predicted proteins | sample MGYA00153388_OFCE01 | MGnify analysis MGYA00153388
AAACGTGGCCGGTTCGCTGGGCGAGTCGGGACCCCCGCCGCCACCGCATGCCGACAAGGCGAGCAGCAGGGTCAGTCCGACGGCGGTGCGGCTGCGAGGGTGTGGCTTCATGGGAACCTTTGGGTTGGCGGTCAGGTGCAGCGAAACGCTGCCGACACGTGACGACAGCCCCGAAGACGTTACCAGTGGCATGTGACAGCCACATCACAAGCTCGCCTTCGCTTGTTTCGGGGCCCACCCCTCGCCAGCGCGGGGCACGCTGACACAGCGATGTCATTGGCAACCAATAGCATCGAAATGCACTGCTTCTTCGAGAGCGGGCCCCCGGCGAGTTGGCTCAGGCGCTGCCGCGGTTCACATCCAACACTGGCATGTCGCAGACCCGCACGTACGCCACGCACTCCGATCGCAGCCCCGCCCTCGTGCAGGCCGAGGCGTCGCCGCATGCGATGCCTCTAGCCGGAGTCCGGCGCAGCTTTCGCAGTGCGCCGCAGTCGGTCTCGGGCTTCATCGCCGCCGTGCTGGAACCGGGGCTGAACGCGGCCATGCTGCTGGTGGCCCATCTGGTCAATGAGGTGGAACTGTCTCAGGCCTCGATGGCGCTCCTGCCTCTGGTGATGTTTTTGTCCTTCCCGGGCATCGATCGCTTTCGCGACGGGCCGTGGACGGCAGCCGCCGACATTGTGCTGTCCTGGGTGTGGCTGCTCTTCCAGCTGGCACTGATCGGCTACGCCACGGGCAGCCTGGAACTCTATGACTGGCGTGTGTTGCTCGGTTGGGCACTCGCCACGCCCGTTTTTCACTGGAGCGCGGTGATGGCCGGCCGGCAGGTCCTGGTGCGCCGCGCCCAGCGCAAGCGGGCGATCCGACGCTCCGTGATCATCGGTGCCGGTCGACTCGCGGTCAGCGTGGCGCAAGCGCTGCGCAGCCGCCACGATGCAAGCACCGAGGTGTGCGGCTGCTTCGACGACCGAACCGGCGCACGCCTCGACGATCAGATCGCCAGCCTGCGTCTGGGCGGACTGGCGGATGTGGCCGACTATGTCAGGCGGCACGGCGTCGACGCGGTCTACATCACGCTGCCGCTCGGTTCACAGCCCCGCATCGTCGCGCTCATGGAAGCGTTGCAAGGAACGACGGCCTCCTTGTTCCTGGTCCCGGACTTGTTCGGCATCAGCATCATCCAGGGGCGCCTGCAGGACGTGAACGGTCTGCCGGTCGTGGGGCTGTGCGAAACGCCATTCACGGGCGTCAATGAAGCGGTCAAGCGCGCCAGCGATCTGGTGTTCGCGACGTTGATCCTGACGCTGGTCGCGCCATTGATGCTGCTCATGGCGCTGGCGGTCAAACACAGTTCGCCGGGGCCCGTGATCTTTCGTCAGCGACGCAACGGGCTGGGCGGCGAACAGATCGTCGTCTACAAATTCCGCACCATGAGGGCGACCGACGATGGCCCGACCGTGCTTCAGGCGAAGCCCGGCGACCCGCGGGTGACGCGGGTCGGGGCGTTTCTCAGGCGCACCTCGCTCGACGAGCTGCCGCAATTCGTCAACGTGTTGCAAGGCCGAATGAGCATCGTCGGGCCGCGGCCCCACGCGGTGGCACACAACGAGCAATACGCTCAGCTCATCAAGGCCTACATGGTGCGGCACAAGGTGCGGCCCGGCATCACCGGTTGGGCCCAGATCAACGGGCACCGGGGAGAGACCGACACCGTGGAAAAGATGCGCGCCCGCGTCGAATGCGACCTGGACTACCTGCGCAACTGGTCACTGGGGCTCGACCTGCACATCGTCATGCGCACCGTCAAACTGGTGCTGTTCGATCGCCACGCCTATTGAACGGCACAGCCCGGCAATCACCAAAACGACCCTGTCGGGTCGGGCGCGGCGTACCGGCCACGCGCGCTCGACACAACGTCCGTTGATCCGCTTGGGCCGACCCGTTTCGAACGTTGCAAGCTGTTCGAGCGCTTGCCGCGGCTTGGTCGGTGTCATGGCATCCAAAGCCTGAAGACCGGCGCGGAGCTACTCGCTCTTTTTGTCGGGCGCTTGAAATCGAAAGCCCGGTTCTTTGAGCACGCCGGGCAGCAAGAAGTCTGCAGGCGGCACCGTGAAGCTGCTTTGCACCAACGGTCCCGAAGGATTGTGAAAATTTCTGCGCGACCGCGCGAGTGGACGCCCGTCGTCACGCTGTCAAGAAGCCAACGGTGTCGCTGGCGCTCGTCGCGAAAACTTCAGAGTGAGACAAATCGGGAGAACAGGCCGCAAAGATCACGATCCCTCGGAAGATGCCCCTCAGCGATCCCCTCGATCCCACACAGCAGGATGTGGAGCCGCATCACGTTCGTCATGGTCGAGGCCTGTCGGATCTTGCGGCAAGCCGCCCGTTGGCGCTTCTTCACGCTTTGCCCTGTTTCAAATGGCGCGACTGTTCTAGCACAAGCCAAAGAAAAGCAGTGCCGGTACCAGAAGGCCGAACACTGAGAACACGTCGGAACCGCACCGGAACGACCGCTTTTGAGATCCGCCTCTCCGATTGAACACAAGGACCGTCGAGCCGATGCAGATCGTTGTCTTTGACACCTGGATCGTCGCCGCCGGAGCGACCCTACTCGGCAAAACTTCGCCATGCCGGCGTAATTCGGAAAAGGACAAACCACCAAACCACAACCCTCGAACCGCCAGCATCTCACCGCCGCAACCTGTCGCGGGCGGCAGTGCAAACGTTGACTCGGCGGCCAAGTCGCTCGTTGTAGCCAACCGCTCGCTTGGGTCTGCCGGCCGCGCTGGCGCACGACGTGCAGCTGTGGCGGCTATTCAAAAACACTGCGAACAGTCCACGAGCGGCCCGAATCCCCCAACGAGGAATGACAACGCCGGCATGCCTGGACAGTAAGCGAAGCTGCAACTCCTGGCGGGCGCATGGCGCGCCGGCAGGTCCGCCGCAGCAGGCGGTGAAGGCCCGAGCGCGATGGGACGCGCCCGGGTCGGGCTTTCCGAGTGCGTCAGCCCATCATGCGCTTCGACGGATCGAAGCCAATCACGCCGCCGTCGTCGCGCGTGATGACGACGGTGGCCGAACGCGGCCGCGCTGCGGCGCCGCCCGGGCCGTAGCCGGCGTTGCCAGGCCAGTTGCTTTCGAACGGGCCGTTGAGCGTTGTCGGCGTCAGCGCCACCGACGCCGGCACGGCGCCTGAGCGGCCGGTGTTCTCGCCCGGGTGCTGGACGTTGACGAACAGGGCCTTGCCGTCTGGCGTTTCCGTCAAACCGGTGATCTCGGCACCGCGCGGGCCCACCAGCAGCCGCTTGAAGGTCGCCTCGGTCATCTTGCGGCCGGCGTGGGTGCGCTGGGTGACCGGCAGGCCGGCGGCACGTACCGCGGGATCGGGGCTGCCGCTGGCCAGGTTGACAACGTCCACCGGGCCACCGTCACCCTGACGGCCGGGAATCACGGCAAGCAGTTGAGCGTTGGTCTGGTCGGTGAAGGTGTTGTCGTCGGTCTGGATGTACAGGATGCCGGTGACCGCCGAGAACCAGCAGCCGTCGGGCTTGGACAGATCGTTCATCGGCGTCAGGCCCGACAGGTTGACGTTGGCCTGGTAGTTGACGTCGTCGAAGCCGGCGTCGGCCACCGCCTGTGCGCCGAACAGGAAGATGTCCCAGCGGAAAGTCAAAGCGCCCGGGTCGTCGCGGTTCTCACGGATGCGCACGATGTGGCCGTTGACGTTGCCGCGCTGCGCGGCGACAGCCGGGCCCTGGCTGGTGGCGGCCTTGGGGTCGGCCCAATAGCGCGGATTGGCCGCGTCCAGCCCCGGGTTCGGCACGTTGTTGCTGCTCAGGCCCGCGTTGCCGCGGTCCGGGTTTTCCGTCATCGTGATGTAGATCTCGCCGTTGAACGGGTTCACTGCGGTCCACTCGGGGCGGTCCATCCGCGTGGCGCCGGCAGCGCCAGCGGCCAGGCGGGTGTTGACGCAGATGTCGGCCAGGCTTTCGAACGAGTAACCCTCAGGGTTGTATTTGCTCACCGCAACGCCAGCGGCGACCTTGGGGTTGTCCAGCGTCAGCGGCTCCCAGCGGCCGCTGCCGTCGGCGTTGAACACGGCCGTGTAGATGGTGCCGCGGTCGAGGTATTTGTCGCCGACGTCCAGGCCGCCGCGGATGGCATCCGACGGGTTCCAGCGGGCCTCCGTCACGTACTTGTAAACGTACTCGTTGCGTGAGTCGCAACCGATGTAGAACGCCAGCGGCCGGCCCGGGCGCGCCAAGCTGCCCCAGGCGCCTTCGTTGGCACGCCGGCCCATGGCCGTGCGTTTCTTCGGCCGCGACAGCGGATCGTAGGGGTCGATTTCGACGATGTAGCCGAAGGTGTTGTGTTCGTTGCGGAAGTCGTCGGTCGCGGTGGCGCCCAGCACGCTGCAGTTGAATCGTGCGTACTCGGTGGAGGCCACGTCGGCCGGCACCACGCTGGCCCAGCGGCGGTGCGCGAAACCTTCGTTGCCGGGGCGGATGCCGTTGCGCAGCAGTTGCGTGTTCTCGCGCTGGCTGCGTTTCGTGTCGTCGCCGGCGTCGCGCTTGAAGTAGCCAGCCCAGTTCTCTTCGCAGGTGAGGTAGGTGCCCCAGGGCGTGACGCCGTGGCCGCAGTTGTTCAGCGTGCCACGCGCAGTGCTGCCGGTGGGCGAGAACTTGGTCTTCACGAAGGTGCTGCCCTTCACCGGACCGCTGATGTCGACCAGCGTGCGCGCAGTGACGCGGCGGTTGTAGCGCGAGGCCTTCTGCTGCGCGAACTGCCCGCCTTGCTTGCGAATCTCGGCCATCGAGACGCCGTGCGCTTCTTGTTCTTTCACGACCTCGGCTTCAGGCCGCGGCCCCGCAGCGAGCCCCAGGTTGGTTTCGCCCTTCGGGTGCAGAAACTGCGCGGTGCCGCTGATGTTTTCGTGGTTCACGGCCAGGATGCCGCGCTCAGAGCTCGCCGGGTCGCGCACACCCGTGCGCGAGCGCAGGCCGAAGAAGTTCATGCCGTCGTGGTGGTCGCCGGCGCGGCGCGCGTAGTCGGTCTCCGAGCCGTCGCCGGCGTAGCTGGGCAGGCTCGGGTCGAGTGAATCGCCGGTGGCATAGATCACCGTGGCGCTGTAACCCGCAGCGACGACGATGCCATCGGCGGTGGACTTGCCGACCGGCTCGAAGTCCAGCAAGTTCGCCTGTTTGATGCCACCGGCCGCCGTGCCAACGGCCGCCGGTGAGGCAGGCGCGGCCGAGACCAGACTGCCGAAACCGGCCATCGCCAGCGCGCCCACGCCACCCTGTATGACATGACGGCGATTCAGGCGTGTCGCCACCAGGTCGTTCAGGTGCGGTGCGGTGCTCGGGTTGTTATCGAGATCATCGGGATCGACACGAAGCGGTGAAAGGCTTGAAATGCGGTCCATCGTTACTCCAGGGGTTGGCCAAATCGGCATCCACCAAAGATTGCAGACCGAATATGACGCGGCTGTGAAAAAAATCAGAGAAACGCATGCGGACCCCGGCGCAGCCACCGTACAAGGCCGTGGGTGCCCGCGGCCTCCCGATCCACGATGCACTGGCGCGCACGGTCGGCGTGGTGGCAAGGAGTGCGCCAACGCACAGACGTTGAAGTCAGCATGAACATACCATTTGCAATGGTTGGAACCACCGTTTTTAAACGTCGCAGGTTTCGGTCATGTCTTGCGCGCAAAAACAGTTCCCTGCAGCGCTCGGGGCCGATGTTTTGTGAAGGTGGCTCGAAGTCAAAGACCATGCCGCAAGCTGACCCCGACTTGACGGGTTGCGGTCAGGCGCCCTTCGCAGGGCTCACAGCGAATGCGGCGAATCGGCTCGTCTTGCTGCCAAGCCGGTTCGACGACATTTCTGGGCTCGTCATCCGAGCGTTTCGATGACCCGCGCCACACCGAGGCTGCGGGATTTCGCCGAACGGCTCATTTTCATCGGGGCGACCCAGGCCGAATCTTCCGCGGCAACGCCAGCGGCAGTCTTTGCTGCGATCGAAAAGCTACGTCCGACCTTGACGCAAGTTGTCGGAAATCAGGGCCTCGGGACTTTTCTTGCGCGCGCGCTTGGTTCAGCCAAAGTGGATGTTGCCTGGCTGCGCTCGGTACGCGTCAGGCCCGATGGATTCTGGGACGGCTTGGAGCGGCTCGAGGACCATGTCGACCGTTCGGAGATTGCCGAGGGAAGCGTTGTCTTGCTCGCCCAATTCATCGGCCTGCTGGTGGAACTGATTGGCGAACGGCTGCTGTTGCAGTGGGTGCGCCAGGCCTTTCCGGAAGAGTCAAAGCGCGACTTTTATTTTGGTAAAGGGAATGAACGTGAAAAAAACTGATGCGGACAACCGCAATCCCAAAAAAGCGGCCAATCAACCGGCCGGCATGACGATCCACCAACTGTCTACGGGCGTGCGCGGACTCGACGACATTCTGGGTGGCGGCATTCCGGAGTTTTCGTTCAATGTGATCGCTGCGGCACCGGGATGCGGCAAGACCACGCTTGCTCACCAGATCGTTTTTTCCAATGCGACAGCACAGAAGCCGGCGATCTATTTCACCGTCCTTGGCGAACCCGCCATCAAGATGCTGCGCTATCAGCAAAAGTATTCCTTCTTCGACGAATCAAAGGTAGGAAAGGCAGTTCGCTTTATCAATCTGACCGAATTGGTATTGGCACAAGACTTGAACGCGGTGCTCGAGGAGATCATCAAGCAAGTGACGGCGATCAATCCGGCGATTGTCGTGGTGGACTCTTTTCGCAGTGTCATGCGCAAAGCGACCGCCACCACCAGCGAGACGGAAATGCAGTCGTTCATTCAGGGCCTTACCCAGTTTCTCACCAGTTGGCAAACGACGACGTTTTTGGTGGGTGAGTATGAGAAGGATGAAGTCCGCGACAACCCACTGTTCATCGTCGCCGACGGCATCTTCTGGCTTTCTCAAGTGACCGAGAGAAATTCTGTCGTGCGGAAGTTGCAGATCATGAAACTTCGCGGGCAGGACTCGGTGCCGGGTCTGCACTCGATCCGCATCAGCGCTGACGGGTTGCAAGCGTTCTCGCGCACGCTCGGATTGGTTGGCAAAAGAAACCGCCCGACCGGGCGCCGCAGGCTTTCGATTGGTGTGCCCGCGATCGACGAAATGATGGGTGGGGGTATTTTCGAGGGCGACAGTTGCCTGGTGGCAGGTCCGTCCGGGACGGGTAAATCAACGCTGGCAACGCAGTTCATTGACGAAGGTCTGCGCCGGGGCGAATCGGCCATCATTGCAATTTTCGAGGAGCGCCCGGTGGGCTATGTAGACCGCGCTGCGAGCTTCGGTCTGGATCTGAAAAATCCACAGAAAACGGGAAAGCTTGAAGTCCTCTATGTGCGTCCGCTCGACCTTTCGGTGGACGAAACGATGCAGGAGATTCTGGATGCGGTCGAAAGACTGGGTGCCAAGCGATTGGTGATCGATTCATTGGTCGGTTTCGAAATGGCGCTGGCGCCCGACTTCAGAACGGACTTTCGGGAGTCGCTTTACCGGATGATCGGGGCGTTGACAGGGGCCGGGATCACGATCCTCAGCACCGTCGAAGTGGAAGACACATTCACCGCGTTGCCTTTCAGCCAATACGTGATTTCGTTTCTGACGGACGACATCATCCGGATGCGATACGTGGAGATCAATGGCCAGTTGCGAAAGGTGTTGGTTGTCATAAAAATGCGCGGTAGCAACCACAGCAAGGACATCCGCGAATACCTGATCACGGACAAGGGCATCGTGCTGATCGACCCCCGGAGAACAGAGTATTCCAAGCTGACGACAGGGGCACCGGACATCATCAGCCAGCCAGAAGAGATGGCGCCGGAGCCGAAGGCGCAACGCCAACTGTAGTTTGTCCCGTACCCGACACCGGGTACCCGGTACCCGGTCACCGTGCGCCGGGATCGCTCGACAGGCGGCTCAAGAAGTCATCGACGTTCGAAGACAGCGATTCCATCGATGGAACCTCGCCGTCCGGCGTGAGATGGTCGATCGCATCGGGCAGGATCTGAGACAGACCCGCGCGCGCCTCGTCGGTGCTGATACCGGCGCGCTGCGCGATCTGGGCCAGCCGGTCGTCACCGAAAACGTCATCGACCATCGCCGGCGAAAGGGGTTCGTTGGCACCCGTGCCGACCCATGAATGCGCCTGCGAGCTGTAGCCCCGATTGGCGAATTGCTCGATCAGTCCACCCAGCCCACCCATGCCTGCGCCGCCGCCTGCGCTCGAGCGGTTTGCCAGCATGCCCAGCACCACCGGAAGCAGCGCGGTGACGATCTGGCTGGTGCTCGAATCGTTGCGTCTGGTGCCCCGCGACGGATCTTCCGCATTGCCCGACAAGCCCGCAAGAATTTGGCTCAACAGTCCCATGTGTGCACTCCCGGTCGACAAGGGCCACAGGTTACCAGCGTGCGATGCGAGGCGCGATGCTGCCGGGAAAATCAGCGCGCCCGGAACATGGCAGGCGCCGGCGGCTTGCCGGGCGCCGCGGCTGACGACGTGTTGGCCGACGTGACGGGCAACGGCCGTGCCCCCGTCGGCAGCCGCGGTCAGGTTGGGTTTGACGGACCACGAAACGCCGGCCGGCTGACGCGCCACTTGCCGGGCGGGGGTCGGCGCTCAGGCTTTGAGCCGGTAGCCGGTCTTGAAGATCCAGGCCACGACGATCAGCGACAGCGCCAGGAACAGGCCGGTCATGCCCAGGCTGAGCGCGAGGCTGACATCGGACAACCCGTAGAAACTCCAGCGAAAACCGCTCACCAGGTAGACCACGGGATTGAACAGTGCCACGGTCTGCCAGAAGGGCGGCAGCATGTCGATCGAGTAGAAGCTGCCGCCCAGGAAGGTCAGCGGCGTGACGATCAGCAGCGGCACCACCTGCAGCTTTTCAAAGTTGTCGGCCCAGATCCCGATGATGAAACCCACCAGGCTGAAGGTGACCGAGGTCAGCACCAAAAACACCAGCATCCACACCGGGTGCTCGATGCGCAAGGGCACGAACAGCCCCGCGGTGGCCAGGATGATGAGACCCAGCACGATGGACTTGGTTGCCGCCGCACCAACATATGCGACCAGGATTTCGATGTACGACACCGGCGCCGACAGCAGTTCATAGATGGTGCCTACGAAGCGCGGAAAGTAGATTCCGAACGAGGCGTTCGAGATGCTCTGCGTCAACAGCGACAACATGACCAGCCCCGGCACGATGAAAGCGCCGTAGCTGACGCCGCCGATCTCGGGAATGCGCGAGCCGATGGCCGCGCCGAAAACGATGAAGTACAGCGATGTGGAGATCACTGGCGAAACGACGCTCTGCATCAACGTGCGGCGCGTGCGCGCCAGCTCGAAGCCGTAGATCGCACGGATGGCGTGCCAGTTCATACCGTTTCCTGCACCAGGCTGACGAAGATGTCTTCCAATGAACTCTGCGACGTGCGCAGGTCTTTGACAGCCACACCGGCCAGGGCCAGGTGCTGCATCAGGCCCACCATGTCTGGCGCCTCGCGACTTGCGTCGTAGGTGTAAGTCAGCTCGCAACCGTCGGTCGACAGCGTCAGCGCGTAGCCGGCCAGCGCCGACGGCACCTTCGCCAGCGGTTGCTGCAGCTGCAAGGTCAATTGCTTCTTGCCCAGCTTGTGCATCAGCGCGCGCTGGATGGGCTCGAGCACATTCATGCTTTGCGCGACGCGTTTTTCCTCAGCCGTAATGGCGGCGGGCACATCAAAATGATTATGCGCTTTTTTGCGCACGTTTATAAGTGTGCTATCAATCCTTGAGGCCAGCCCTTGGGCAAGCACATGGTCGAGGCTGGTGCCCGGTGGCAATTGCTGGCTGCCCACGTTCCAATCCAGCACCGTGTTCAGGCTGAAATTTTTATGCGCCGCGCGGTCGGTTACCTGTTGAATTTCCGCGAGGCGCGCAGGGGCAATACCCAGCAAATTCCCTACGCCCGCAAGGCCACCATTCAACGCCGCATCGCGCAGGGCAATCGGGGTGAAGCCCAGTTTTTCACCTAGTGCAGTTAAAATCTGGTCGGGCGAGGATTTACCGGCGACGTAGGAGGCGAGGGGATTCATGAAGCCCATCTGCGTCAGTTTTTCGCGCAT
>ENA-OFCE01001804-OFCE01001804.1-metagenomes-genome-assembly--contig:-NODE-1804-length-10149-cov-2.965524_pt1 | contig 10149 bp, 13 predicted proteins | sample MGYA00153388_OFCE01 | MGnify analysis MGYA00153388
CCAAGGCATCAACGAGTGATAAGGCCATGTTGCAAGCTTATAACGCAGGAATTACGCCTATTGTTCTTTTTGAGTATTATGGGAATTATACCAACCCTTTGGGCGACTATAAGAAGTGGTACAAGATTGGACATGACTTTGCTGAACGGTTTGGTCCCGGTGGGACTTGGGCACAAGAGAACAGCATAAGCGATTGGGGCGTTACTGTTTTTCAGGCAATAAATGAACCGGATGCCGGCACTTGGGCCAAATGCCGAATATCTACATCTGCATATGCCACTGCCTTAGAAGGACTTGCCGATGGGGTTCATTCAGTAGACCCTGCCTTAAAAGTTATACCGGGAGCCTATGCATCCGCAAATTCAAATGATGATTGGACATTAAGAGGGTATGGTCCGGCGATTGCTCCCTTGCTGAATAACAGCAAGCTGGATGGAATTGATCTTCATACCTACTATGATGTTGATTATGCTCCTATGGAAAAGAGCTATAATGATTCAGCTCAAAAAACGTTTGACAATATTAAAAGCAGTTGTGAAATTACGGCTGATATTAACTTTTATGCAACAGAGTTCAATTATAAGTGGAGGAATTGTACAGAAGAGCAAGCCGCAGCTGGCTTTTTAACGGGCTTATGGGATAATCTGGGTGTTGTGAAGAATGATGGTTCTACAGGAGCTACACAGTTAGTGTTTCCATGGTCGCTATTCAACTCTCAATCGAAAGATACATACTACGGAATGTGCACGCAGATGTCTCCTTATACTCTCACCAAGGTCGGGCAAACTTATAAACTTGCTCTGGAATTGACGGATGGTATGAGGATGTATTATCGTTCTCCAAAGACAAAAGGGGAGTATGAACTTACAGGCAATGGAAAGAAGATGTGGGTATGGCAAAACAGAAAGTACTGGTCGGATCATTATGGAACTACTTTTACGGTGAATAATATTCCAACATGGGCGCATAAGCTTGTAATGTATAGCTATGATGGTTTAAAAGAAACAATTGTTTTGTCCGGTCAAGCGTCTCAGGTCTTTAGCAATTTAACGGAAAGCCAAACCTATATGTTCGTTGCAAGTGTCGATTAAAGTTTGCTTGCCGTCTTGCTTTCGAGTGAGGCGGCTATTTTTATTCCATAGTAATTCGGCAAGCGCTTGCCAATTTAAAACGTCCATGGGATGGTACCGCAATATAATAAAAGTTATCATACAAAAGCGCCTTGCTCTTATGAGTTTGGCGGTTTTTGTGTTTTATCACTTTTAACATCTCAGAAACAAACATATTATGTTATCATAAGGAGGTGTTAATTTATGTCACATGGAAATTGCCATGAAGACGAAAATAGATTAGAAAGATTAGAACGTGAAATCGAAGAGATAGAAAGAATAGTACGCGAGATCCTTCGAATAGTTCGTGAATTGGCTAATGAAGATGATTGTAATAGATAATTTTAGGTTAGCCCACCAGTGTAATTGGCGGGCTTTACATATGTATTATGCGAGCAGCAAGCACAGGACAAAAACGTCCTGCAGAAGTTTCAATTCCTTATAGGTAGTCTAAAAACTATACTAGGAAAACGGATAAGTTATTTTTCATATTTTAAGTAAGTCGGTAAGTGCTTGCCAATTTTAAGATGCACCGTCTTACCTTTAATGATATGCTCCTTCCTTACAATAGACAGTTTTATTATTTCAACTGTCTATTGCAAGGGGAACATATCACTTCGGGTGAGGCGGCGTTTTTTATTTGGCAGTATTTACAACTTGCTTTCCTCTTGCGAAAACCCTATAATCTAACCAAACATATGTTCTATTTATGGGGGCGAATTTATCATGCGTCGTACAATTCTACATGTAGATCTGAATAACTATTATGCAAGTGTAGAATGCCTATATCGTCCTGAGATTCGTGATAAGCCTGTGATTGTATGCGGTGATGCTAAAGCACGTCATGGTATCATTCTTGCCAAAAATTATCTTGCTAAGAACCTCGGAGTCAAAACGGGAGAAGCGATTTGGGAGGCAAAACAAAAGTGCCCTAGCTTAGTGTTGGTACGAGCAGATTTTCAAAAGTATTTGCGGTTTTCACGGCTAGCGCGAAAAATATATGCAGATTATAGTGATAAAATTGAGCCTTATGGAATTGATGAAGGCTGGATTGACGTCACTGGTACAGAACAAATATTTGGCACTGGCCAAGATATTGCGAATCAAATCAGGCAACGCTTGCGGGATGAGCTTGGCCTCACAGGATCAGTTGGCGTATCATGGAATAAGATATTTGCAAAGCTTGGTAGTGACATGAAGAAGCCAGATGCTACTACGGTTATAACGGCAGATAATTTTCATGAAAAAGTTTGGCCACTACCTGTTGGCGAGTTGTTGTATGTTGGTCGCTCTATCAGGCGCAAGCTCCAGAATCGCGCTATATACACAATTGGAGATCTTGCTAAACGTGATATAAGTGACCTGAAACTATTACTAGGAGTCTGGGGAGAAACTCTATGGCATTTTGCTAATGGGCTTGATGCAGCACCAGTACGGTTAACGGGTGAGAGTAGTATCATTAAATCCATAGGTAACAGCACGACAACTCCAAGAGATCTAGTCAATAATCAAGACGTCAAACTAATCATTTATGTGCTGGCAGAAAGTGTAACAGCTCGTCTACGTAAACATGGTTTTAAATGTAAAACGGTATCTATCAGTGTAAGGGGTAATGACCTTATGTCCTTTGAGAGACAAGGCAAGTTGTCGGACCCGACATTTTTATCTAATGATATTGCTAATAAGGCGATGGAATTATTTAAAGCAAATTATCGATGGGATAATCCAATTCGTAGTCTTGGCGTGCGTGGATCTGATCTAGTCACAGCAGATACGCATGTGCAGCTTGATTTGTTTGATAATAGCAACTTGGATGCGGAAATATTGGCAGGTACGGTAGATATGTTACATAAACGTTTTGGTCATTATAGTGTTCAACGTTGTGCAATGCTGCTGGATCGGCATCTTACTGGGTTTAATCCTGAGCAGGATCACGTTATCCATCCAATATCATATTTTAAGTAGTAGGTGAAAGGTATGAATAGTAAAGTCTTTGTAGAAGTCACGGCCAAACATGACATATACGGTAATGTCCGCCCATTAACTATAAAGTGGGAAGATGGCAGAGTCTTTGAAGTGGACCGTCTTATAGATGTGCGCCAGGCTGCTTCTCTTAAAGGTGGAGGAGTTGGTATAAGATATACCTGTAATATCATGGGCAAGCAGGTCTATTTATATGATGACGAAGGCAAGTGGTTTATGGAAAGGAAATAATAAAACTCCCTAGTTCTAAGCTAGGGAGTTTTATGCATATCACTTTGAAGATGAATGAGTGTTTCTTCTATAATATGCCTTATACAAGGATGAGTATTTTCCTACATTGATATTAAGTCATGTGAATAATATCAATGTAGGCATCCCAGTGATTTACAGAGATATCATCGAGACTATCACGAGTAGTATCCGTGGCTTGCTCAGCTGCTTCTAATGTAGTATACATTAAATCCAGTTGTTCAATCGCTTCTGTATGAAGCATACGCATATGCTCTAAGTCCATTGACATAGGTTTTCGACTCTGGGTTCTTTTCAACAGGGTAACCTCCTTAAAACAGCGACTTTTGCCACATAGTATGCGATAAGCGAATGGAAGGTGAGGGATTAGCTAGATTTTTTTATTAACGATGTGATTTAGGACCAATAAAACGGATCATTTTGATGGGTACCATCATAGAAAGTGGTCTTTTGCGCATACAAACATTTACGATAATGAAATCGCAGCCTACATAGCAGAGCGAGCCACAAAAAGAATCTTGGTGACAAAGGCGCGCGTCAACTGAGAATATTACATCATCACCTAACATACATAATAGGCGATCTTTAAACGAATTATCAGGATATGAGTATGGTTTAGCTGAGGTACAACATTCTTGGGGCATCATCTTTTTGTCCATGTAGTCACAGCATGGGTCCATTTCTTCATGATACCAATGTGGATATTTGCCATCCATAACTTTGATAGCCTCCTTTATTGATATTTTCTTGGAGTATATGATACATCATATGAAGAACAGAGACATAATGATACTGCCAGTAAACTTTTTTTCAAGAATTTATAAGACTTTTTGCAAAATATACGAATTATTTTTTGATTGAAGGTATTATTTTGGTTATTGTGGGATATATTTCTATTTTAAATTAAAAACTTTGCGTAAAATAAATATTATTGTAAAATATGCAGGAAAAAAAACGTTCGTTTCGAACTTATAAGTGTTAAGTGCTTACAATAGAGGTGATTTTTTTGGAAATAATGAAGAATAGTAATATTATCATGTATGGTTTTCTTGTATGGTTATTTATTGCGCCTAGGAACAATAGTTCTCGATATGGTGAGTTCTTTTTAGCCTATATGGCGGCTTTATTATTTAGTCTGGTTGGTAGTTCCGAAATTCTTATGGTTAAGCCAGCAGCTTTTTTCTTCACGATAGGCGGTGTTTTTGCCTTCGTTTATGTTGTGATGCGTAAAACGATTCACATAGCAATTAAAAAATAAATATAAAAATGGAGGTCATACTATGGCGAAAGATTGTTCCTTCGATGTGGTTTCAGAGGTTGATATGCAAGAAGTCGATAATGCAGTGAATCAGACAACGAAAGAAATCAGCCAACGATTTGATTTTCGTGGCAGCAAGGCTTCTGTAACTTTAGAGGGTATTGATATCAAAGTGGCTGCTGATGATGATTACAAACTGAAGAATGTAGTAGAGATTTTACAAGCAAAAGTTATTAAGAGAGGAATCTCATTAAAAAACTTAGATTATGGAAAAGTGGAAGCCGCTTTTAGTGGCACAGCTCGTCAGATTATCAAAATAAAAAAAGGCATTGACAAAGAAAATGCGAAAGACGTGATTTCTTCCCTTAAAAATAGTAAAATAAAAGTACAAGCTCAGCTGATGGACGATCAAGTACGCGTATCAGGTAAAAATAAAGATGATCTGCAAAATGCAATTGCTCATCTGAAACAAGGTGAGTTTAAGATTGCTCTTCAGTTTGTTAATTTTCGTTCATAAAAAAACTTCCGCTTTTGCGGAAGTTTTTTTATGAACGATTAACTTTCAAAGGAGCGTTTTCAGATTTTATCATTTGTTAATCCCAGAAGGTCTAGTGCTTTAAAGCCTAGGCTAAGAAAGATGGAGACGATAGTGGCTAAGGCCATACCTTTCATGGTGACGGTGCCGATTGTAATACTGGCTCCGCTAATACCCAGAATTAATACGATAGAAGTTAAAATAAGATTTCGGGAACGACTGTAATCTACTTTTGATTCTACAAGTATACGTATTCCGGAAGCAGCAATAACACCGAACAATAATAGGGAGACTCCGCCCATTACAGGTACTGGAATACTTTGAATGGCAGCAGCTAGCTTGCCAACGAAAGAAAGAACAATCGCTAGGATGGCAGCACCACCAATAACTTGTACACTATACACTTTAGTAATCGCCATTACACCAATATTTTCACCATAAGTAGTGTTGGGAGTGGAGCCGAAGAATCCTGAAACGATAGTGGATAAACCATTGCCGAATAATGAACGGTGCAGTCCTGGATTCTGTGTTAAATCCCGACCTACGATATTTCCAGTGACTACGAGATGTCCAATATGCTCAGCGATTACGACTAATGCTGCAGGTAAAATAATTGCAATTGCATTAAAGTTGAACTCAGGAGAATATATGGTGGGAGTAGCAAACCAAGGAGCGGCAGCTATAATGCTTAAATCGACCAATCCAAGCAAGAAGGCTGCTATATAACCAGCAAGTACACCGATCAGAATTGGAATAATAGCTAAGAAACCGCGGAACATAATGGAACCTATGATTGTAACCGCTAACGTAAACAGTGAGACTGTAATGACATGAGGATCGAGTGTTTTGGCTGTAAGACCTGCCATATCAGCAGCAACAGGTGCTAGCTCTAATCCAATTACAGCAACAATAGCGCCCATAGCGGCAGGTGGGAAGACCGTATCAATCCATTTCGTACCAATGATGCCAATTAGAAATGATACGAGAGAAAATACGACGCCAGCAGCAATAAAGCCACCGAGGGCTGCATTATAACCATATTGGGGCAGAACAATAAAGACAGGTGAAATAAAAGCAAAACTAGAACCTAAATAGGCAGGAATTTTACCTTTGCAGATAAAAAGGTATATGAGTGTACCAATACCATTAAACAGTAAAATGGTTGCAGGATTCACCTTAAATAAAATAGGAACTAGTACAGTAGCACCAAACATAGCAAATAGATGTTGTAGGCTGAGGGGAAATAATTGGAGCAGGGGCAATTTTTCTTCAACTTGAATGACACGTGTATTCATATAATCCTCCTTAATAGTACCTTAGCACACAATAAAAAAGACTCTTACCAGAGCAAGAGTCTTAAGGTCAATACAGGACAGGCCTAGTTAAAGCCATATCATTGTGTACCTTATTAGCCTCTCTGGACTAACTTAAAGGTTATTTTATTAAAATGTACCATAAAACATATTGTTTGTCTATTATTTTATAAAAATAACTGGGCAGATATAGATCTTTAGTTTACAATAGAGGATAGGAAAAAATATCTATAATGTGAATGCTGTATGGGATTTAGCTGAGAGGTGTAAATAAAATGGCTAGAAAAAAAGATAACCAGGGCGTACGAATACAGCCTGGTGCAAGACAAGATAAAGGTAAAGTCTATGTTGATGAATTATATTTTCGTCATGTAGATCAGATGGAGCGTTGGCGCCAAGAATACGAGTATTCTCAATCGGTAGAAAATGCATTGGTTGGAATTAGTAAGTTAGATTATGAAGAAGTTGATTATACCTCATTGAGGGTTAGAAATCCATGGAAAGAACGAACGGTGCCTGATTGTTCCGGTGTACTGGAGAAAGTAAGAGTTGAAGAAGAACGTAAATTTGTTATGCCTATTATCATGCATACAGGTTTATTGTTAATTTTTTTATTTGTTTTGCTTGCCAGTAGTAATGTGATTGCATTATGGATATCTGGAATTGGTGTAGTTACGTTGCTGGTATTAGTAGTTATGTTGCTGCAGAAGCGTCATCAGGAGATTGAGCGTATTGTATTAGAAAAGCAAAAAGAAATCGATGATTGGATTGAAAATGAAGAACGATTAATTAAAGAAGAAAAAGAGAAACATGAACATGAGGAAGATGAGCGTATTAAAGCAATTGAACGTTTATTAGCAGGAGATATTGCTGCTATTTTTGCAAAAATTGATCAGGTGTTGACAGCAGCTCCCTTTCCTTTTCATGTAAGTGCAGATATTTCTGTATATATGAATATTCCTTCGGTGAAGATCTGGCTGCCGCCAAAATCTATTATTCCTACGCAAATTTGCTCTTTGCAGTCATCAGGAAGACCTAGTTTTCAGGAAAAGGAAATACGTACAATTAACAAACAGTATTTTGAATTATGTGCAGCCATTTCCATGAGAGTAATGTCTTTAATCTATGCTCATATACCATCCTTTGGTATAGGATATATTTATGGTATGTCAAAGGACGGCAGAAATACAGAATGTTTATTTACCAGTAAATTGGATCGTTCGATATTAGAAGCTGCTTGTAATGCTGCTAATGGCTTAGCTGCCCTACAGATTCTTAAAGCTACGTTTGATTGTGATACTTCTCTTTCTTTAATACCCTTTGAATTCGATGATCCAGTGGAATGGGACAATGTAGAAACGAAATTAGTGCGTAATGTTCATGTGGACTTGTTTTGACAATGCCACATGAACAAATTATAGTAAAAAATATAAAATAAAAGGGATTTTTGATTTATTAGCAAATATATGTAATAGTAGTAAGACATACTAAAAATAAAAGGAGGGTTTTTGATTTATGAAAATTTCTGATGTAATTCAAAGTGCTGATTGGAAAACTGAAAAACACGCTCCAGTTATTGAGGCTCCAGGGAAAGTAAAAGCAGGTGAAAGTTTCGCTGTAGAGCTTTCCGTAGGGAAGGAAATTGCTCATCCGAATACTACTGAACATCATATTCGTTGGATTAAGTTATATTTTAAACCTGATAATAGCAAATTTGTCTTTGAAGTTGCAGCTTCTGAATTTAATGTGCATGGTGAGTCTACGGACGGCGCAAATAAAGGACCAGTATATGCTGAGCCTACAACGAAAGCTATTATAAAGCTTAATGGTTCGGGTACGTTATTAGCGACCTCGTACTGTAATATTCATGGTTTGTGGGAAAGCTCTCAAACCATTACTGTAGAATAAAAATAAAAACAAGGGTTTACTGTTCCAGTTAGCTGGAACAGTTTTTTTTACCTAATGAAAGGAGTATCTTGTATGTAACAAATCGTTCTTAAAAAATTATTCTTGGTCGACTTGGTATTCGCTGGTATGATAAGAAGATAGGTTGTCACGTTCTTTGTAGGTATTTGTAGGATCGGATGGTTCTAATTGCTGGGAAGACGGAGTATGAAAATTGCTGAAGGGAGGCATATCATGCAAATCATCCATAGGTGTCATGGGATGTGTTGCAGGATAGACCGCAGTGCGGCAGGGGTCTATTTTTTCTGGTGTGCATAGTACAGTCAGATTTGGTTCGGAGCAGTGGGAATTGGAATTAATACAGGATTTACTAAGTTTGATTACACAAACTTTTATAACAATTAATTTATTAATGCATCTGCTATTGATAAGTTGAAATTCTTGATGTTTAATAGAAGCCTTTAATTGGCAATCCATACCGGATTTTGCGCAACAATGATTAATAAGAGCAATAAATGGAGTTTCAAAGGAGATGAAATGGACTGTTTGTGTGGAGTCAAAATTGGATGATACAAATTCTATGCAAATATTTACATGACCAGAAAAACTGATTTGTTTATCTAAGATAATTGCTTTTTTTATGATTGGAGTAGAAGTCACACGAAGTAAAAAGTCAATATCTGGTGTGTGGCTTGGAAGAGGTAATGAGCCATTTACTGCAATTTGTGTACTTTTTTTGCATACCATATGATACATGCCTCCTTGATTTTAGATTTGCTATTCTTAGGGTAATTGAAGATTGCGGTATACTGAAAATCTATGACGATTCTGGCTGGTCTTCAGATGTGATAAGATTCGTCCTAAGTTATTTATAATATCATATCAATAGGGATGACATTTGGTTACCAAAAATACAATAATTAAGTATAAAAAAAGAGAGGTAGTTTCCAACCTCTTTTTTTTTATTGTATATTTTGGAAACAATAATTTGTAGTGAGAAGTATCTGTAAGTGCTTATCGATCATCGTGGTAGTTTTGATAGGTATGATAGGCTTCAGCAGGATGATTTTGGCATAGTGGGCAAGACGGATGGTGGTTTTGTTTTTCGTAAAGATTAGATTTCTGATTAGAATAAAGGGTATCGATTTCGTTGTATCCATATTGCTTAGAATAAATGGGAATATCTGAGCAATCATGTGATTTATTGCAATTACAAGTTTTATCGTTTTCATGATGACAATTAGGGATGCTAGGTTTAAAGACAGGACATGCGAAAATGACACTTGACACTAATAAAAATTGGTTTTTCAAACATTGAACAGAAACATCCTCCACTATGGTACATATTTTGGTAATGGCAGCATCGAATTCTTTTAATTTAATGAAAAGACAAAAAGGGATATCAAAACAAGCAGAGTGGGTAGAATAGCAATGGTTATCGATAGCAGAAATCACTTTTATATGTTTAAAACCATGTACGACTACTTTTTTGCCAATTGGGGTATTAATAATTTTAAATGAGGAAATTGTAATTGTTACAATTACTTTGAGTATTTTTTGAATATCATGCTGACAAGCTAAAAAGAGTTTATCTATTTGACAAATTTGAGAGCAAGGATAATGTGGAGGACAAATTGGAAACTCAGATTGGGAGGTAATACCTAAAATTTCAATATTGCTCGTATTCATGGGATCTCCTCCTTTACTAAAATGTAAATATAAAGTATCTTTATTATTATTTTATGTTGCTTTACTACGGTATGTTCCATAACTAAGATTGAAAACTTGAATTTTATA
>ENA-OFCE01001805-OFCE01001805.1-metagenomes-genome-assembly--contig:-NODE-1805-length-10146-cov-3.073432_pt1 | contig 10146 bp, 13 predicted proteins | sample MGYA00153388_OFCE01 | MGnify analysis MGYA00153388
TTATGAAGACCTATATAAAAGAAGTTATGACTGTATTTAAAAACGGAAAATAAAAATAGGAGAATTTGCATATGAGTCAGATTAATTTAGCAGAAGTCTTGGTTAAAGAGGCAGTAATGCTGGATGTTAGTAGCATTGAAAACAAGGAAAGCATGTTTCGTTGTTTAGCTAATCAGTTTAAAAAAGCTGGCGTGATAAAAGATACTGATGAATATATCAACTCATTAGAAGAACGAGAAAGTCTTGGATCTACTTTTATGGGCAATTATATTGCCCTACCCCATGGCAGAAGCGCAACGGTTACAAAACCGGGAGTCGGTTTTATAAAATGTAAAGAGAATTTTCGCTATAAGTCCTTTAATGAAGAAGGTGACGTACGTTATATCTTTATGCTAGCAGTCTCGAAAGGGGAAGAAGGTTCAAATGAGCATTTGCGTGTTCTGGCAACGTTGGCACGTTTGCTGGCACACGAAGATTTCATCAAAAGGGTGGATAAAGTTAAAACCTATGAAGAGTTAATTAATGCTGTTAAAAAATGCCAGAACGAACTTGAGGAGTAATTGAATGAAGGCAATTTGGTGACTGCGTTAATAAACAAAGTCACCAATCCCTGCCCTGCTTTGGGTTTGGGATTCAATGAGGGAAAAATAACAAAAGGAGGAGAAAAGCGTGAAAGTTATCGGAGTTACTTCCTGTGCGACTGGTGTTGCGCATACGTATATGGCGGCAGAAGCCATAAAAAAAATATGCAAAGAAAAAGGCTATGAGTGCAAAGTAGAATGTCAGGGAGCATTGGGTATTGAAAATAAGCTCTCTAGCAGTGATATCGCTTCGGCAGATTTGATCATATTTGCAAATGATGTAAAAGTAAGTAAAGTAGAAAGATTTGAAGAGTATAAACATAAAATTTATAAATGTACACCACATCAGGTGGTGCAGAATCCAACAATTATCTTTGAAAAAATAGCAGGGAGATGATTGACGATGAAAGCAAAGTTGCGTGAGATACAAGAGGCATTATTGTCGGGCGTATCCTATATGCTGCCTTTTGTAATTTCTGGAGGGATCTTAATAGCGGTAGGTTTCGCTATAGGCGGATATGATATTCCTACATCGGTTGTTGAATTTGGCAGCTTTTCCTCTACACTCTTTTGGGTAGGGAAAAAGGCTTTTGCTTTAATGACTCCGGTACTTGGTGCCTATGTTGCTTACTCGATTGCCGACAAGCCGGCCTTGTGTGCTGGTATGGTCGGAGGGTTTTTGGCTGATTATCTTGGAGCCGGATTTTTAGGAGCTTTGGTTGCGGGTATTTTTGCAGGGTATCTTGTAAATGAATTAAAAAAAATTCCCCTGCCGACCTCTTTGCGTTCTTTATTACCAACATTAATTATTCCTGTATTGAGTGTTTTGATTATGGGTCTTTTTATGGTATATATCATCGGTGAGCCGATTGCGACATTAAATAAAGTGTTACAGAGTTTCTTGAAGAGTCTGCAAGGCGGCGGATTAATCGCTTTAGGTATTATTCAAGGGTGTATGTTGGCATTTGATATGGGCGGTCCTTTCAATAAGGTTGCTTATGCATTTGCAATTGCGGCGGCGGAAGCAGGAAACTGGGCACCTATGTCGGCTAATTTTGTAGCTTCGATGGTACCGCCACTGGGTCTTGCCCTTGCTTGTCTTATGGCAAAACAGAAATTTACCAATGATGAAAGAGGTGCTGTCCCGGGCTTATTTGCTGGTGCTTTCGCGATGATCACTGAATTCGCAATTCCATTTGCGGCAGCCGATCCACTTCGTGTTATTCCTTCTTTGATGGCAGGTTCGGCAGTTGGTGCTACTTTATCCTATCTGTTTGGTTTGACAATGAATGCACCCCATGGCGGATTGTTTGTTTTCTTCTTATGCAACAATATTCCATTATTCTTAGTTGCTTTGTTTTGTGGCGGGCTGGTTACAGCAGCATGTTTATCCGTCCTCAAAAAAACAAAGACAACAGAATAAATAAAAATATATATAATAAAAATAGGAGGGCTTTATAGTGGCAAAATTAGTTGATATTCTCGAAAGATTTCCATTTGAACCAAAGGATAAAAAGCCAATATTAATCAGAAAAAGTGATTACTCAACGGCCTTATATCCACCAGACAATGCTTTTACAAGTGATAATACTTTTACGATGGTTTCTACAGATACTTTCATGTTAGGTATTTATGAGTTAGGTCCTGGTGGTGTGTTTGCACCCCTTGATATTCATCCGGGAGATGAATCTTACTACATTCTAAATGGGCCGGTTGTACAAAGAAGTGGCAATGGTCAGTTTGCTTATCTAGAAACAGGGGAAGGCTTATTTATGCCAGAAGGTGCTTGGCATTGTTGTCATAACTTCTCAGATACCAAAGCCAGAATTTTATACTTTATTACGCCAAAAGCTTGGAATGAACATATTCCACCGGCTGTTATTCCCAGTGATGAAGAAACTAAGTTCTATAAAGGACCGAACAATGATAAACTTCCTAATATGAAGGGAAAAATCGCTGATATTTCTCGTCAGGGATGTACGGATGATATTGGTGCATGGCCGGTAGATTCTATAGAAGCAAGAAAGACTGGTGCTGTTTATGGTGTAAGAGATTTTGAAAAGCTGAATAATGTACACGGTACTAAACACCCCATGCTTATGCGCTTTATCACTAGTAATGATTATGGTCATTTTGGTGAATTTATCCTGCCGAACGGTGGAGGATATGGGCCGAGATGTTCAGATCCCGATTCCCATGAGGGGGATGCTGCCTTGTATTGTATTGATGGACCAATCACAGTAAATCTGGTGGAATTACAGGAAAGTTTTGTTATGGAACCAGAGGATACATTTTTCATTCCGGCTGGTGTTACATATCAACTGGTAAATTTCGAAAATCATCAGATAAAAGCAGTTTTCGCCATTACAAGACTATAAAAAAACAGGCAGCCGTTGGTAATGCAACGGCTCTTGTTATATATAAGTAATTTTTTTAGGGGAGGGAACGTAAATGCAAAGAATTATTAATGACCCTGATTTTGTAGTAGAAGATATGTTGAAAGGCTTTGCAAAAAGCCATAAAGAAATCATCCATATCGACGAAAAGAATCCCAGAGTAGTTATATCCAATTTTTTCAAACATAAAAAGAAAGTTGGCATTGTAACTGGAGGAGGAAGCGGTCATAAGCCTGCATTTATCGGATATTGTGGTAAAAATATGGTGGATGCTGTTGCGGTAGGAGAAATATTTTCATCACCAACGGCAAAGTCTTTCTATGATGCGATCTGTGCAGTAGGTCAGGGAAAGGGAGTTGCTTGTCTGTATGGAAACTATGCCGGAGATAATATGAATGTAAAAATGGCGATGGAATTGGCAACAGATGATGACATTGAAGTAGGGATTGTAGTTGCCAATGATGATGTAGCCAGTGCCAGCAAAGAAGATATAAAAAAACGCCGGGGTGTTGCCGGAGAAATCTTTATGTGGAAAGTTGGTGGTGCCAAAGCCAATCAGGGAGCCAGTCTGACTGAAGTGATCAGTGCAGCTCAAAAAGCCATTGACAACACCAGAAGCGTTGGTGTTGGTCTAGGTCCTTGTACCATTCCGGCAAACGGTAAACCCAATTTTTTAATTGAACCAGGAACGATGGAATTCGGTATAGGACATCATGGCGAACCAGGAATACGTATCGAGAAACTGGCAAGCGCCAAAGAAATGGCAGTGGTAATGACACAGCTTGTTGTTGAAGATGTTCCTTTTGTAAGGGGGGATGAATTAGCTGTACTCGTATCTGGATTAGGTGCAACTCCGGTTATGGAGCAATTCATTTTCTTTGATGAAGTGGAAAAACTCTTAAGTGAAAAAGGAATGTCAGTTTATAAATCATATGTAGGCAACTATTTTACTTCTCTGGAGATGAATGGCATAACGTTAACCATTATGAAATTAGATAATGAATTAAAGGAATGCATTGATGAAGAAGTAGAAACGATGGGCATGACCCAGGTTAGGAGGTACTAACATGGAATATATTAAGAACAGTAATAATGCCACCATCGTCTTAGATATTATAGATGCAATTCATAAAAACGCCAGTTATTTAAGTGAAATTGATGGAGCAACAGGGGATGGGGACCATGGTATTAATATGAATAAAGGTTTTATGCTTGCCAAAGAACGCATTACATCTGATATGTCCTTATCCGAAGCATTCAAGATACTCGGACGAACCCTTGTTATGGATATAGGCGGCTCCATGGGACCTATATATGGAACACTTTTTTCCCGATTTAGCAAAATTACAAAAGATACAGAAACTATAAGACCGGAAATAGTATTGGCAGCATTGGAAGATGTAATAGAAAAACTTACTGAACTGGCAGGCGCAAAACTCGGTGATAAAACGCTGATTGATACTCTCTATCCGGCAAAAGAAGCTTATAAAAGAGCACTTAAAGGAAATCAAGGCTACGCCCAGGCGCTTCAAGCCATGTCTAGTGGCGCGGAAGCTGGCAAAGAAAATACCAAAAATCTGACAGCTAAAATTGGCAGAGCGGCAAGACTCGGCGAAAGGAGCAAAGGATTTCTGGATGCTGGTGCAGCTTCCTGCTATATTATATTGAAAACTATGGCAGAATCCATGGGGAAGGTGATTATCGATGAGCAGATATAAAGGGATTATCTTTGATTTGGATGGCACTTTACTGGATACTCTGAGTGATCTTGCAAATAGTGTAAACGAAGTTCTTGCCAGCTATGGGTATCCTATACATGCAAAAGAAGAGTATCGAGTTAAAATTGGTAAGGGTTTTCGTAACCTGATTGAACAAAGTATGCCGGAGGATACAGAACCGGCAATCATTGAGGAAGGGTTAGGGAAATTTATCAAAGCTTATCATGAAAACTATAAGAAAGAAACAAAACCATATGGCGGAATTGTTTCCAATAGCCGTAAATTCTAACAAGCGTAATGATTATACCAATAATCTACTGCGGTATCTGTTTCCTGATATTGTTTTCAGCGCTATTTATGGCGAGCGTCCTGGTTTTGCTAAAAAACCCGATCCGCAAGCTGCCTTAGAAATTGCCAAGCAAATGCAGCTTGATCCCAAAGAAGTATTATATATCGGTGATTCTAAAACAGATATGATTACGGCGCAAAATGCCGGTATGGATAGTATCGGCGTGTTGTGGGGGTTTCGCGATGAGACAGAGTTAAGAAATCATAATGCCACTTATGTCGTAAAACGACCGCAAGGCATTTATAATATTGCATTTTGGGGATCGGTCGCGAATTCTATAGAATTGGAAATTCCTCATAGCACAAAGTAAGTAACTTGATCATAGAACTATTCATTGGTGATTTTGATTTCCCCAGAAAGATAGGAGGTATACCCGCATTAGCGGGTATACCTCCTATCTTTCTGGGGAAATAGTTAGATGTTCTGTTAATCACTCATAATTTTTTGACCATAAGTTTTTTGCCAGTCTTCCGTGAACGTATTAACACTCCAATCTGTTAGCGGGTGAGAGAATAATTTGCTAAATACATCTTCATTGACCGTTACTGCTTGGGCTCCAGCTAAGCAAATTTTTTGAATTTGCTCCGTATTTTTAAAGCTTGCTGCCAGAACCTGGGTCTGCAAATGATAAGTTTGAAAGCTGGCAACAATATCGGCTACTACGTTTACTCCATTGCCAGAAATATTATCAATGCGATTTACATAAGGAGCAACATAACTGGCTCCTGCTTTAGCCGCCATTAATGCCTGCTGGGGAGTGAATACAGCTGTAGCGGTGACTTTAATGCTTCGTTCTGTTAGGTATTTCATTGCTTTGTAGCCTTCGGGAATAACAGGGATTTTTACATAGATATTTCCTTGAAAAGTATTATGCAAGAACTCCGCTTCTTCGATAATTCTTTCAGCATCTTGATTGATCACTTGTGCATGCAATGTTTTCTCATCACTTAAAATAGAACGTATTTCTTGTAAAACATCTACATAGTGTATCTTTTGTTTCGCTAAAATACTGGGGTTAGTTGTAACGCGTCGATGACATAGGTGTCATTGGCTTTTTTTATAAAATCAATATCGGCAGTATCCAGTAAGATTTTCATTAGCTATACCTTCTGAAATGTAATATAAAATACTAACGAGGAGCTCTTGATGCTCCTCGCTAGAAACGGTTTATAATACTATAGCACAAAAGGGGAGTTCATTAGCCTCTATATTTCTTGTCAATATCAGCTACCAAATTAATTTTGGGTGTTGAAGAGCCAGGCGTGAACTCAGAAGCAAGCCAGGTTTTGGCGATCACTTTAGCTAATTCGGGACCGATGACCCTGGCGCCCATTGTAATGATTTGAGCATTATTGCTCTTAATGGATCTTTCAGCAGAAAAAGTATCATGACATAAGGCAGCAAAAATACCAGGGACTTTATTAGCAGTAATGCACATGCCGATACCTGTTCCACATAGCAGCATGCCTCTAGTAGATTCGCCCTTTTTAACGCTTTCAGCTACTGTTTCAGCAATATTAGGATAAAAGGTTGAATCATCTGCAGAAGGAATTCCGAAATCTCTTACTTCATGTCCTAGTTCTTCCATATATTTTTTAAGGATATTTTTTAATTCAAAAGCGGCGTTATCACAGCCAATTGCAATTTTCATTTGTTTTTTCACCTCATAAATTATTTCTTGTTATCAGACTATTTTTCTAGGGACGCTGCTCCTTTCTTTAAAATTCTTGCGTTTATTATGAAAGTGATTTTAGAAATGATTATTGTATATCACTTTATTTTTCCCTTTGGTAAAGGTATTCAGTTCTTTCGAAAAGAGGAAGTATTTAGCGGAAAATTTCGCTCTAATGGATTATGAAGTTTCCTTTTTCTTTCGGCTATTTATTATTTGCTTTCTTTTGAGTTTATTATATGAAAAAAAGAAACAATCGTCAATAGTTATTAATTAAGTTTTTTTTTGAAAAAAAAGAAAAATTTTATTATAAATAGTAAAAATGAGCTAAAAGTAGAAAAAAAGAAACAAAAAGAAAATAAGAAGTGGTATAATTGAAGTGAGTATAGAATTGTCCCGATAGGAAAATGTAATGAGATGAAAGTGGTGAAAAGGAAAACAAGGATGGGAGATGTCTAGTATGATGAAAGCAGCAGTATTTTATGGTCCGCAAAATGTAAAATTTGAGAATCGAGAAATACCTAATATCGACAAAGGCGATATTCTTATCCGAGTGAAATATTGTGCAATTTGCGGCACTGATGTAAGGATTTATAACTTTGGTCAGGCAAATGTAACTCCTCCAAGGATTACAGGTCACGAGCTGACTGGGATCATAGAAAATATCGGGAGTGAAGTGGAAGATTACCAGGTTGGGGATAAGGTGCTAGTAGTTCCTCAAATGACTTGCGGGAAATGTCATTACTGTTTGCAAGGCAAGAGCAATCTTTGTGAAGAAGTGTTATTGTTTGGCTATTCTCTTGATGGTGGCTTTGCTGAATATATAAAAATACCTGCTCAAGCTGTAAATCGAGGAAATGTGATAAAGTTAGATGATACTGCGGATCTGGTGGATGCTACTCTTACGGAACCTTTATCTTGTGTTATTAATGGTCAAGAGCATTTGCAGATTAGCATTGGTGATGAAGTTTTGATCATTGGGGCAGGAGCAATTGGTGCTATGCATGTAGCCTTGGCCAAAGCAAAGGGGGCAGCAAAAATTATTCTTGCAGATGTAGCACAGGATCGGCTGGAACTTGCGGGAAAATGTGGAGCAGATTATGTTATTAATTCAAAAATGGTAGATCTTATGCAAGAAGTAATGTCTCTTACTGATGGTAAGGGGGTCGATGTGGCAATTACTGCTTGCTCAGTTCCTATTGCGCAGTCACAAGGTCTGCAAGTTCTTAAAAAAGGCGGAAGACTTAGCTTATTTGCAGGTTTGCCTAAAGATCATGCTATAAATCCTTTAGATATGAATCTTGTCCATTATAGAGAAATATCTGTTTATGGAGCCTATGCTTCAACCATACCTCAGCATATGACAGCCTATCAGTTATTGGCTAAGAAAATTGTGGATGGGAAGAAAATCATTACGAATGTCTTGCCAATGGAACAGCTGGTTGAGGGATTCGGTATGGTGAAAAAGGGCGAAGGGTTAAAAATTGTCGTAAAATTATAAAAAAATCACTGTTTGCTCGATGAAGAACAAACAGTGATTTTCTTATTCATTGACCTTACTAGCCAATAAGAACATTAATATTCATATTTCGTAATTGTGCAATTGTTTCTGCTGGTGCACTATCGTCGGTGATAAGAGTATCCATTTGATCAGTAGCAGCAAAAGAAGCCAGAGAAGAAGTGTCGAATTTACTGGAATCTATGAGGGTAACCAATTTGGCTGAAGACTCAACCATTCGTTTTTTCAGATCTACCTCATACACATTGAAATCCATCAGCCCGTCTTTTATCGTAAAACCGCTAGCAGAAGTGAACATGATATCAATTTTAAGTTGATTTAAGATGTTGGTTCCTAATGTTCCCTCAAGAGCTGTTGAGCCAACTCGGATGACTCCACCAAGCAGAATCACTGTTATTAAAGGATTATCTCTCAATTCGAGAGCTGTATAGATGCCATTCGTAATTACTGTTAAACGTACTGGCATAGTTTTTAATAGTTTAGCAAATTCACGTATGGTAGAGCTTCCATCTAAAAGAATGCATTGACCATTAGTAACCAATTCAGCTGCTTTTTTGGCAATGGCGGATTTTTGATTCGGATTCTTTTGCTCTCGTACCGAAAAAAAGTTTTCTGGATCAACTTGTTCGGAGATAATAGCACCACCGTGAAACCTCTTAATAAGACCTTCTTCTTCCATCGTTTTCAGGTCATTGCGCAGAGTGACCTCTGTAACACCTGAAAATGATGACAATTCTTTCACTGTAGCTTTTCCATGGCTACTGAGAAATTCGAGAATTTTTTTTCTTCTTTCAATTAAAAACATAGTTTCTCCTTGTTGATCGCTTATCATGTTCTTACTTTATAAGCAAAGTATATAAAATATAGTCTGGCAAATGATTACAGTTAAGTAAATTCCCTAAAAGTTGTATATTTACAATTACAGTTATCATAGCAAAAACTAAGAAAACAATCAATACTAGATTCATTAAAGAAAAAATAATAAATAATAAAAATAAAAAGTAAGAAAAAAGATAGTAAAAATAAGATAAAAGATAATAAAGTGGTTGACAAAGTAAAGTCTAGTGATAAAATGTAAGTAAGAACTTGCATTATTAAATTATATTGTGGTTCACGATATTTAATAATGCTGTACAATATCATTATAATGTGTATCTTAACTCAAATTGGAAAAAAATATGTAAAAGGGGAGATTTTGATGAAAATATTTATTGATACTGCAAACGTTAGTGACATTGCTAAAGCAAATGATCTGGGAGTTATTCGTGGAGTTACTACCAACCCTTCCTTGATAGCAAAAGAAGGACGTAATTTTCAAGAGGTCGTGCAAGAGATATGCGCGATCGTTGACGGTCCTATTAGCGCTGAGGTTATTAGTCTGGAAGCAGACAAAATGGTGGAAGAAGCATTGCCTTTAGCTGCATTAAATCCTAATATTGTTATTAAAATTCCTATGACAATTGAAGGACTGAAAGCTGTTAAGGTATTGGCAGCAAAAGGTATTAAAACAAATGTTACGTTGATCTTCTCTTCCAATCAAGCCTTGTTAGCTGCATCTGCAGGTGCCAGCTACGTAAGTCCTTTTATCGGACGCTTAGAAGATATTAATGAAGATGGCTTAAAAGTGGTTGAAGAAATTGCTACTATTTTTAAAATCTATGGTTTTAAAACGGAAATTATTGCTGCGAGCGTTCGTACCGTGCGCCATGCTACACAAGCAGCCTTAGCAGGTGCTCATATTGGTACTATGCCTTATAGTGTAATTGAACAGATGGCTAAGCATCCTTTAACCGATGCCGGCATCAGCAAATTCTTAGCTGATTGGGAAAAAGTTAAAAATAAATATAAAGTAAAAGACAACACAGGAAAGGAAGTTACTCGGTTGTTGAAGCCACATGAGGTATCACAAAT
>ENA-OFCE01001807-OFCE01001807.1-metagenomes-genome-assembly--contig:-NODE-1807-length-10128-cov-7.475926_pt1 | contig 10128 bp, 5 predicted proteins | sample MGYA00153388_OFCE01 | MGnify analysis MGYA00153388
GCGCGGTGCTGAAGCCGGTGGCGCTGAAAAACCAGTCCATCGACGTCATCCGCCACTTCGAGCCGCAGGCCGAGCTTGGGCCCTCGTTCCTGCAGACGCGCAAGGGCACGGTGGCGCATCTGGCGCCATCGCCCGACGCCGTGTCGCGCCGGCACGAGACGGCGCTGCCCGGCATGCTGGTGCTGCCACGCTGGCAGGCCGGCAGTGCCACCGTGCTGGAACCGGTGCCGCCGCAGGTGGCCTTCACCAGCCTGGCCTTCAATGCCTTCAACTACGCCGTGTTGGGGGCGGACGGCTTCCGCGCCGTCATGGCGCTGGTGCGCGGCATGCCGGCCTGGCGGTTGCAGTACAGCGACCTCGAAGAGGCCACGGCCCGCCTGCTGGAGCTGTGGCACGGGCAGCTGACGCACCCGCCCCAAGGCAATCGCCCGCCATGACAGGCGGGGCCGCACCACCCCCCGCGCTGGCCTGGCTGCAGGCCTTGCGTGAACCCGCACTTGTGCTGGACTGGGACTTGGCGCGCTGGGAACATGTGATCCGGCTCGCGCGGCGCCTGCGCCTGCTGGGTCGCCTGGCGCAGGCCGTGTGCGCGGCGGACCTGCTGCCGAAGGTGCCCGCGCCGGCGGCCAGGCACTTGCAGGCCGAGTTGCGTTACGCCACCTGGCGCTCGGACGGGCTGGCCTGGGTGCTGGAGCGCCTGCCGGCCATGCTGGGCGAGGTGAGCTACCCGCTGGTGCTGCTTAAGGGCGCGGCCTACATGGGGCAGGGCCTGGCCATCGGGCGGGGCCGGCTGTCGTCGGACGTGGACATGCTCGTGCCGATCGAGCACATCGCCGACGCGCACGCCCGGCTGCTGGGCGCCGGCTGGCAGGAAACGGCCCTGGACGCCCACGACCAGCGCTACTACCGCGACTGGAGCCACGAGCTGCCACCGATGCAACACCCGCTGCACGGGCTGGAGCTGGACCTGCACCACAACATACTGCCGCCGGTGGCGCGAACGCACGTCGACGCATCGATGCTGCTGGCCCGTCTGCAGCCCTCGCGCTGGCCGCAGTGGCAGGTCCTGGCGCCGCAAGACCAGGTGCTGCACAGCGCCGCTCATCTGTTTCACGATTCGGAACTGCGCGACCGGGTTCGCGACCTGGTCGATCTGGACGGATTGTTGCGTCACTTCGGTGCCACGCCGCAGTTTTGGGGCGGGCTGGTGGAGCGGGCATCGGCACTGGGCCTGCACGAGTCGCTGGCCCTCGCCCTGCACTTCTGCACGCAGTGGCTGGGCACCCCCGTGCCGCTAGCGGCCCTGGCTGACGCGCAGAGGCGCGGCCTGTCGCGCGCCAAGGCGAGGTGGCTGTTGCCACTGCTGCAGGCCGTGCTCTGGCCCACCGACCCCGACCAATTGCCGTCACGCAATCAGGCCCTGGCCGCCCGGACACTGCTGCTGAGACATCACCTGGGGCGAATGCCGCTGGGTTTGTTGCTGCCGCATATCTGGCACAAGCTGAGGCCCGGCGGCGCCAGAGTTGCCAGCAACTGAAAGACCGGGTGACCGGACGTCTGCGGCTGATCCGGGGTGCCGCGTTTGCCGCCCGGGTGCGGAACCAACGCGCTCCTTTACGGACCTATGTCACGGCACCCCCTCAGCCGGGGGGTGTGGTCTTCCGTTGCGGCTACTTACACTCGACCTCGGCCGTTTTGTAAAAAAAGCTGACAGTTTCAGTCCGAAAGCAGCGCCAGAACTTCTTTGTCTCGGGACACCCATGGCACGTTCAGCCGACCGTCGTTGGTTCATTGGTCACGCGCAAACAGCGTTGTGGGATGGCGCCGCCGTGCTGGCTGCGGTGTGTGCCGTCTTGCTGTGGCAGGCGGGTGCCCAGGACAGCATCCTCCCCATGGCCGGCACCCACGGCGCCACGTTGGCGGCGGGCATCGTCTTCATCAACGCGGCAAACGGTTTCTACATGACGCAGCAAACCCGTACGGGCTGGTCACTGGTGCTGAGAACCTTGTTCGCTGTTTTGGCGGGGCTGGCGCTGACCTACACCGTGTTTCTGCTGGCGCCTGCAGAATTTCGTCAGCGGGGTCCGGTTCTCGCCGCAGCGATGCTGGCGGTGACTTTCGTAGTGCTGCGGCGCGCCTACGTGACGAACGCCCCCGGCAACACCAGCCGCCGCTCACGCACGCTCATCTTCGGCTCTGGCGAGGCGGCGCGCGTGGTCGGGCGAACGCTGACCGCGTCGGACCCTGGCGTCGAGATCATGGGCTATTACGCCGGCCCGAACGAGGGCCCTCCGGCGGTGCCCGCCGAGCAGATTCTGAGCACGCGGCATTCGCTGATCGAAACCGCCAAGAAGCTGTGTGTGGATGAAGTCGTCGTGGCGCTGACCGAGCGGCGTGCCGGCAGCATGCCGCTGCGCGAACTGCTCGACTGCAAGCTGCAGGGCATCATGGTCCACGACTTGAATTCGCACTTCGAGAAACGCCTGGGCCAGATCAGGATCGACTACCTGAATGCCAGCTGGCTGATCTTCGGTGACGGCTTCAACCAGGGTTTCGGGCGAACCTTCGTCAAGCGGGTCTTCGACATCGTTTGCGCCAGCGTGCTGATCTTGCTTGCCTCGCCTTTCATGCTGATGGCGTCACTGGCCGTCAAGCTGGACAGCCGCGGGCCGGTGCTGTACCGCCAGGAACGGGTGGGCTTGAACAACAAACCCTTCCAGGTCGTGAAGTTTCGCAGCATGCGACAGGACGCCGAAGTGAACGGCCAGCCCGTCTGGGCCACCAGCGGGGACCACCGCGTCACGCGCGTGGGCAAGTTCCTTCGCCTGACGCGGATCGACGAGTTGCCGCAGCTGTTCAGTGTGCTGACAGGGGACATGAGCCTGGTCGGGCCGCGCCCCGAACGGCCCTTTTTCGTCGAGCGACTGACGCGCGAAATTCCTTTTTACGCCGTGCGCCACAGCGTGAAGCCAGGCGTGACGGGGTGGGCCCAAGTTCGCTATCAGTACGGCGCGACGGTGGCCGACTCGCTCGAAAAGTTGCAGTTTGACCTTCACTACGTCAAAAATCATTCCCTGTTGCTCGACCTGCGCATCCTGGTGGAAACGGTGCGCGTGGTGCTGACGGGCAAGGGCGCCCGGTAATCGAACTGCCGCTGCCCTGCTTCAGGCCTCGCGCCCGGGCGCCGCTGCACTCGGGCCCCGGTGCATGACAGCCGCATCCACCGACATTGCGATCTTTGGTTTCGCTGCGGCCACGCTGCTGCACGCGGTGTTCGCGATGCTGTTGCTGCGCGACCCGCAGTTCGGCGGCCAGAACCGGCTTGCATCGGGCGCTTTCTTCGCTGCGGTGCTGGTCAGCGTCGGCTGGTCGGTGGCGAGCCTGCTCGACCAGTTCTCGCCCTTTGTGGCCACCCGCATGCTGGCCATGAGCCTGGACTGGCTGCGCTACGGCTTGTGGCTGCTGTTCCTCACCGCGCTGGTCCGCCCGGCGCTGACGTCGTCGATGAAACGGCCAGCCACCGCGGCAGCATCGCTCAGCCCGCTGGGTCCGCTGGGTCCTCTGGGCATGACCGTGCTGGTCTGGTGGTTGGTGGGTGCCGTGCTGCTGGTCGCGCTGTCTTCGGGCCTGATCGACGACGTCGGGGTCGGTCGGCTCATGGGCTTCTTGCTGGTGCTGGCCCTGGGGCTACCGGTGCTGGGCCTGGTGCTGGTCGAGCAGCTGTTTCGAAATCTGCCCGAAAACTCCCGCTGGAATGCCAAACCAGTCTGCCTGGGTCTGGCGGCGATCTTCGTGTTCGACATCTACCAGTACTCGGAATCGGTCCTGTTCGGCCGCTTCGACGTGGACGCCGGCTACGTGCGCGGCGCGGTGCACGCCTTTGCGCTGCCGCTGATCTTCGTGGCGTCGCGCAGACGCGCGGACTGGATCGGCCGTCTCCAGGTGTCGCGCAAGGCTGCGTTCTATTCCGCTTCGTTGACGCTGGTGGGTGTCTACCTGCTGTTCGTTGCCGGACTCGGCTACGCGGTGCGTGCGCTGGGCGGAGACTGGGGCCGCGCGATGCAGTTGGCTCTGCTGTTCAGTGCATTGCTGGTCGGCCTGATGCTGCTGTTGTCGGGCGCCATGCGGGCCCGCCTGAAGGTGTTCGTCGGCAAGCACTTCTTCAGCTACCGCTATGACTACCGCGAGCAGTGGCTGCGCTTCACCACCATGCTGTCGTCGCCGACCGCCACGCAGGATGTCGGCGGCCTCGTCGTGCGGGGGCTGGCCGACATGCTCGAGAGCCCGGCAGGCAGCCTCTGGACCCGCAACACGGGCGGCACGGCTTACGTGCAGTCCGCCCGATGGAACATGCCGGCGACCACGCAGGACACGCCGGCCCACGACGGGCTGGCCCCGTATCTGTTGTCCAGTGGCTGGATCATCGCTTTGGACGAGTACCGCAGTTCACCCAAACGTTACGGCACCGTCAGCCTGCCGCCATGGTTGCTGGACGAGCCGAACCACTGGCTCGTGATACCGCTGGGCATGCACGACCAGCTGCTCGGCTTCGTGGTGCTGGCGCGGCCGCGGGCCGCCGTGCAACTGAACTGGGAGACGCGCGACCTGATCAAGACGGCGAGCCGCCAGGCCGCTGGGTTCCTGGCCCAGGTGCAGGCCACCGAAGCGCTGCTGGAGCTGCGCAAGTTCGAGGCTTTCAACAAGATGTCCGCATTCGTGGTGCATGACCTGAAGAACATCGTCACCCAACTCTCGCTGATGCTGAAGAATGCGCAACGGTTGCACGCCAACCCGGAATTCCAGCAGGACATGCTGTTGACGGTGCAAAGTTCGTTGGAGAAGATGAGGCGTTTGATGTTGCAGCTGCGCGAAGGAGCCGCGCCCCCCGGGTCCACGGCTGGGGTGAATTTGCAGCCCATCGTCGAACGCCTCCAGGAGATGGCCCGAGCCCGCGGGCGCGAGCTGCAGGTGCGGCGGTTCGCGAAACTGGCCACGCGCGGGCACGAGGAAAGACTGGAACGGGTTCTCGGTCATCTGGTGCACAACGCGCTGGACGCCACGGCCCAGGGTGGCGAGGTATGGATAGCCGTGCAGCGGCAGGTGGGGCAGGTGAAAGTGGAAGTGGGCGATTCCGGGATGGGCATGACCGACGAGTTCGTACAGACCCGGCTGTTCAGGCCGTTCAGCAGCACCAAGGAGAACGGCATGGGCATCGGCACGCACGAAAGTGCGCAGTACATCCGCGAACTGGGCGGGCAGATCGACGTGTCGACGGCGCCCGGCCAAGGCACCGTGATGACGGTGCTGCTGCCACTGTTCGATGCACATGCCGAACCCGAGGGGGCGCGGGGCCGGCCATGAACGCAGACGCACCCCCGTTGTTGATCGTCGAGGACGATCTGGCGCTGCAAAAGCAGATCAAGTGGTCGCTGGACCGGTTCGAGTCCGTGACGGCGAGCGACCGCGAGTCCGCCTTGGTGCAGTTGCGCCGCCACAACCCGTCCGTGGTCACCATGGACCTGGGCCTGCCACCCGACGCCGACTCGGTTTCCGAGGGCTTCAAGCTGTTGGCTCAGATGCTCGATGTCGACCCCAATCTGAAGGTCATCGTACTGACCGGGCAGAACGACCAGAACCACGCGCTGCGGGCGGTCGCCATGGGTGCGTACGACTTCCAGGCCAAGCCCTTCGAGCCCGAAGTGCTGGCATTGACCATTGAGCGCGCTTACCGCCTGGCCGAGCTGCAGCAGGAAAATCGCCGCTTGCAGGCGATGAAGCAGCCCGACGCGTTGACGGGTTTGCTCACGCGCGACAGCGAGATGCTGCGCATCGGACGGCTGGTCGAACGGGTGGCTGGCAGCAACGCGTCGGTGCTGCTGTTAGGAGAAAGCGGCACCGGCAAGGAGGTGCTGGCGCAGGGCCTGCATGCTGCATCCAAACGCAGCGGCAAGTTCGTGGCCATCAATTGCGCGGCGATTCCGGAAACGCTGCTGGAGAGCGAGCTTTTTGGTTACGAAAAGGGTGCCTTCACGGGTGCGGCCAAGACGACGCTGGGCCGGATCGAGACCGCCAACGGCGGCACCTTGATGCTCGACGAGATCGGTGACCTGCCCCACAGCCTGCAGGCCAAGCTGCTGCGGTTCCTGCAGGAACGCACCATCGAGCGCCTGGGCTCGCGGCAGGAGGTGGCGGTGGATGTGCGCGTGGTGGGCGCCACGCACCAGGACCTGGGCTCGTTGATCCGGGCCGGCAAGTTCCGCGAGGATCTCTACTACCGGCTGGCCGAGATCGTGGTCACCATCCCGCCACTGCGCGAGCGCAACGGTGACGCCGTGCTGCTGGCGCACGCCTTCCTGCGCCGATTCGCACTGGAGCAAAGACGCGGCAACCTCACGCTGAGCGAAGACGCCGTCCTGGCCATCGAGGCGCACGACTGGCCGGGCAACGTGCGTGAGTTGCTGAACTGCATCAAGCGCGCGGCCATCATGGCCGATGGCGCGCGGGTGATGGCCGGCGACGTCGGCTTGCCCACACAGACGGGTCGCGACAGCGGCCCAAGCAGCGACGACGGCGAAAGCAGCCCGGGCGCGCGACCGGTGGCCAGCGACATCGATCTGCGCTCGGTTCGCGATCAAGCCGAACGTCAGGCCGTCGTTACCGCGCTGTCGCGCACAAATGGCAATATGCTGCGGGCGGCCGAACTGCTGGGAACCAGCCGCCCCACGTTGTACAGCCTGATGCGGCGGCTGGGAATTCGTTGAACACCCTACCGACCCCTGGTCGACATTCAGCCCGGCACCCAGCACGGCACCCAGCACGGCACCCAGCCCAGCATTACCACCTACCCGGAGACACATCATCATGAACCGACATGTCATGCGCACTGCGCTTGTTTGGGCTGCGCTGGCCGCGGGCGCCGTGGTCGCGGGCTGTGGCGACGGCGGCGCGGGCAACATCACCGCGCGGCTGGCTTCTGCCCAGGAGTATTACGCCAAGCAGAACTACGCCGCCGCCGTCATCGAGCTCAAGTCTGCGCTGCAGAAGAGCCCCGACAACCGGGAAGCCCGGCTGCTTCTGGGCCAGTCGCTGCTGGCGTCGGGCGACGCGGCAACGGCGGCAGTCGAACTCAAGAAGGCACTGGATCTCGGTGCCAACCCGAACGACGTGCAGCCGTTGTTGGCCAAGTCGGTGCTGGACCAGAACAACCCGCGCCAGGTGGTCCTGCAGTTCGCCGATGTGCGCCTGGACAGGTCGGACGCTTCGGCCGACCTGAAGACGACGGTCGCCACCGCGCAAGCAGCCCTCGGTCAGCGCGAACGCGCGCTGGAAACCACGCTGTCGGCGTTGACCGATTCACCGCAGCATGTGCCGGCGACGCTGTTGCATGCCAGGCTGAAGGCGGCGTCCGGCGACATCCGCGGCGCGTTGGCCCTGGTCGATCAGGTGCTCGCTGGCAGCAGCACCAACCTGACCGCGCTGCTGGTGAAGGGCGATTTGCAGCGTTACGGCCAACGCAATCGCGAAGCCGCCGTCGCCACCTACCGTGCTGCAGTGGCCGCGCACCCGAACGCCGTGATGGCGCACGTGCCGCTCATTGCCCTGCTGCTGGAGCAAGGCGACACCACCGCCGCGCGGGCGGGCTTCGACCAGCTCAAGGCCGTTCAGCCGAAGAACCCCGAGACCCTGTTGATCGAGGCTCAGCTGGCCCACGTCGACCGCAACTTTGCGCGCACCCGCGAGTTGACCGACCAGCTGCTGCAGAGCTACCCGGACGACATGCGCTTGCTCCAGCTGGCCGGCGTGAACGAGCTCAGGCTAAATCGGCTGTCGCAGGCCGAGACGCACCTGGGTCGGGTCATGAAGGCCCAGCCCGCAGCACCGCTGCCGCGGCACTTGCTGGCAGGCATCTACAACCGCACCGGCCAGCCCGGCAAGGCCCTGGAGGTGCTCAAGCCCCTGGTCGAAGGAGCGACGGTCGACAGTGTCGGCCTGACCCTGGCGGGCACGGCCTTGCTGCAATTGGGCGAACCGGCGCGCGCCGAGGCCGCCTTTGCGCGCGCTGCCAAGGGCAACCCGCAAGCGACGACAGCCCGCACCGCGCTGGCGCTGGGCCAGGTGGCCCGCGGCAATGCAGGCGCGGGTTTCGCTGAACTGGAAGCGGTAGCCCTCGTCGACAAGGGCGTGCGGTCGAACCTGGCCCTGGTGGCGGCCCGAATGCGCGGCAACGACCTGTCGGGCGCACTGAAGGCCATTGACGACCTCGAGAAGAAGCAGCCCGACAGCCCGATCGCCCATTCATTGCGCGGCTCGGTCCTGCTGCTCAAGGGCGACACAAGCGCTGCGACAGCCGCATTCGAGCGGGCGCTGAAGCTGGACCCGCTGTTCTATGCGGCCACCGCCGGGCTGGCCGGCATCGAGCTTGGCGCGGGCAAGCCCGAGGCGGCGCAGAAGCGATTCGAGGCCCTGCTGCAGCTGGACCCGCGCAACACCCGCGCCCTGCTGGGCCTGGCGGAGCTGAAGGCGCGCACGGGCGGCAGCAAGGACGACGTGACCGCCGCCCTCACAGCCGCCGCAAAAGCCAACCCCAGTGAAGTCGGCCCGCATGTGGTGCTGGTGAAACATCTGCTCAGCCATCGCGACACCGTCGCAGCGCTGGCAGCCGCCCAGAACGGCACCGCCTTGTTGCCCGAGAGCGTCGAGATGATGGACGCGCTGGGCACAGCCCAACTGGCTGCAGGACAGGGCAAGCAGGCCATCACCACGTTTGCCAAGATGGCTACGCTGCGGCCCGACAACCCGGAGCCCCAGTTGCGCCTGGCTGATGCGCACGCCGCCAACAAGGACCTGGGTGCTGCCAGGGACAGCCTGAAAAAAGCGCTCGAGATCAGGCCCGGTCTTTTCGCGGCACAGCGTGCACTGGCGCAGATCGCCTTGAGTCAAGGCAACCCGCAAGAGGCCCTGCGCATCGCACAGGCGATGCAGAAGGCGCAACCACACCAGGCGGCGGGTCTGCTGCTCGAGGCCGAGGCGGAACTGGGTCGCAACCAGCCCGACGCGTCCATCGCGGCACTGCGCAAGGCCCTGGCCCTGAGCAACAGCACGGAGGTCGCCATCCGATTGCACGCGGCGCTGGAAACCGCCAACCGGGGCGCCGAGGCCGGACGGCTGGCCAGCTCCTGGAGCAAGGACAAACCGCGCGACGCCGCGTTCCGCTTCTACCTGGGCGACCGGGCGCTGGCAAGCAAGGACAACGCTGCGGCCGACGCGCATTACCGCAACGTGCTGGAGATCCAGCCCAACAACGCCCTGGCGTTGAACAACCTGGCCTGGTTGATGGCACAGCAGAAGCAGCCGGGAGCGCTGGCGCTGGCCGAGAAGGCCAATGCGCTGATGCCCAACCAACCTGCTTTGATGGACACGTTGGCCTACGTGCTGGCGCTGGACAACCAGGCCGCGCGCGCGGTGGAGTTGCAGACCAAGGCCATGGCCAAGGCTCCTGACGACCACGGTTTGCGCCTGACGCTCGCCAAGATTTACCTGCAGTCGGGCGACAAGGCGAAAGCGCGCGACGAACTCCAGACCCTGGCCAAGCTCGGCGACAAGTTCGGGGCCCAGGCCGAAGTGTCCAGGCTGATCGGCTCGCTGTAGGTCGGTTTGGCAGCCGTCGCTGCGCGGCTTTGCGACGGCGCGCTGCACGCGTCGACTCAGACGTCGACTCAAGGACAGGTGTCGTGAAAGTGGTCGTGACAATGGTCGTGTTAGTTGTCGTTACCCACGCTTTCACTTCCCTTCCTGGCGACGATCAAGCCTAGCCCGACCGGGTCGAAAACAACAGCATGGGCCGACGGCCCCTGGCTCCGACAACCGGCGACGCATGAAGACTCTGTCCCTGTCACTGCTGAAGCGACAACTCCGCCGCTGGGCCAGATCGCTGCTCGCGGCGCTGCCGGAGTCGCTGCGATTTGTCCTTTACCGGCGCATGGCCGATTGCCAAACCTCGCCAAGTGGGCGGCTGGAACTGACGATTGCACGCACGCAGGACGATCTGGAAGCCTGCTTTGCGCTGCTGCACCACGCCTATGTCGGCAGCGGCTTCATGCGCCCGCACCCGTCCGGCCTTCGCGTGAC
>ENA-OFCE01001811-OFCE01001811.1-metagenomes-genome-assembly--contig:-NODE-1811-length-10099-cov-4.773397_pt1 | contig 10099 bp, 8 predicted proteins | sample MGYA00153388_OFCE01 | MGnify analysis MGYA00153388
GCGATGGGAAGGATGTTGAGGATGAGACTATGCGGCATATTTGGTTAATGGTTAAAATTAGTTGTTTGTCTAAATTATCATTCCCAGGTTCTACCTGGGAACGCATCTCTAGAAGCTCTACCTCCTATTAATCAGCGCGAAAGCGGTATTCCATGCAACCGGGAATTTTGAGTTTGTCAAACTCGTAATATCGCCCTAGCATTTTGACATTTTGGATGAGGCTAACCGGAGGCATATTAACCACATCGTAGCTAATCACTTGATGGGAAAACATCACATCTAAAGGATTGAGCAGATAGGGAAAAATTATGTCTGTTTCAGATTGCGATCGCTTCACCTCCTTCTGTTCTAAAATTTCGACTGCTGCTTTGCTCATCCACTTTCCCAGACGAATCCATTTTGCCAGTTTCAAAGCCTTTTCTGAGATGATGAAAAACTCAAACTTGCTTTCCGGTGCAATTTCTTTGGTTCTGCCAAAACTAGGGATATTTTTCTGGGTTTTCTCCATCTCAACGTGATAGTTGTTGTTGGCGTATTTCCAAGTGTTGAGAGTGGAAGAGTGAAAGATCGATCGCGCCGGAGTAACATAAATTCCCTGTTGGTTGAGCGCCGTTAAATGCTGCTCGTATTTAGGAATTTGTTCGGGACAGAAATAGCGATATGAATCTTCCTCAGCAACGGTGGTAGAATAGATGGCGCTATCCACCAAACCAAGGGCGTAACAAAGCGCATAATTGTGAATTACTGGCTCTGTTTCGTAAAGTCTCCCTATCTCGCGAGTTGCAAAATAAAGGCTATCGTGCAACTCGATTTGACAGCGATAAATAATAGCCATTGTTGTTACTCCGCTGCTGCTGTAGATCCTGCTTTACCTTTGATATGCTTCTTCGCGTAAGCTTTAGCTTCATCATCAGCTTTTTTTAATATTGCTTTAAGCGTTGTCTCATTACTCGTTAAAGCCTTAACTTCTTTGAGAAGAGCATCAAATTCTTCACCGATAAAAGCAGTTTTTACAATCGGTTCATCATCCAACAGAGATTGAATTGCCGTCTTAGCGTGCTCTATCACATCATCTTCATCTAATGGGTCAATAGATTGCAGAACTTCATCAGGAAACAGGTCGTAAATTGCCTGAGTCCAGCGGAGGTTACTGGTGATTTCGCCGTCAGCAAAAACAACACCAATTAATTCATTACGCATCGTGCCTGTACGAGTGGTTTGTGCACCGTAACGACTGGTACGCAGGATATTATTGAAGACATATAAAAAGCTGGCTTCAGTTGCATCTTTGAGAGTGATAATGCTAGGAAAGAAAACCTGTGGTCGAATATGATCTTGTTGATTAATTCGGGCTGTAGTTGTACCAATTTCTCCATCTAACTTGCCCTTATCTTTGCCTTTTGGTAATTCTTTCATCTCTCCCTTCGCTGCCATTGTACCATTTTCGTAAGGAGCATTCAGCGTAAAGGTTTCATGAGAATCATCAAAGGGTGTGATTGAGTATGCAGTATCAACCACCACCTTAGATTTTTCCGATCCAGAATCACCAATAGCAAAGCCATAGATAATGCAATCGGGGTTATCCATTGCGAATCGGACGTTGTACTCGCATTCTTGTGCGGTCATAAATCCATAATTGCGAAGCAATTCCCGACCAACTAGGCGTTCAGGTGTAGATTGTTTGCGCTTGAACATCGTCAGACGGCTAATCGGAGCGCTATTTTCCCGCTTTCTTCCTGCTCTCACTCTCGCCTTATTAAGTTCTTGGTCTGTTTGAAATAAGGGATAGGATTCAGTGACACGAATAGTCAAGAAATGGATATATTTTCCCATTGGCTTGTAGGGGATTTCAGTTTGGAAGCATTTGGTTTGGTCAAGATTATTTAGAAAAGTCATTGTTTGTCTCCAGTTAGGTTTTGTAAATTAAGTTTGGTCAATTGAAAAGCTAGTTAGTCATCATTGTCAGAATCAGAATCTTCAAGATCATTCTCACTCGCTTGCTCTTTTCTGGCGCGATATTTCTTATCTCCTTCAAGGCGATAAAGAAACTCGCAAGTATCTCGAATGAGGTTGAGTTGACGACCAGCTAAACGAGCACGATCGCCTGCAAAAGACTTTTCAAACACTTCAATAACAAAGTAATTTGCAAACTCCATAATTGCCTCGCGTTCCTTATCCCGTTTAGCAATCACCCAACGTCCCTCAGCCGTCGAGTTCCGAACTCTTTCCATCAGCTTAAACAGTTTCGCTGCTACAGCATCGACTAAATTAAATCCTCCCTCCTTATGAGCTTTGAGAATTACATCAGCCGCTTCATCAATTGGCTTAAGAATTGCATTTGATTTGGTCGGTTTTCCGGGAGTCGATTTAGCCAGGTAGAACTCGCGATAAAGTTCTGTAAGTTTTTTCGGATGATTCAAGGGTGATGCTGCTTCCACAATTAAGTCCTCCAATTCAGGTTTATAGGTAACGTAGGGGTCAAAACAAGGGTAAAATGAGTGAGCATAAAGCTTGATTTTACTCAAACTCGGTGCATCTACTTTTTGCTTACGAGCCCAATTCTTTAAGTAAGCAAAAACATAAAGCGGGCTAGTTTCAAAATCTTTTGCGAGTTCGCTCAGTTTACCCCAGTTGGCATCATAGCCAGATTTTCCCTGCTTAGCATTCACATCTAAATGAATTGCATAAGCAGCAGTCAAAGCATTTAAAGGTGCAGGGTATTTTTTACCGTTTTCCTCCCAACCTTCTAGGATATAATCGAGGCGGAAGCGATCGCGCTTCGTCAAAACCCTAAAAGCTGGCGGTGCGCTATCTAGAAATACGCTTTCTTCAAAGTCTGCACCGTCATTAAATGGCGGAATAGGCGACTCTGAAACCACAGTTTTGACATCCAGAATCATTGGGAATGCAAACGCTAACCAAGCTGGCATAATCCAAGATTCTGTATCAGTTATTTTTTTATCTTTCCCTTTTTTCTCAGGAGGCAATGCCATAAAATAAAAGGTCAGCGGTTGATTTTCGGGATAAGCAAGCTTGAATGTCTTGTCCTTTTTACCTTCCGCTCTTTCATCCAAATGAAAGATATCTACACTTTGATAGCGGTTCAATTCAAAATTAGCCTGAAGTTCCTTGCTAATAAAGTGATTGCGAACTCCCGTATCGAAGCGAGTTTGGAAAATATTATCGTAAGCCTGATGCAAAAATGCGTTCGTTTCAGGAGTACAGTAATAAGTGGGATAAAAGTAGAGATAGCGATATTTGGCATCCTCAAAACGCGCCCCAATTTCCTGAGTTTCACTCATTAAAATCTGCCGCAGCATCATTTCGATGCCAGCAATACTGGAAATATTGCGTTTAGCATTAGAGCCTCCCAGCATTTGCTTGTTAGTATAAACTTGCGGCGTGAATAAAACTGCTGACTCCATTTGTTCGGTAACGGTATAAGCCGAATGAGAAATCGAACAAATTAATTTTTTTCCGCGTCCAGTTTTTTTCGCAGCTTGATAACGATCTAACTCATCTAAGAAAATCTGACCTGAGATTGGCTCTGATTCTGGTGTTTGTAACATCACAACTCGCGTCACCCACAGTCGCAAATCGTCCCAACCATCGGGGATATTGTATTGAGATAAAATTGGCTGAATTAAAGTTGTAATATGTGCAATTAACTCCTCGCCAACTGGACGCACATCCTCAATGCTAGAGTGATGTTCTATATATTTGGCTGCCAAATAGTACCATTCGTAAGGAACACCGCCCGTACTACCTTTGAGTTTGTGTTCATTGATGCTTTCATTAATTCGCTGAATTTCTCGGATAGTTGGTAGGTGTTCTGAAAGGTTCCAAAACTCTGCAACTTGATGAATTAACTGTTCCGAAGTCAGATCAATTATTGGTAGTTTGGGTAATTCTGGATCTTTCTTACGTTCTGCTTCGCGCTTCTTGCGTTCCCCTTCCATTTTTGCAACGCAATCTCCCCAAATTTTTCGGCTTACTGAATCTCCAAATTCAGCAAGTTGATCGATCCGAATATCATCGGGAAATCGGAAGTCATAATCAACCGATAATATTTCCTGTTTTTGAAATTTTACTAGATTATCGCTGCGGTCTTTAGAAACAGGCTTTTTGCCATCTTTGAGAATCCTCAATGTTGCACTTAAGGCAACTTTCATCAAGTCGGGGATGTCGAAAAATAAATTGTAGTAATCGGCATATTTAATGCCTTTACCATCTCGACTAAAGCCTGTTTGTCTGTTTTCTAGTTCTTTGGCGCAGAGAGATTTGATTTGATTGACAACTCGCTCTGGTATACTATCAACTTTGACAGAAGGTGCATTTCGATCCGTTAAGTAAATGATGCCTGTTGGTAAATACAGCAGTGGCTCATAGTAATGAATATCCTCTGAATTTAGTTCAGTGTGGGCATCCATCACGGCATTATTGACAATATTGGTGAGGATACCGCGATTTTCAGCAATGCTGTGATAGGAGAGTTTTATTTGTCTGTCACTGACTTGACCAATCACGTTATTCACGCCGGATTCAAGAGCATCTTGAGGATGTTTGATAATGGATGACAAACGGTCAGCTAGACAAGCTAATTTAGCCAACTCAACCAGTTTATCTCCTTCAAGTTGAGGCTGAAGCCCGTTGTGTATGGAAAAATTCCAGTTTGTATCCCATCGTGTTTGAGCGTTGTCGGCGATGCAGAGTAAATCATCAAGATACTCGCGATAGGATTCTGGATCGTTGGGATTAATTAAGCGATCGAGATTGAGTTCGCGAATGATGACATCAATAATTTCTCGATGTTCCGGGATTGATAAATCTCGGATTTTATTATCCCTATTTTTCTGAAAATCTTTGTATTTCTGCGACATTTGCGAAAATCTGTAATAATCAAATTTCTCAAAGTCGTGGAGAATGAAAGCAGCAACGAATAACCGTCTTTCCGGTTCGCGAATCACCCGCCTAATGGTTGTATTCATTTTTTCTAGGCGCTGTTCGATTAAATTAGCAGGGAAGAGTCCATTAAGTAAATGAGTATTGAGGGATTGATCAGCGGCACTTCTCCTATCCATTACTTTGCCTTTTGCTGCGAGTTCCTGTTCTTGTGCTTCGATCCATTTACCGCCTTTAGCAGTAACGCCGATCGCCACTCGCAGCAGATTTGGCAGAACATACTCGGCAAAATCAGCCATGATGGGGTCATTGGGATTTTGAGCCAAGATTGCTTTTCGCAAAAGCTGGACGGTAATTAACTCCTGTCGGGGCGGCTCAATATCGCGATCGGTACTTTCAAAACCCAACCCCAAATCATCATCATCGTCTTCTTCTTCCAAATCATCCTCTTCCAAATCATCAAACTGTTCAACATTCAAATTCTGTGGTGCGTCAAAAAGTGATAGTTGTATAAATTCTGACTCGGTTGGTTTATTCTTCTTGGCCATTTTCTACTTCCTCCTAGAATTAAGGTATTCAGTAATTTGTTGGATATAGAGAGGGTATTGATTTAATGCTGCTTGAATACCATTGAATAGCTCTACATAATTTATCTCCAAATATCGGTGAGCTAAAATATTACGGAGTCCTGCTGACAGTGCTAAATCTGTCGCAAGTTCAGGCGTGATAATTCCATATTGTCCAGCCTTGACAAAAGAGTCTTTATTGGAGAGAGGCTGAATATTTTTGTCGCGAGTTAGGATATGCTCGTTGATATCGATCGCAGATTGAGCAATTAACTCCATAATTCGCTCAGAAATGGTTTTTTGGTCAAAACTACTTAAGTAATCTTCTAAGCTCATCCCTCGAAAGCGCCTTAATTCCTGAAGATAATCACCAATAAACTTCAATCTGCTTAAAACAACTGTCGGCTCAATACTCATACTAACTCCCATTCCTGCAAAAACAACTCAACTTGATTGCGAAGATCCCATTCTGTTTGCTTCAGTTCTAAATCGCTCATCAAAGCATTTTGTTTGAATTTTTCAAATTCTCCAGGTTCACTTTCATAGAGAAGTTTGCCGTCACGAGCGACAAAATGAGCAATCAGCGACGAGAATTTATTTAACTCAACTACATCTATTTCATCGCTGTTAATTTCAAAAACTTCTCCGAGCTTTTGAGGAATTTCAAACCAAGCAAAAGCACGCTCTCCAATGCAAGCTTTCCGTTTGTCTTCATCATATAGTGTCGCAAAATCCCAGTCACTTTTAGCATGAGTTTTTCCTGTTGCTCTAGAACCGAACAAAACTAACATTTTGAGGTAAGGAATTTTATTGGGAAGTTGGGAAGTAAGCATTTCTAAATCTATCAATGATTGATTTTTCATGGCAATTTAGTCCTTGGTTAGTATCGACAGGATGTTATTCAATAAATCTTGAATTGCAAATAGCATCTCCATCCTGAGAAAAAGGATTTACTTGACATTCCAATTCAGAAATTTTGTCTGTCATATCGCTGTTAATCGTTGTGAGATAACTGTTTTCAGCCTCAGAACACTGAATCTGACTTTGTTGTTCGTAAAGAATTATTACAAGTTTTTGACATTTGTGTAAGATTGAAGTAGAAAGGCGCAGGAATTCGCTCAGGTCTTGTGTTAGACCACAAAGCAAATGGTGCAGTTGGTCGGGGTCGATCTTCTGGGAGGACATAGGGACATCTCTCTGTCGTAGGGCAACATCTGTCATTCTACTACAGCCTATTAAATGAGTGAAGACCATATCAAACTATCTTCTACACTTTCTGCTATACTCCACCTGGGAAAGTAATACTTCTTGACTCTGCTCAAGAGTATAAATACCTATCAGGGATTGAAACTTCACCCATTTCCTAGTGGTGGTTGCCTCCTTTCCCAGCATCGGTTTCGGCACGATGCCAAATCCCTATCAGGGCTTGAGCTTTCAACAAATCCACATCTCACCCCCTTTGCTCTTGAGCCGATAAGCGAGAGTATCCAAAAGCAGGGCCGACTGGCCGAAGGCCACCGAGTAAGGTGCTCCGGGTTCGTGCCTACCAGACTCGTCAATTGGATAAATTTGAAAGTGCATGGGCAATTGCAGCCGTTTTTTAGCTTCCTGAACCGGATAGCGGATGACGTAACTCACCAAACCACGCAATTTCAGCCGCTTGTTAATTTCATTAATCCAGCGATTTCCCGGCTGCAAAACCTGAATACCCAACAAAACTTGAACTTTCCAAGCATCTGCAACTTCGGCCAAATCTCCCGGATAGATAAATTTCCAATTGATGCGCTCCTCTCGATAAGCTTGCAATTTCATAAAGGCTAAACAGCGTTCAAATCGTCCTTTAGGGATGGGTTGACCTGTGCGTTCCGCTGTCTCTTGCAGCAGTCGCATATAAACCGATTCTGTCATAGGTTCAATTTCCAAATTGCTCAAAATTCCCGGCAAATCGTAGGTTTTAAATCGGTCGGCTTCGTTTCGCTCGGTGAGGTCGTACAAACCACACTGAAGAGAACTCGAACCTCGAAAACTGCAAGCATCTTCGGCAATGGGATTTCCTGTTTTTTGTTTCGATAACTCCTGCCATTCTATTGTCCATTTCTTGACGCAACCTCTCACCCTTCCCAAACTGGTGTCAAAGACTTGTTCGCAATCTTTCTTAAATGCTTTATGACTTTCTGCAAATTTCCGTTTGATGGTTGGGTGGGCTAATCCTTGGCTGCTGCTGATCAAAACTGACTGCACCCCGGCCCACCGTTTGTAATAGCCTCGAAAATCATTGATTTTGCGGTAGTTATCGCGGATTTGAGCGTGGAATTTAGGACGATCGTAAATACCATCTGCTACTAGCGGTGCATCCTTGTCTTCAAATAGTCTTGCTACTAAAAAGTTAGGTATGAGAGTATAAGCTGTAAACTGATTAAATGCTATCTTTTTACCATCTTTTTCGTGACTATCATGGCGTCCCAGCCGTCCCAGCCGCTGAATGAAACTGCCTGCATCCGCAGATTCAAAAATTAAGAAATTAATTTTGAAGTCAACGCCGACATCAATGGTGCTAGTTCCCAAAACTAAGTCTGCTTCGAGCGATCGCTCTTTATCCCCTTTCCCTGTCAAACTGGTGTTTTCCTCAACTCTGAGAGTATGCAAGAATTCCTTAAATCTGGGAGTTAGACGCTTGACGGCTGCAATTGAATTGAGAATAATCGCTCCTTTACTACCCGGATGCTGCCGAAAATAATCCTCGATTAAATTGCGATTTTCCCAAAGCCAAGTTTCGGTCGCTTGATAGGTAGGTTCCAGAGAAATGAAAGTTAAAGAAATTGCTCCCGATACTTGCCGCCATCCCTCTGCTTGTAATTCAAATTTTTGGCTTGCTGTATCTGGAAACCGATATTTGTTCTCTGTCAGCGGATCGATGATCTTCGGTTGAAAACCAGCTTTCTGTAAAAGCTGAATTAATTGTTCGTCTGGTGTTGCTGACAGAAATAGATACTTTTTGCGGCGGTTGGTGTGCTTAATCAACAGCATGGTGTTGATGACGCTGGCAATTTGCGGAGCCGTGAAAATGTGAAATTCATCGAAAATGAATAACTTGAATCTAGTATCGATCGGACTCCACAGCTTATTTGGACTATCTTTGGGAGTTAGATAAGCGTGGCGGTGGAGATAGTGAAAAATGTCTGGGTTAGTTAGAATGATTTCTGATTGCTGAGTGCGAGTTGCGATCGCTTCCCACTTTTTGATGTTTTCACTTTCGGCGTAAATTTCTAACTCCGGGCCACTCAGTCTCGAAACTCGCAATTCATCAACGAGTTTAAATAACTCAAGGTATTGCTTAATTTGGATTTCTTGGTCGCGAGCTAGTTCATTTGTTGGGTACAGTCCAATGACATTGTAATACCCTTGGAGTATTCCTTGGAGAAGTGTTTCTAGATAAGCCGCCAAGCTTTTGCCATCGCCAGTCATCGCCGTATTGATAATGACATCAATATTCGGATCGCGAATTGCCTTTAAAGTTTCCGCTTGATGCCAAGAAAGTGTCCAACCTTCCGGTAATTTGACTTTCTTGGGAATCTCCGCAGCGGGACAGGAGTAAACGGATTTGAGAGTAATTTGGTAATCGGACATATGCTGAATCTGTGTCCGTAGAAAGTGGATATTTCCCATATTGACACCGACAATAGAGATAATCAAGCCTGTACAATGAGAAAGTGTCCGTATATTTATGAGTCGCAAAGGTCAATCGATCACCCTGTCGGTTTCTGAACGAGATAAAACTGAGTTGGAAGCCTTGGCTCAAGAATTCGGGAAGACGTGGGGCGATCGCCCGAACATATCCAAACTGATAGAAGCGATCGCCCGCCGCCAACTGACGATCGCCCCGAACCACGACTGGCCCCAAACCCGCATCCAAGCCCTAGACATCGCCCGACAGCAATTGCTTGACTTGGGCAAAATCGATGAAGCGCTGGCAATTGCCGAATTGTTGAGTTCTCGCAGCGAACTAACTCTCCCCTTCCGGGCTGAAATCGAGGCGTTTTTGAGCAACCCTTTACCTGCTTGGCGGCAAAAAATCGATAGCTTCATCCACAGACAGCAACCATTTCGCCTTTCCTATCGAGATGCAGCCGATCGCCTTTGGAATTACACAGTCTTGCACGCTCGGATTGTCCCTATTGAAAAGCGACAGTATTTAATGTGTCGCTGCGAGGAATCTGAGGGAAATCAAGACGTACCAGGACTCGAACACAACTGGACATTGCTGCTCGATCGCATTGAAGATGCTGCGGTGATTTCGGTCGATCGACCTTGGCTGCCAGATTTAGCCAGGATTCCCGTAGAATTTCACTTATCCGGCAGACTTGCCTTTAACTACAGGCGCAAGCAAGGCGATGTGGAAGTCAGCGACTTAGAAGGCGATCCGCCGATTAGACGAGTGATTCGGAATATCTCAAATACCTTCTGGTTTTTTCGCGAAATTACCCCCTATTGGGAAGATTGCGCGATCGTGTCACCTCTGAAACTGCGCGATCGCTTCCAACAAAAACTGATCGCCCTCTGCCGTCAGTACAACCTGGAAATTCGCGATTAGCAGTCCAACAAAAAGCAGCCCGTAACAGGCTGCACATCGA
>ENA-OFCE01001812-OFCE01001812.1-metagenomes-genome-assembly--contig:-NODE-1812-length-10097-cov-2.647978_pt1 | contig 10097 bp, 9 predicted proteins | sample MGYA00153388_OFCE01 | MGnify analysis MGYA00153388
AACCAACGCATTAGGGTCAATATCAATTTCCAATTGTTGAAATAAAGCAGCAGTATCAGTATACATTTTTTTATGATCCACAAATTGAAAGGGACCAAAACCAGTCATAGGAAAACGTCCTAGCCATACATTTTCCATTACATCTCGATGAGGAACAGGATGCAATTCTTGATGAATCATGGATATGCCATAATTCAATGCATCTTTAGAATTATGTATTTCTAGTTTTTGCTGACTTAAGATAATTTCACCAGCATCTTGTTGATAAATCCCAAAAAGACATTTCATTAACGTTGATTTTCCTGCACCGTTTTCTCCCATGAGAGCATGTACAGTACCAGGCCTAACCTTAAGCGTTACGTCATCAAGTGCTTTAACGCCCGGAAATTCTTTAGAGATGTTATTCATTTCAAGTAAAAATTCAATCTCTGTCATTATTAAGCGCCTCTCTTTCTCTCAAAGGCATTTTACTATCCCTTAGTAATCAAAATGGCAAGGGTACAATCTAAGATACATTAACCCTTGCCATTTTTAATTTTTTCGATCCCCAAAGAAGAAAATTATTTAGCTTCGTTCATGTTTTCTTTCGTAATCTTTTTATAATCAATCCAGACATACTTACCATCTGTGATCGTATAACCAGTGTTTTCTTTACTAGGAGTCTGACCTTGAGCCAATACATCAGTAAGATTAAAAGTAGCTTTGCCCTGATTATTAGCATCATTTAAAACGGTACCATAAAGTGTACCTTCTTCCAGTGCCTTTAATGCAGGAGCAGTAGCATCAACACCAACTACTGGCTTGAATTTACCATCTTTAAAATAACCTTTAGCTTTTAACGCTTCGATAGCGCCTAAAGCCATATCATCATTATTTGCAAGAACAACATCAATTTTGTCCCCATGAGCTGCTAGGAAAGCCGCCATTTTTTCTTGACCTTTTACACGATCCCACATTGCAGTATCTTCAGCTACTTTTTCAACTTTTAAACCTGCATCTTCAATTGCTTTAATAGCAAATTTAGTACGCATTTCAGCGTCTTGATGACCTGGCTCACCTTTTAACATAACATAGCGGATGACTCCATCTTTGGTAGGATGAGCTTTAAAGTAATCTACTACTAATTGACCTTCCATAATTCCAGATTGCTCAGCCTTGGCTCCCACATAGTATACCTTATCCCACTTTTTCATATCTTCTGGCAAAGGTTCACGGTTTAAGAATACTACAGGAATATTCGCAGCTTTTGCTTTATCAATAATTACACCTGCCGCATTGCGATCAACTGGATTAATGGCAAGAGCTTTTGCTTTTTTGTTAATAAACAAATCAACTTTATCGTTCTGAGTTGGCTGGGAGTTCTGACTGTCAACGATCTCCAATTGGGCCTTGCCTTCAGCAGCCTTGGAGATGGCACTTCGTACACCACTCATGAATGTGTCATCAAATTTATAGATTGCGACACCAATTAAATTTTTACCACCCTTGTTTGCATCTGCAGCAGGTGGTGTTGAGCTCGAACATCCAGCTACCAATGCCCCAGCTAAGAGCGTTGCCACCATAAGTCCCTTCCAGTTTTTTTTCATAGTTTAACCCTCCTCCAATAATTTAGTGTGGATATTACAGATTATAAAACCTAGAATACGTACTCTTGGTCTTATAATAGTGCCACCATTAACAATTACCGCTGACCCAGCCATATTGATTCTGTAATTTCAGCAAATACAATATCGGCTGCACCTTTTAGTGTATTTTCTGTTGTCGTAGTTAAAAAACTAATTTCTAAAACATTGCTAGAACTTTCAAAAGATCGATCTTCAACAGTTTGTCTAACTATATCTTCAATATATTGACGTCCCCTCACTATACCTCCGCCAATTATAAGAATTTCAGGATTAAAAGTATTAACAAGATTCGCAATGCCAATGCCCAAGTATCTTGCTACCTGTCCTAACATACGAATCGCTAACTCATCGCCAGCATCTGCGGCTTCATAAATGACCTCGGGAGTTAGATCTTTCAACTCGCCCTTTACCATGTCGTAAATAATAGAGCTTTGTCCTTCCTTAATCGCTTTTGCTACTGCATCCACTAAAGCATTCTCTGAAGCTAATGCTTCTAAACAACCGTAATTCCCACAACTACATATAGGACCCGCAATGTCAATTGTCGTATGACCCACTTCACCAGCACTATCATTGACACCTCGATAGAGACTGCCATTAAAGATAATACCACCGCCAATACCATGACTAACTTTTAATAAAATCATACTTTTGGCATCTTTTACAGAACCATAATAATATTCACCATTACTTAATGCTTTCACATCATTTTCAATAAAGGCAGGTAAACCAATATGTTCCTCAATAATCCCTTTTAAGGGTGTGTTCCGCCAGCCAATATTAGGCACAAATACAGCAATTCCATCTTTTCTTCTCACTGGACCGCGGACCACAACTCCTACGGCAAGCGCAGGAACAGCAGCTCTTTTACGACAATCACTAATAATATCCAGCAACATCTTTAAAATTTCATCTTCTTTTTTGCCTTTAATATTTCTGCTGTCTTCTAATTGTATTTGAAATTCGGGATCTATCACATATCCGATCATTCTTTCAGAGCGAATATATATAATAATAACAGTTGCCAAAAGACTATTAATTTTTAATAATAATGGACGACGCCCCCCACTGGACTCCCCAATTCGATCTTCCGCTATCAAACCCAATTCTAGTAACTTCGTTGTAATATTGGTAACCGTCGGCGGAGTTAAACCTGTCATTTTGGAAATTTCCACCCTGGATACGGGTCCCTGGCGTCGAATCACATTCAGCGTTAATGCATCATTACTGCTTCCTAATTTAAAACTATTTGCCATAACATTTTCCACTCTATCCCCTACCCTTTAGTGGCGTACACCATTAAAATTCTTCTGGACCCAAGATTGTAGCATAATGTCTAAAAACATTTCAGATTATATACCAACACTCCCCTGATTTAACATTTATGCAACTTCCTGCTATTATCATCCGCAATATTTTTTCGCAATTAGGAATATTGAGAATCCTTTGCGTAATCACTATAAATATCCAATCTTTTACCTGGAGCAGTCAATGGCTTTTACACCGTCTGAAATTCTTGCCACATAAAAGTCCGGTTTCAAACCTGTCTTTTGTTCATATTCCTGGCTTACTGTCACTGTGAATGATTCTAATTGATCAGTTGCAACCAACGCAATAGCACAACCGCCAAACCCAGCTCCTGTCATACGTGCACCAATACATCCAGCCCTCTTAAGAGCACATTCAACCATCGTATCTAATTCTAAACCTGTTACTTCATAATCATTCTTTAAAGATATATGAGACTTAGTCATAAGATTAGCAAAACCCGTAATATCCCCTTGGCCCAGAAGCTCAACGGCTAATAAGACTCGACGGCTTTCCGAAATAACATGACGCGCCCTACGCTGCAATACATCATCTTTCACATATTCTTCTACATCCTCAAAAGATACTTGGCAAAGACTCGCCACTTGACGATGCTCTCGTATAATCCCTAATACTGCTTCGCATTCGCCTCGGCGTTGATTATATTTCGAATCTGCTAATTCTCGTTTCTTATTGGTATTCATAATGACTAAACTATATTCTCCTAATACAAAAGGAGTATATTTATATTGTAAGGTATCACAATCCAATAATATGGCATGGTCTTGCCTTCCCATTGCTACTGAAAATTGATCCATAATTCCACAATTAACTCCCATGAATCGATTTTCTACCTGCTGGCAGAACTTCGCCAATTCAACCCTATCCATATTGGTTTCTCCGCCAGCATAACGTAACATGAAGGTTACTAAAACTAAGAGAGCTGCCGAGGAGGAAAGACCTGCTCCATCAGGAAGATTACCTGAAAACAAAATGTCACAGCCTTTTAGCGAACATCCATCATCCAGCAAATGCTTAATTACGCCTTTGGGATAATTAGCCCAACGATCTTCTTCGTTAAATGCAATGGGCTGCTTTAGATCTACAGAAACAGTCGGCTCTGTATTGGTAGATTTCAACTGAATTAGGTTGTCTGAGCGAAAGCGTATTGCACCATAAATCCCTAAAGATAAGGCTGCTGGAAATACATAACCGCCATTATAATCAATGTGTTCACCGATTAAGTTAACTCTGCCAGGTGAGAAAAAGCAATGTATTGGCTGATTGTTACTGCTCCCATATTCTTTGTGAAATCCGTCCTTAAATTGAAGAATATTCATGACTAACCCCTCCTAATTAAAAGACCCTCTGCTAATCAATCTGCTATGGCGTGAATCAGTATGCCCATTTCTCTATTGATGATCAAATAACAATACTTTTTTAAATGTTTTACTAAGTAAAATAATGTATTCGCTATTATTTGGTAAATTCCTTTTTTATTGCTGCATTTTTCAGTTTTTTCCGATAACTTTTTTATAAATAAAAATAACTTAACAAAATGCTAAGTTATTTTACGATATGTGCCTATTTTAGGTATATGACTAAATTTATACAAACCTCAAAACAGAAGTGGTTCAGTCTCTGGATTAACATCTATGTATAATAAAATGATACTGACCTCACTAGTGATTCTCTAAAATACGATCAATCGCATCTAACTCTTCTACAGTGAAATCAAGACGTTGTAATGCTCCTACACAATCATCAATTTGGCTAACCTTACTGGCACCAATTAACACAGAAGTCATCTGCTTATTGCGCAGAACCCAAGCTAAAGCCAACTGTGCCATACTTTGCTTTCTTTGTTCAGCAATCTTATTTAGCATGGCAACTTTCAAAATCAGATTTTCTGTAATGTCTTCTGATTTTAGAAAGGTACTTTGACTAGCAGCTCTAGAATCTTCAGGTACTCCATATAAATACCGATTGGTCAGCATTCCCTTGCCTAAAGGGGAAAAAGCGATACAACCAACCCCTGCATCCTCCAATAGAGTAAGTAGACCATCCTCAATCCATCGATCTAGCATCGAGTACCTAGGCTGATGGATCAGGCAAGGCGTTCCCAAAGCTGTAAGAATGGCAAAGGCTTTTTTCGCCTGATCAGGTTTATAATTAGATAGTCCAATATACAGTGCCTTACCTTGACGCACGATACCATCAAGCGCCCCCATTGTCTCCTCTAATGGAGTCATCTCATCCGGACGATGATGATAAAAGATATCCACATAGTCTAATCCCATACGTTTTAAACTTTGATCAATGCTAGCCACCAGGTATTTCTTAGAAGCAAAATCACCATAGGGACCTGGCCACATTCTATAGCCAGCTTTAGTAGATATCACTATCTCATCTCTATAACCTTTAAAATCATCACGAAGAATTCTTCCAAAATTTACTTCGGCAGAGCCTGGAGGCGGACCATAGTTATTGGCTAGATCAAAATGAGTAATGCCCAAATCAAAAGCTCGACGGATCATAGTACGGCTGTTCTCATGACTATTTGCATCTCCAAAGTTATGCCAAAGTCCTAGAGAAATCGCTGAAATCTTTAAGCCACTATTCCCACAATAATTGTATTTCATAGTATCATATCGTTCCTTGCGCGCCACATATGTCATTTTGATTCCCCTCACATCTTATCATCGCTTCGACCATAGGCTCATCTACAGCTAGTGAACTTTAATCAACATCAAGGAAACATCATCAATTACTTTTTCATCCGCAATTCCTGCAAATAATCGTAACACGACATTAAAAAACTCTTCCGGATTCTCTTGAATGATATGCTTATAGTTCATAAAACAACCACTTAAGTCCTGATAATTCATTTCCATATCATATTGCTCCCGGGTATTAAATAATCCATCTGTATAAAGAAAAATAATATCTTCTGTACTAACTATAATCTTATGGGAACTATATTCTGCCTTCTCCACTAGTCCGACAGGCTTATCCTTTGAATAGAGAACATGTACGTGATCTGTTTCATGTGTGTAAACCATAGGATGGCTATGACCCGCATTAGCGAATGCAAGAACATTGCCTTGCCTTTTGCCCACAACAGCAGTGAAAGAATAATCCCCTTGCATCATAGAATAAAAAGTATCATTCATATGACGCAGAACTTCTGCTGGACAAGATAAGTATTTAATCGAATTAGTAAAATCCACTTTAATCATCGAAGCAATCATAGCTGCCGCTACTCCATGACTTGAAACATCTGCCATAATAAACCAGACATTGTCTTCAAACTGTACACATTCATAAAAATTCCCACCAATTTCATCACAAGAAAGATATTTACCATACATATCAGCCAGTGGTCCTTTTTTTGAGGTTGCTATTAATGTTTGCTGCAAAACATTTGCCAGCATTAATTCTAACTTCATCTTTTCATGCATACGCAGTAGCGCTTTGCGCTGAACATAACTGTCCAATGCATTTTTAACTTTTACAGGAACGACAAATTGTATTTGCTCCATTGTCAGGGGTTTGGAAAAATAATCATAAGCCCCCAATTCTAATGCTTGATTTACACTATCAATATTATCCATTCCTGAATAGACAATAATCGGAATATCTTTGTATTTAGCATCAGCTTTTAGTTCTCTAAGGACATCAAATCCATCTTTGCCTGGCATCATTAAATCTAATATAATTAAATCAATATCATTATCTTCAACTTCTTTAATAGCCTGAAATCCATCTTCCGCATCATAGAATTCAATTTGCTGCATATCTTTTAATACTGCTTTAATTTGCTTTCGATTAAAAGTCAGATCATCAACGATTAAAATACTATTTTTCACCAAACCACCTCCTAGAATAATAACTCCGTTTCCTTTGCTCAATCCCACGCTATCTATGTGTATCTTTTCTACCTTCTTGTAAATATTCCTTCCATATAACACAAATGCTCTAGGGCTTTTTCCTTTTATCCGATGATTAACTGCGCTAAGATTCAGTATTCAATCACTCTACATCTACAATTGAAATCCGTCAAATCCTAAAAAGATGCCCAGTACCCTTTGAATTAAATTGAAATATAGCATTATACCGATGATAATGAGCATTACTCCTGATAGGCCCTGTAGATACGGCAGCCATTTCATAACGTTTTTGATCCGGAAAAAATAGTTTTTAAAGAGCAAAGCCATTAATAAAAAAGGTATTGAAAATCCTAATGAATAGATGAACAGTAAGAAGGCCCCCTGACTAAGAGTGATGGTGGTACTTGCATATACTAAAATAGAAGCTAGAATTGGACCCGTGCAGGGAGTCCAGCCTGCCGTAAAAGCCACCCCCAAAATAAATGCGCCAATCGGTCCTTGGAAGGTATTTTGTAATAACGGGCGATACTCCCGTTCTAACCATTCTAACTTTACAATTCCTAATAAATGAATTCCCATAATCACCATAAAGATTGCACCAATTTGGCGAATCGCGTCTTGGTAATCCAGAAAAAGCTGTCCAAAATAAGAAGCCGTAGCTCCCATCATTATAAATACTAGGCTAAGTCCGCTTAGAAAGCAACTTATGCGCAGCAAAAACGGCCATGTTATAACAAGATTATCATCTTGTAATTTTCCAGATTCTGCTCCTGTCAGAAATGCCATATACGTAGGCAGCAAGGGTAGTATGCAAGGAGAGAAGAAAGAAATGGTACCAGCAATAAAAGCTGTTACTAAAGTAACTTCATTATAATCCATGTCATCCCCTACAAACTGTTTATGATGCCATCTAGCTGATTCATGGTCATCGCCCCAGATTGCCGATGCTTTATAAGACCGTTTTTATCCACTATAATCGTAGTGGGGATTGCAGTAATTTGAAATTGTTTAGCAACTATGCCATCTTTATCTAATAGGACGGGCATGGTATAATTATGCTTATTCATAAAACCCCTTACATTTTCTTGAGATTCCTGCAAGTTAACAGCATAAAATTGTACCTTTTGCTGATTTTTCTTAGCAAACTTCTCTAATTCAGGCATTTCTTCTAAACAAGGTGGACACCAGGTAGCCCAGAAATTAATGACAGTAATCCTGCCGGTTTTCCCAACAGTAACTTGATTGCCTGCCAAGCTATCAAGAGTAAAAGATGGTGAATTCTTTCCCACTTTTACATCAATTTTTCCATCTGGTGGCTGTGGTTGTGGTGTTGGCTCTTTCTCGAAGAACCCAACATACCAAACTCCTGCAAAGGCCAAAAGTACCAGCAACGTAATAAACAGTTTTTTTCTCATCGCATCTGCCTCATCTCATTAAATATTATCTTATAATTTGTTTAATAACCAAATTTTGTTATACTATAGACACAAGCTGAACGTACAAAAATAGAACCACACTAGGAGGGCTTTATGCACCAATATCTTTTTTTTATCGGCGACTTCCCAATTCGGGCCTATGGCTTAATACTTAGCTTAAGCATTATTCTTGCAACAGGCACAGCATATTTTTTAGCAAAACAAGATGGCCGCTGGCATGAACATGTTGTGGATATAGGAATTTATGGCGGCTTATCTGGAATTGTCGGTGCTCGCTTATGGGATGTCTTTTTCTTTGATTGGGATTATTACCAGCATCATCTATTAGAAATCCCTTTCGTTTGGCAAGGTGGAATGGCGATACAAGGCGGCATCCTTTTCGGTTTCCTTGCTGGATATATTTATACGAAACGTCATCACATTGATACCTGGGCCTTTGCTGATATTGTAGCTCCAGCAATCATCATGGGGCAATCTATTGGACGCATGGCAAATTTATTAAATGGCGATGCTTTTGGGCATCCTACAGGTGGTCCTTTTGGTATTATCTATCCAGCAACAACCTTAGCTTATCAAGTGTATGGAGATAAACCTCTTTGGCCTGCTGAAATTTGGGAAGGACAAATTGACATCATCATTTTCGTTCTGTTACTACTCTTTCGCACTACCAACCATGCTAAAGGTCAGGTGTTTATTCTCTATGCCATTTTATACTCTATCGCTCGTTTTTTCTTGGAATTTTTGCGAGGTGACTATGGCACACTGCTTCTAGGCTTAAAATCTGCTCAGTTAACCAGCCTTGCCATAATCATTATCGGCAGTATCTTTTTTGTGTGGTGCGGTTTAAAACAAAAGTCACAACCTCCGGAACCTAAAAAACAAAAGGGGAAAAAATAATTGTCATTTATAGTATAACATTTAGATCATTTGTCAATCTATTAAATATACAATTTTTAAAAAATACAGCCTCAAAACCGAAAGGTTTGAGACTGTATTTTTTACTTTTCGTAGACGGCAATTACTTCAATTTCCACACTTACATCACGAGGCAATCTGCCAACTTGCACACATGCTCGAGCTGGTGGCTCCGTTTTAAAGTACTCTGCGTAAACTTTATTCATGGCAGCAAAATCTTCCATGTCTTTTAAAAATACACTCGTTTTTACTACATGTTCAAAGAGCAGTCCCTCTTTTTCTAAAATTGCCTTAAGATTGTTTAGTACCTGATAGGTTTGTGATTCAATTCCACCATAAACAATCTGTCCTGTCATCGGATCTAAAGGTATTTGTCCTGAAACAAATAAAAACCCATTGGCCTTAATTGCCTGTGAATAAGGTCCAATCGCTTGAGGAGCAAAATCAGTATTAACTACAGTCTTCATATTCATTCTCCTTTAATTTTGACTTTAATATCTTATTATTTTCGTTGTGAAGAAAAAAACTCCTGTAATTTTAGGTTAAAAATTACTTTTAGTTGTAAATTTAAAATTACAATATCCGCAGCATATAGATCGTATGTACTATGATTCCACTTTGGCAAATAGCTTATTGGCTAGAAGAATTCCTGTAGGTGATACAGCCAGCCCGCCTTGAGCGGTTTCTTTCAAGGTACAAGACATTGCATTCCCAACTGCAGCCATAGCATCAATTACTTCATCAACAGGTATGACACTGCAAATTCCAGCTAATGCCATTTCAGCAGCTACCATCGCTTGAGCGGCGGCCCCTGCATTACGTTTTACACAAGGTACCTCCACTAATCCAGCTACCGGATCACAAACTAATCCCAACATATTTTTTAAGGTAATGGCGACTGCATGCCCCACTTGCTCAGGACT
>ENA-OFCE01001813-OFCE01001813.1-metagenomes-genome-assembly--contig:-NODE-1813-length-10093-cov-2.772963_pt1 | contig 10093 bp, 9 predicted proteins | sample MGYA00153388_OFCE01 | MGnify analysis MGYA00153388
AATATAATATTCATTAACCGGTTTATCATTGACAACGGCATCAACGCCACCAGCTTTAAGCTCTAGAAATGCTTCTGGAGCACTGTTAAACTCACGAATTTGTGCATCTTTTACTTTTTTAGCTTCATCTGCGCCAGTAGTACCTAATTGAACAGCAATCTTTTTACCTTCTAAATCTTTGAAAGACTTAATGCTCGTATTATCACTTTTTACAACCATCGTCAAACCAGATTTATAATAAGGCTTAGAAAAGCTAACTTTTTTGGCCCGTTCTTCTGTAATCGTCATTCCTGAAATAGCCAAATCAATACTGTTAGCCTCTAAACCAGGAATCAATCCATCAAATCCCATATTTTGAATCTGTACTTCAGCACCCATTTGCTTACCAATGGCTTTAATTAAATCAATGTCAAAACCTACATATTCTTTTGTACTCTCATCTTGAAACTCAAAAGGAGCAAAAGCCGCTTCCGATCCGACTTTCAAGACTTTAGCCGGTTTAACTTCCTGCTTACCACAGCCTACCAATCCTAAAGATAAGATAAATATTCCAATTATGAACAAAGATAGTATTTTTTTAGACATTTCTTCTTCCCTCCTGCTATTTGTTTGTAATCTTGTAATGTTCATAATTATACATACGTCTTGGATATTTAGTCAATACTTTTTTTATAGAATATAACAAAAGGGACCCGGTTTTCACCCAGTCCCACAATGTATACATTATACTTTTATTAGCTTATATTCCTGGCTTTTTACCAAACCATTTTACGTATATTTTTTCATACTCGCCATTCTTTTTCAGCTCATCAAGAGCTTTATCCAATTTACCTGCTAGTTCTGTATTCTTTTTGGCAACGGCAATCCCGTATTCTTCAGCTTGCAGAGGCTCGCCAACAGCTTTGGCATCTTTGCTGCCTGATTGGGCAATATAATATTCGTTAACAGGTTTATCATTCACAACGGCATCTACACCGCCAGCTTTTAATTCCATAAAGGCTTCGGGAGCATTATTAAACTCACGAACTTGCGCATCTTTAATCTTCTTTGCCTCTGCAGCACCAGTAGTACCAATCTGCACTGCAATTTTCTTGCCTTCTAAATCTTTAAAGTTCTTAATGGTATTGTTTTCATTTTTCACTACGATAGTTAATCCAGCTTGATAATAAGGCTTCGTAAAATTCACTTTTTGCTTTCTAGCCTCTGTAATGGTCATACCGGAAGCAACTGCATCAATGCTATTCACTTCTAAACCAGGAATAAGTCCATCAAAATTCATATTTTGAATTTGTACTTCATAACCCATTTGCTTACCTAAGGCTTTGATCAAATCCATATCAAAACCCACATATTCTTTTGATTTTTCATCTTGAAACTCAAATGGAGCAAAACCTGCATCTGTACCCACTTTCAATACTTTTGCAGTTGATGCTCCCTCTTTACTGCACCCAACCAAACCAAATGATGCAATCAGCACCACTATAATTAGTAATGACATAATTTTCTTTGACATAGAATAACCCTCCTGCTTATACCTCAATTTCTTTATAATTATACATTATTTATGCATATTTAGTCAATGTTGTTCTAGCATTATTTTTATCTTACATTAAACAAATAACAAAAAACTCGGATGATTTCTCATCCGAGTGCTGCGTACTTATGATCTTTGCGCGGTGAAACATTCCCGACAATAAACCGGTCTATCATTACGAGGCTTAAATGGCACTTGTGTAGTAATACCACATCCAGCACAAACCACCTCATGCATTTCTCGTTGCGATGTTTGACGTTCGCCACCTTCGCGACTGCGTTTTTTCGCATCGCGGCACTCGCGACAACGTGCAGGCTCATTTTCAAATCCCTTTTCTGCGTAAAACTCCTGCTCTCCTGCTGTAAACACAAAATCTACGCCACAGTCCTTACATTTTAGAGTTTTGTCCTGAAAAGCCATTAAAGAAATCCCCTCACCTTATGAATTCTAAAGGACCACACTGCTTAGCTGACCTGGTCTTTGCCCCCACACCCGCCTGCTGGAAGGTTCGCTAATAAGAAATCAATCTCCTCACTACTGCCACTCTCGAATCTAGCTGACGTAGCTAATAACTCGGCAGGACTTACCCCTAAACCGCACCATGCTCAGAGCCACTTTGGACTCCTTATGTGGATCGTTTCGCCTGCGACTGGCCTCGACTTTCAACCACAGACCTAAGCAATAGGTTCTTACACTATAGTATAGTCCTTTCTATCATAAATTGCAAGCCTCAATAAAAATATTGATACATCCATTTGTCATTGCGAGGCACGAAGCAATCAGCTCTCACTTAAGAATTTCTTATATTCGTCCATTCCCTCTTTATACTGATTATGTGAATCGTGTAGAGCTTCTTCATAGGTGCTTGCGGCTAAAGTAATCTCACCTGTATTAATATATATTCGTGCAAGCTCAAGCTTTGCTAAAAAGCTTCCCCTGCCATATACAGTTGGAAAGTCTTCAGTTTCACCGATCTTCAAACAATGACTGAAAGCCTGCTCAGCTTCTTTATATTTTTTTTGCGCTTTGAAGCAAAGCCCCTTTATGAAAAATAGGTCAACAAATCCTTCACATTTTTTATTTGTTAAAATTTTATCAATAAACGTTCTGCATTCTTCAAATTCTTCTAACATAAAATAATTGAGGGCAATGCGTTTAATTAAGTTGAAGTGAAAATTATTAAAGCCTGTTTCTTGTTTTAATTCCAAGCATTTAAAGTAATATTCCTGGGATCGTTTATACTCCTCCATAGCACCATAGGTAGCACCAATATGAAAATAGAGAAAATCATCTTGGGGATTTTTCTTCAACTCAGTCAACAAAATATCTAAATTCCTTTTAGCCTTGTTTTTCTCTTTCATGTTCTGCTCTAGATATCCATAGTGAATGATTTTACAAGTCGATTCCTTGAGGCTTTCAACAGCAGACTGATTAATATTCAGTTGTTCATGAATAGCCCTCTGATATTGATATCCCTTATTTCTAAATAGTCTAACATACGCCATTGCTTTCCCTTTAGCGCCTCCACCCATATGTGATTCCTCTACAATATCGTAGCCATCAACTGTACTGCTAATAAGTTTTTCTCGTATTTTTTGAGCATCACAAATAAGTCTTTCATCCCCATCAAGCACCAATATCCAATCAGCATCTATGCCTTCAATAGAATAATTCCTTGCTGCTGAAAAATCATTGCTCCACTGAAAATGCCTTATCTCAACCCGCTCACCAAACTCTTTTAAAATATCAATTGTTTTATCGGTGGAACCAGTATCAACAACCACAGCCATATCAACAAGTTTCAATGCACTATTTATAGCAATTTTTATGTACTTTTCCTCATTCTTCACTATCATACATAAACATATTTTCATTTTCTTACCTCTTTAGTGAGCGAAATCCATCCAGCATTTGAACGAGCTTGATAATCTCCTGAGCCCGTGCTTTCCATGTGTGGCTTTGTTCCGCTTTTTCTTGCCCTGCATGAGCGATAGCATCAAGCCGTGGCAAATCCGATAGCAATGCCGTAATTTTTTGTGGTAATTCATCTAATTGCAACATTGAGTATGTAACTATTTCTTTATCTTCTATAAACTCATCCCGCCAATACCCATTTACATCAGTTAATGCCACTGCGCCGTTAAGCATAGCAGAAAATACTCGTTCATGAGAGCCATATGAAAAGCTATCTACAAGATTGAGAACAATTTTCGTATCTGCCATGATTCTTAAAATCTCGTCGAAACTAACAGCTTTATGAATGTTAAAATGTTTGGTACAAGGGAAATTCTCCCATCCTTCACCATATATAGTTAGCTTAATTCCTGCATTGGCCAGTTCAGTAATCATTCTCGTTCGCCTTACAGTTCTAACATAATAATCAACATGGGCTACAATATCTAAAACTCGCTGGTAGAAATCTGTATTCAGAGCATAATCTCTTGCCTTTATAACTTCTTGTAAAGCATCTTGTACTTGAATATTTTCAGTACTTAACATATATTCTGCGACGTCGTCCAGTAAAGGTTTAATCTGGGAATTGTTCCACGAGACAACAGGTTTGCCATATGTACCACAAAAAACAACTTCTTTGTTTCTACTATTCATACCCTTATACTGATTCTCTCCATCAACATAAGACCCTGCATGAGGTAAGAAGGTGCTAAAGCTCACTGGGATATAATGCTTCAAGACTTGTAAATGGAGTTTATCTACACAAGTAATAAGAAAATTATCTGGAATACCAACAGCGTTAATATAACTAAATTTATTAAAATGATATAACGGATTATCAGTAAAAATTCCTACATATGGAATTCCCACATCTTTTAAAAATTTTACTCCTTCTTCCCTGAGACCAAGATCTGCACCATTTAAGTTGAAGCCACAGGTAAAATCACATTCCTTACTAAAAGCATCTTGAAGAACTTGAGGATTATGTTTTTCTGATGCCAAATCAATAACTAAGACATCTCTCCCCATGCTACGGAAAGCTGCTCCTAAATCATCAACAAAATGGCGAACTACATCATATTGCGAAAAACCTTTAAATAATAAAATTCTACCACTCATCTACAAAGCTCCTTTACTCTCATTACAGTATTTCCCAACTCACAGGTGTACCTCGCCGCACATCTTCTTTTACTTTTCGGCCAATGACTAAATCTAAATATTTCGTTGGCAGACCTAATCCTGGTCGAATGGCCCGTACATTGTGCTTAGTAAATAATTCTCCTGTCTGTATATCTTCTACTACATATAAGGATCTTCGATGTTGTAAAGATGCTTGTTCTGCTTGACTCGGACCGTAACTAACTTGTCCCAGCGCTTGATGAGCACGCTCGCTTTCTGTAACCAATGCTGCTATTTCGGCAGGTTCTAACGAAAAAGAGGAATCTACACCACCATCGGCTCTTGATAGCGTAAAATGTTTTTCAATAACAGTAGCTCCCAATGCTATACTAGCAATTGCCGCGCCAATCCCCATGGTATGATCAGACAGACCCACCTGGCAGGAGAATAACTCCCGCATATGAGGAATCTTCATTAAGTTGGTATTGGCTGGTGTGGCGGGATACGTACTAGTACACGTAAGCAAAATAAGATCCCGGCATCCACCTTGCCTAGCTGCTCGTACCGTCTCATCAATCTCTGCCACAGTTGCCATGCCCGTAGATATGATCATGGGCTTGCCGGTAGCAGCTACTTTTCGAATCAGCTGCAAATCTGTCATTTCAAAAGACGCTATTTTATAACAAGGTACCTCCAGAGATTCCAAAAAATCAACTGCACTTTCATCAAAGGGAGTACTAAACCCAATCATTCCTCGCTCATGACAACGATCAAAAATTGGTTTATGCCATTCCCAAGGTGTGTAAGCTTCCTGATATAATTTATAAAGAGAATTCCCCTTCCACAAGCTCTTAGGATCATCAATAAAAAATTCTTTATCATCAATATCAATAGTCATAGTATCTGCAGTATATGTTTGCAGCTTGAGAGCCTGTACACCACAATCTGCCGCTGCATCAACAATTTCCAGTGCCCGCTCTAGCGATTGATTATGATTTCCGGACATTTCCGCAATAATAAATGGTTTATGATTTTTACCTATAGAATAATTACCTATTTGGATTGAGCTCACATCTATTCCTCCATTAAACCTCGTTACTAAGACAATAAACCATATCTAATAAATTACAAACTACTAACAAACTCCCGAGTCAGTTCCTTAACAATTCGTTCGGTCCCCAAGCTATCAACTAGCTCCAGGCATTTGCTGCTCATCTTAGTTCTTGCAGCATAATCATTCATTAAACTTCTAGTATGATCTACTACTTGCTCCTCACAAATTTGATTATACCACCCTAAATTGACTATATATCCTAAATGCTCCATTTTTTCTACAAGAAACCTCTGATTTTCAGCCACGACAAATGCTAAAACTGGTACGCCGCACGCAGCAAATTCATATAAAGTACTGCCACCAGCTGATATTGCGATATCAGAACGTAGCATTATTTCAGAGATAGAAAAATGCCTCATTATTTCAGGTGTATCTGCTACCGTATTTGAATACAAAACTACTTGATCATGATTTTGACTTAGATGAACTAAGTCTTGGATAGTAGTAAAGCCCCCTCCTACCAGTACATTAAATCGAACCTTACTAAAATAATCATTATTTAAAAAAATATTCAGCAGTTTTTCAGTCATATGATAAGGATCTGATCCACCTGTAGTAATCATTATTTCTTCTACATTTTCCCTAATTCCTCTAGGAGAAATACTTTTAAATTCCTCACGAATCATATTATATTGTGATCCCAATAGTAAAACTTGATTGTCATCATACTTTCGATATCCTAGATATTCAGCGGTCACATTACCATTAACCACCACATCCACTGGATACGTTGATTTATTTTCATCATCAATATAGACTAGGCGACTTACATAAGACTTCAAAGTTAAAAGATATTGATTAGTTATATTATAACTATCAACAATTAATATATCTATTTTATATTGGGGCAGCAATTCAAGTATAACATTTGCTTCATCTACTAACTGCTCTGAATTACCGTAAAAAAAGCCTTCTGCTGCCTTTTCTTCAGAAGGTATTCGAATGACTTCGAATTTTTCTTTTTCTATTAATGATATACCCATGTTGTATTTCGTAAAAAAATAAACCAAATGCCCAGCTTTCCGAAAAGCCTTCGCTAAGGACAAGCATCGCATAATGTGACCCAAACCTACACCTTTTCCGCCGTCAGCCCTTATTGCAACCCTATCCATTTCACTCAACCTTTCTGATTAATTCAAAAGCTTCCGCATAGCGTTTACCGACCACGGTTCCCCATCTAGCTGCAATGATTTCTAAAGCTTCCAGTGATCTAGGATGTGGATACTCCCCTAACTCTGATTGATAACAAGCCATGGCATCCAGCTTTGCTTGCAGTGTATCTTCTATATCAATAAAAACATTCGCTTTAAAGGTTTTATCCCCATGTTGAAACTGCCATTCTGTAGAAGAAGGGGTTTCAAAAGAGTATATCTCTTTTACACAGTACGTTCCGACTGGTCGGCAAGCTGTGATGACAGCCTCAAAGGTTTTGCGATGATCAATATTAAGGTCGCCATAATGATGTGTATAAACAATTTCTGGCTGAAAACGCTGTATGTGGCTATCAACCACTTTTATAATATCTAATAAATCAACGGAATCAAAACGGTTGTCTGGAAAATTAGAAAAGTGTACGTTTGCATAGCCGATTCTCTGAGCGGCCTTAATTGTCTGATCATGTAAATCATCGATCAATCCCTTAGGAGTATCTTCTCGTTTATTTGCCCTGGACGTCATTCCTTCACCAAGAATAATGCATTCTACATCGTGATTGGCATTACGATATCTTCTTACAGTTCCGCCAATACCAAGAATTTCATCATCAGGATGAGCGGCAATTACTAAAATCTTACTCATCATGTCCCTCCTCTACAATTTCTACATCCGCAATTACTTTTCCATGTTTTAAACTAGCACGAGATAATACAAGCTTATATTTACCAAATTCAATAAATGCTTTGGGATAACCATCTGCATCTAGCATACGAATTTGATCATATAGTTGTGTTAATTTCATATCAGGATATAACTGACTTTCCTCGGGTTTTCTCCGGATAAAATTAGTAATCTCCCCTGCCTGTTTTCTCGCAATAGGCTGTATTTCAAGAATCGTTGGAATCATTTTAGTAAAAATAAGATCGGCTGCCCTTATGAAAATCTCTTCAGCAGTTCCATTCAAATTTAAATCTTCTTTTAAATATATATCCCCAGTATCCATGCCACTATCTACTTTTAATGCAGATAGTTTTGTATTCTCTAAACCTCGTACAATGAGATTTTGTAACGGACTTCCCCCTCTGCCAAAGGGCAGATCCGTCATATGAAAGACAATGCAATCAAAGTCTTGATGTATTTTTTCAGGAATAATCCACGACCAATGAGGGAAAAAGACATATTGGGGTTGTATTTTTTCTAAGACGTTATACGTTAAATCCTTTCGATCCGTTATAATATGGATCTGATAACGATCCCCATATTTTCTTTTAAATTGATTCGCATATTCAATATTCCACGGTTTTATGGTTGCAATAACGATATTCATCTTATACACCCGTCTCACTCGTATTTATGCAAAATGAGCAATACATTTCTTGTATTTCTTGCCGATTCTCTGCCACTCTGTATCTAAGAGTTCCAGGACCGTCACATCATGATACCTGTCATACTTATATATATGTTCTTTGTATATCCCAACCTGCCGATAGCCATGGAGCTGATGAAGTTTCATAATCCGCTCATTCCCCTCCATGACTTCGGCAATGATTTTCTTAAATTGTAAAACGTTAAAAATATAATTATATAGATAGGGAGGAATAATACCACCGATCCCACGAAATGTCTCATCCCCAATATAATACGTCCATGAACAGCGTTTATTTTTTGCATCAATATCAGTAAGTCCAATCACACCAATTGGTTTTTCCTGATAATGTATCAGCCAGTAACAACATGCTGGATCAGATGATATCCATTGAAGCCATTTTTTTTGTCCCTCAATATCATTAGAAATATCTGTGTACATATATTGTGTAACATTTGGATGAGTCCGCCAGCTTAAAATAAGCTCCAAATCCTCTTCCCTAATATGATCAAATCGCAACATTCTTTATCACCGCCATTGCTTACTCTTTGCGCATTTTTTTGAAGCGTTCGCCATGCATTGTTGTATCTACTAATACCACTTTTTGCGGGACCTTAAACCCTTCCAGCTTTCCTTTACAAAATTCACGCATTCTTTTGCGGAATTCACCAATGCTCTCTTCTGTCTTGAGTTTTACTCTCGCCTTTACCAAGTTACCAGTAATCGGATTCCTTTCAGCCGATATCGCTACATCTTCCACACCATCCATTAACTGTAACACACTTTCTACTTCGGCAGGGTAAACCTTTTCCCCTCCAACATTGATGATCTCAGACTTGCGTCCCAAGATTTTCATGTATTCACCATCAACTTCCACTACATCTCCTGTATGAAACCACCCATCAGCGGTAAATGGACTTGGGGCATTAAGATAACCCATCATGGCTGAATTTGCTTTTATTTCTAAAATATTGTTAACGATTCGAGTTTCAAAACCCTCACCGCCAATTTTCACCCATAAGGACTCCGATGATTTCGACTTCGACCTCATGATGCCAATCTCTGAAAGGCCATAGGTTTGCAGTAAACGAACACCAGGGAATAATTGGTTAAATCGTAAAAGGGTACTTTCCGGCATCACTTCGGTTCCATAGGTTACTAAAGTTAGGCTACTAAGGTCAAAACGCTTGTAGGCTTCACTTAATAGTAATAAATTAATAAAGGTTGGCGACGTAGGTAATGTTGCTACATGATACTTTTCAATAGAACGGCAAACCTCTTCTGGAGTACGTTCGTTAACAGTAACTACACATCCTCCGTTGGACAGCGTATATAACAGAGTATTTACCCCGCCAATATGATCAAATAATAAAAAGCTAATAGTCCTCATCCCATGTCGGGGAACTTTAAATTTTTCCAGCAATGGTACAAAATCATGTAATGCTGCTTTACTTTTACCTGTAGACCCTGAAGAAAACAAGACAAGCCCTGGTCTCTTTTCCGCCTTCAAATGTAACAAAAATTCATGCTCAACCTTTGTCCCTGTGTGTTCTATTACAATTTCATCATTTATCGTAACTGTAATAACAAATTCAACTTCTGCTATTTCTCTAAACTCTGCCTTTTTATGAGCTACTGAATCCGTCAAGGGCACAATGATGCAGCCACACTCAATTAAAGCCAATAAAACGGCCACAGCGTTTGGAGAAAAATCAGCCTCCAATGCAACTACAGAATTAGGTTTTAAACGTTCTTGTAAAAACTCTAGTTTGGCTTGGGTTGAAGCTAAGATCCATCCATAGTTGAAAGACTGATCTTGCCAAATAATTGCTTCCTTATCTTTATTCGTGGC
>ENA-OFCE01001817-OFCE01001817.1-metagenomes-genome-assembly--contig:-NODE-1817-length-10065-cov-3.852248_pt1 | contig 10065 bp, 8 predicted proteins | sample MGYA00153388_OFCE01 | MGnify analysis MGYA00153388
AGGTCAGCCAAGCGTCGAACGCGTCCAAGCGATCGCGATACTGCCGCAACTGTTCACGTAGCGCAACGCGATTGGCCGCACTTATGTCGCGCCACATTTCGGGTGAGCCAGCGGCGATGCGGGTGAAGTCGCGAAAGCCGCTGGCGGCGTAGTTGAAATATTGATTGGCGCGAGGCATTGCAGCCAACATGTCGACCAGCGCGAAGGCGAGCAAGTGCGGCAAGTGGCTGACGGCGGCAAAGACGTCGTCGTGCTCAGCCGCACTCATGGGGTGGATTTCAGCACCCGTGGTTCGCCACATAGCAGCTATGCGCTCAAGCGCTTCCACGTTGCTTTCCGCTTCGGCACAGATGACGATTTTCCGTTGTTCGTAGAGCGTTGCGAAAGCGGCGGACGCGCCGGTCTTTTCGGTGCCCGCAATCGGGTGCGCGGCGACGAATTGATTGAACTTTGAGCCGAGTGCAACTCGTGCTGCAGCGATCACGTCCTGCTTGGTGCTGCCACCGTCGGTGATGATGCTCGTTGCGCCGAGATGTGGGGCGAGTGCGGCAAACACCTGCGGCATTTGCGCGACCGGCGTAGCGACAAAAATGATGTCGGCGCGGGCGGCTTCGATGGGCGTGGCGACAGCATCGATGATGCCCAGTTGAATGGCTTCTTCAAGGTTCGCTTCAGAGCGACCGACACCGATAACGCGGCCGACTGCACCTTTGGCTTTCAACGCCAGCGAGAGCGAACCGCCGATGAGGCCGACGCCGATGATGGCGAGTGTGTTGATAGGTGAACTCATGTCAAAGCCGAGCTGATCTGTAGGAGCGCCCTTGGGCGCGAAAATGCTGAAGATAACGTTCCGCGTATGGACTTGGGATCGCGCCCAGGGGCGCTCCTACATGGCCCAGATTCGCGTCGTTAGAGTACCGCCGCCGGATAACTGCCGACCACTTTAAAGTAGCTCGATTGCGCCTTCACGTCAGCGAGCGCTGCCGCTACTTTTGTGTCCGACGTGTGTCCCTGAATATCGAGAAAAAAGTAGTATTCCCAGAGCCGATCCGGCGATGGTCGTGATTCGAAATGCGTCATGGACACGCCATGTCGTTTGAGCGGTTCGATCATGTCAACGACGGAACCAGGACGGTTTGGTGCCGCCAGAATCAAGCTGGTTTTATCGTTACCGGAGGCGGACACATCTTGCCGCCCGAGCACCCAAAAGCGCGTGGTGTTGTTTGGCGAATCTTCGATGTTGCGAAACAGCATCGGCACGTTGTAGCGCGCTGCGGCGAGCTCACCTGCAATGGCCGCGCTGCCCCGCGTGATGGAGGCCAAGCGCGCTGCCTCGGCGTTGCTCGCGACCGGCACACGCGCAGCGCTGGGCAAATGTCGCGCCAGCCAACCCGCTGTTTGCGCTAGCGATTGCGAATGTGAATACACCTGCGTCACGGTCTCCAACGTTGCCTCCACACTCATCAGATTTTGCTGCACCCGAAAGTCAATTTCTGCGCACACTTTAAGCGGGCTGGAGATCGATAAATCCAACGTTCGGCCAACGAATCCTTCCGTTGAATTGACGACCGGCACGACGGCGTAATCAGCCGTTTTTGCCTCCACCTGTCGAAACGCTTCATCGATAGTCGGGCACGGCTCGAACGTCGGCGCGCTGCCGAAATGTTTGGCGGCTGCGGCGTGACTAAACGTGCCTTCTGGCCCTAAAAAAGCGATGACGAGCGGCTGCTCCAGCGCCATGCAATTGCTGATGACTTCGCGAAAAATTCGCGCTACCGAATCGTTCGACAACGGACCCGGATTGGCGGCCTGAATGCGGCGCAAAATCATCGCCTCGCGCTCAGGCCGATACAGCGGTGAGCCGGGCACCTTGACGTGCGCGACTTCAAGCGCGATGTGGGCGCGTTCGCAGATCAGCTTGAGCACCTGATCGTCGATCGCGTCAATTTTTATTCGGAGAGCGGCGAGATCGGTCATGCCGGTTGTCATTCTGAGCAAAGCGAAGAATCTGGTGTGAGTACCGTGAGGCGCATCGAGACGCTTAGGGCTCGTCAGTAAATAACTTTGACCTATGGCCGCTGGATTGGGATGCAATGCTAGACGGCAATGGTGCCGTGTGGCGAGCCACACACGCCATGCCAACGACGCAGTGCGCCCAAGCCCAGCCGGGCAGATGTCAAAGTTATTTACTGACGAGTCCTACGCGTCTCGTTGCCTACTTGATAAACCGCGTATCCGCCAATTTCGACAAGTCTGGAATCGCTTTAATCACACCAATTTCAAGCAGCAAATCTGCGGCTTCTTTACTGAAAGCTGCGTGCTCACCTGCAAAGAACTTTTGGTTGGCTGCTTTGTCTTGCCAGCGCAGAAACGCTTGGCTCTTCTCGAACGCTTCACCGGACTGCTTCACGTCTGCGCCCATGATTTCGAAGCTCTTTTTGGGGTCTGATTTGACTAATGCGAGCGCATCGAAGTAAGCGTCCGCCAAGCCCTGCGCAGCTTTGGGATTTTCTGCGAGAAACTTCGGCGTGCATCCGAACGTATCCATCACCATCGGGTAATCGAGCGTGGTGGCGATGATCTTGCCGGCTTCGGGTTTAGCGCGAACGCTTGAGAGAAAGGGTTCATAGGTCATTGCTGCATCTAAATCAGCAACGCCTGCAATGATCGCGTTGGCCGCAGCCTGCGGCTCTAGGCTCACGAGCTTCACATCTTTCACCGTCATGCCGTTTTTCTTGAGCATCCAAGCCAAAGCGAAGTAGGGCGATGTGCCCGGTGCACTGGCGGCGACGGTTTTGCCTTTCAGGTCGGTGATCCTCGTAATGCCCGGCTTCACGACCATGCCGTCGGCACCGAAGCTCTTGTCGAGTTGAAAAATCTGCGTGGTCGCTACGCCCGCTGCGTTCCAGCCGATCCATGTTTCGACGGTGGTTGCAGCGCATTGAATGTCACCCGAAGCAATGGCCAAATGACGATCTTTTTGTGGAATTTTCTTGATCGAAACATCAAGGCCGTACTTTTTGAATAGGCCAGCCTCTTTGGCCAACGTCAAAGGCGCAAAGCCCGTCCAGCCGGACATGCCGATAGCAACTTTCGTTTCTTGCGCCAACGTTGGCAGCGATACGACGCCGAGTGCACCGAAGGCGACAGCGAGGAGTGTTTTTTTCATGGTCAATTCCTTTTCAAAATGTAGTGAGCTAAACGGGAATCCAAAGGGCAGGTAAATTAGGCAGCGAACGGAAAACTTTTGACAGCGCGCCGTCACGAACAAGTAGTGTCGCACGTTCGATCTCGGGGGCCATATAGCGATCTGTCGCTATCGAGGCACACACTTCCCTTAGCAAACCGTGTGCCTCTTCTAACGCGGTTGACGATTTCAACGGACGCAAAAATTCGACGCCTTGAGCGCTGGCCAACAACTCAATGCCCAGAATGTGCGCCGTATTCGCAATCATCGCCTGCAAGCGCCGCGCGGCAAAGGTCGCCATCGAAACGTGATCCTCCTGATTAGCCGAAGTCGGCAGGCTATCGACACTGGCTGGATGGGCGAGCGATTTGTTCTCGCTGGCGAGCGACGCAGCGGTCACATGCGCGATCATAAAGCCTGAATTCAGGCCTGCATCAGTCGTTAAAAACGGTGGCAAGCGCGACACACTGCCATCAATCAACATCGCAATTCGGCGCTCGGCAATCGCGCCCACTTCCGCTATCGCCACGGCCATCGCATCAGAGGCGAGCGCCACTGGCTCTGCATGAAAATTGCCGCCAGAAATCATCTCGTTGGTGTCAGCAAACACCAGCGGATTGTCAGTTACCGCATTGGCCTCGCGCAGCAACACGAGGGCTGCATGGCGCAACTGATCGAGACAGGCACCCACCACCTGCGGCTGGCAACGCAGGCAGTACGGGTCTTGCACGCGGTCATCGTTTTCTTCATGCGAATGGCGAATCTCGCTGCCTGCAAGTAAGGCGCGGTAATACTTCGCCACATCAATCTGCCCAGGCTGCCCGCGCACCGCGTGAATGCGCGGATCGAACGGGCCGTCGCTGCCGCGCGCCGCGTCCACAGTGAGCGCACCAATCACCAGCGCGGCCTCCAACACAGGCTCAAAGGTGAGCAGCGCGTGAAGCGCAAGAGCGGTTGAAGTTTGCGTGCCGTTGATGAGCGCAAGGCCTTCTTTCGCAGCGAGTTTCAGCGGCGCGACGCCCGCTTTTGCGAGCGCTGCAGCGGCGGGAATACGCTGCCCGTTCTCCAGCATTTCGCCTTCGCCGAGCAGCGCGAGCGTCATGTGTGCAAGCGGTGCGAGATCGCCCGAAGCGCCCACCGAGCCTTGGCTCGGCACATACGGAATGAGTCCTGCGTTGTACACCGCAATCAGCGTGTCGACCACGATCTCTCGGCAACCCGAATAGCCACGCGCGAGGCTCGCCGCCTTAAGCGCAAGCATCAACCGAATGACCGCAGGCGCAAGCGGTTCGCCCACGCCCACCGAATGCGAGCGGATCAAATTCAGCTGCAACGTATCGAGATCGGCGGCGCTGATTCGTTTATTGGCCAACTTGCCAAAGCCAGTGTTTACGCCATACACCGGTGCGTCACCCGCTGCGGCGTCGGCAACGATTTTGTGACTTGCGCGAATGTTGATGCGCGCCGATTCGGGCAGCGTTAGCGTGACGCCGCCAGCGTGCAGCGTTTGCAGATCGTCGACGGCGAGGTTGCCGACGTTGAGTTCAAGAAATTTCATAACGGACAGATCATCGTTTGTGTCATTGCCGCGGGAGCGGAAATCTAGGCTAAATGGATATAACTTAATGTCAAAACGTCCGCCATCTGGAGGCTAAGGGGGCTTTTATGCATAAAGTCAATAAAACGGCAAATAGCGCCTGAGACGTCGTTAAATAACGGTTAGACGAAACAGTTGCAGTAAAAACTTCATCCGCGCCGTTCGGATTTCCGCCTTCGCGGAATTGACCGGCAACGCCGAACCCTTTGTGCATCCTCATTGGCCTACGCAGCCGCCGAGACCATGGGCAAATTCAATCCCCATTCGCGCGCACTTTGCTTTGCGATTTCGTACCCTGCATCGGCATGGCGCATCACGCCCGTGGCTGGGTCGTTCCACAGCACCCGCTCGATTCGCTTTGCTGCGGCGTCAGTGCCATCGCAGACGATCACCACGCCGGAGTGCTGCGAATAGCCCATGCCCACGCCGCCACCGTGATGCAGCGACACCCAGGTCGCGCCGCCCGCCGTGTTGAGCAGCGCGTTGAGCAAAGGCCAGTCGGACACTGCGTCCGAGCCATCCATCATTGATTCGGTTTCGCGGTTCGGTGACGCGACCGAGCCTGAATCCAGATGATCACGACCTATCACGATCGGCGCTTTCAATTCGCCCGTCCGCACCATCTCGTTAAAGGCCAACCCGGCACGATGCCGTTCGCCCAAACCGATCCAGCAGATGCGCGCAGGCAAGCCCTGAAACGCAATGCGCTCGCCTGCCATATCCAGCCAGCGATGCAGGTGCGCATCTTCGGGAAACAACTGCTTCATCTTCGCATCCGTTTTGCGAATGTCTTCCGGGTCGCCCGACAGTGCCACCCAGCGAAACGGGCCGACGCCTCGACAGAAAAGCGGACGAATGTAGGCGGGCACAAAGCCCGGAAAATCGAAGGCGCGCGCAACGCCTTGGTCAAACGCCACCTGTCGAATATTGTTACCGTAATCCACCGTCGGAATACCCATATCGGCAAAGTCAATCATCGCCTGCACGTGCTGCGCGCAGGACTTGGCTGCCGCATCACGCAAACGTGCGAATTGACGCTCATCAGCGCGCGCGGCCTGCCACTCTTGCAACGTCCAAGCCATCGGCAAATAGCCGTTGACCAGATCGTGGGCTGAGGTTTGATCGGTGACTAAATCGGGCCGCAAACCACTCGACTTCGCACGTCGAACCAGCTCAGGTAAAACCTCCGCTGCATTACCGAGCAGACCGATGGAGACGGCACGTCTTTCGGTGGTGTACTTCTCAATGCGAGCCAACGCATCGTCCAGATCAGTGGCCTGCTCATCAAGGTAGCGGGTGCGCAGCCGAAAATCTATGCTCGACTGTTGGCATTCAATATTGAGCGAGCATGCGCCCGCAAAAGTTGCCGCCAGCGGCTGCGCGCCGCCCATGCCACCGAGACCTGCGGTGAGTATCCAGCGGCCCGCTAAGCTAGCACCATAATGTTGCCGACCGGCCTCGACAAACGTCTCGTAAGTGCCTTGCACAATGCCCTGCGTGCCAATGTAGATCCACGAGCCCGCAGTCATCTGGCCGTACATCATCAAGCCCTTACGATCCAACTCGTTAAAGTGCTCCCATGTGGCCCATTTGGGCACCAAATTTGAGTTAGCGATGAGCACGCGCGGCGCATCAACATGGGTGCGAAACACCCCCACCGGTTTGCCCGACTGAATCAGCAGCGTCTCATCTTCATTCAACGCGCGCAGGCTTTTAAGGATCGCTTCAAAGCAATCCCAATTGCGCGCCGCTTTGCCAATGCCGCCGTACACGACCAACGCATCTGGGTTCTCGGCAACCTCAGGATCGAGGTTGTTTTGCAGCATGCGATAGGCGCCCTCAATCAGCCAGTTTTTGCAAGAAAGGGCGGTGCCGCGCGGGGCACGCACGGCGCGTGGAAGGGCGTGGACGGGTGGATGGTTCGGGTTTGTCATCAAGGCACCTGCGGCTGGTATTAATTCAAGATGAATCGCAATATACTTGTCTAGACAAGTTAACGCAAGTGCTGAATTTTGCATTAGCATTGCACTATGAAAGCTCCTACAGCGCAGCGCACAGCGGCACCCAAAATCGCGCCCTTTGAGCAGGTCAAGCAACATTTGAAATCGCGCTTGGCATCGGGTCACTGGACACCCGGCGCGCTGATGTCGTCCGAGGCTGAGTTGGTTGCGCAATTTAGCGTGAGCCGCATGACGGTGAACCGGGCCCTGCGCGAGCTGCAATTTGAAGGGCTGATTGATCGGGTGCAGGGCGTGGGCACCTTTGCCGCGCAGTTAAATCGCGTGTCCTCCACGCTCACCATTCGCGATATTCATGAGGAGATTTTGGCGCGCGGCCACACACACCATGCGCGCGTTCATCTGATTAAGGACGAGACAGCAAGCGCTGCTGTCGCGCAGCGCCTAGGCGTGGCCGCTGGCGCGCAGGTGTTTCACACCCTGATCGTACACCACGAAAACGGCGTGCCGCTGCAATGCGAGGATCGCTACGTCAATCCGGCCTGCGCGCCCGACTATTTGTCGGTAGATTTCACGAAAGTTACGCCGACGCACTACCTGCTAAACGTCGCGCCACTGTGGGAAGCGCATTTTTCGGTGCAAGCCGGATTGCCCTCCGTGCGCGAGGCGAAACTGTTGGGACTGAAGCAAACCGATCCCTGCCTGATCGTCTCCCGCCGCACCACCAATCGCGGCGTGCCGATAACCCAAGCGCGGCTGGTTCATCCTGCTGGTCTCTATCAGATTGAAGGGGCGTTCAAACCATGAATTTTAGTGTCGTTCGATTTGACGACGTAGTGCTGCAACCGTGGAAAAATAGCGGTGGCGTGACGTGCGAATTGCTGGCTTGGCCTAGCGTTAGTAAATGGGCGCTTCGTCTATCCGTTGCTGACATTGAACGCGACGGGCCGTTCTCCGCCTTCCCCGGCATTGATCGCTGGTTTGCGGTGTTGACCGGCAACGGTGTGCGCCTTGGCGCAGGTGAGAGCGTGATTCAACGCGGTGATGACGCGCTGAATTTTGACGGCGCGTTGGCACCTGATTGCGGGCTGATAGACGGCCCGACGCGTGATTTGAATTTGATGATTCGCCGTGATGTGGCGCGCGGTTGGATGAAGCGGATTGTTGCTGGTTTTGAGTTTTCGGTCACGGGTACGGCAACTGTGCTCACAGGCGTGTTTTCAGTTGATGGATGCACGCTGCAATCATCGGAGGCGCCAGCAATTGAGGTTGCCCCGATGTCGCTCGTGTGGAGTAGTAATCGAGACGATACGAACCGTTTAGGCGCGATTGATTGCGCGCCTTCCGCGCTTGTTTTTGGATTTCAATGCGTAATGAGTTCATGAGACTGTCGCGTCAAAACGCAGGGACTGTAGGAGCGGCGCAAGGCTCTCCTGAGCACAGTCGAAGGGCCGCGAAATCGGTTCAACGGCTGCGCCGCTTCTACATAACGTTGGTGAAAACATGACCCGCAAACTTTTCCGTAACGCGAGTATCGCAACGTTTTGCGGCAACGAACCTTGGGGCTGGATAGAGCGCGGCACAATCGTCACGCAGGGCGATACCGTGCAATGGGTCGGCGCGTCTCCTGACTTGCCCGCCGAGTTCACGACCAGCATCAGCGTAGCGCACGATCTCGACGGTGCCTGCATCACGCCAGGTCTTGTCGACTGTCACACACACCTCGTCTACGCAGGCAATCGCGCACGCGAATTTGAGCTGCGCTTGCACGGCGCAACCTACGAGGAAATCGCTCGCGCGGGCGGCGGTATTCGCTCGACCGTTGCCGCCACTCGCGCGGCATCTGAAGCGCAATTGCTAGCGCTCGCGCTGCCACGCGCACGAGCGCTGATGAGTGAGGGCGTGACCACGCTTGAGGTGAAGTCGGGTTACGGATTGTCGGAAGCGGCCGAGGCGAAATGCCTGCGTGTCGCGCGGCGATTAGCTGATGAATTGCCGCTCACCATTCGCACCACGTTTCTCGGCGCGCACGCCGTGCCGCCTGAGTTGGAAGGGCGAACTGACGACTTCGTGAGCGCTGTGTGCGATTGGATGCCGCGCTTGCATGCGGCGGGATTGATTGATGCGGTGGATGCGTTCTGTGAACGTATCGGTTTCACTGCTGCGCAAACGCGACGCGTATTCGAGGCGGCGCGCGCCTCGGGCTTGCCGGTGAAACTTCACGCAGAACAGTTGAGCGACCAACAGGGCGCAACACTGGCCGCTGAGTTCAACGCCCTGAGCTGCGATCACTTGGAATACGTCAGTGACGCGGGGATTAACGCGATGGCCGCCGCCGGCACGGTGGCCGTGCTGCTGCCCGGTGCTTACTATTTCTTGCGCGAGACGCAGCTGCCGCCGGTTGATAAGCTTCGCGAAGCGGGCGTACCCATCGCGCTGGCCACCGATCACAACCCCGGATCGTCACCTACTTTATCGCCGTTATTGATGATGAATATGGCCTGCACACTGTTTCGTTTAACGCCAGAAGAAGCGTGGCGCGGCTTCACCGTCAATGCGGCGCGAGCGCTCGGTTTGCCAGATACTTTCGGCGTGTTGCGTGCGGGTGGTCGCGCCGATTTTGCAGTATGGAATTCCGAACATCCGCGTGAGTTGGTGTATGAGTTTGGGCATCACCGGTTGCGGCAGTTGGTAGCGGGTGGCATCAAAGTTCCGCTCAACGAACTACGCCCATGAACGCAGCCCAGGCAATCATCGGCACGTGGGTCGCGGCGGAGCCGCTCCTACAGGTGATGAGAGGACATCAACCGTGAATTCGAGCACATCGGTTTTCGCACTGCATCGGGGCACAACGCCGCTCGTCCTGAGCCTGCCCCACGTTGGCACACGCATCCCCGACCCACTCAAACCGCACTTCACCGAGCGTGCGCTTCAGCTGGAAGACACTGACTGGCATCTCGAACGGCTCTACGATTTCGCGAAGGCGTTGGGCGCATCCATCATCGTGCCACACATGTCGCGTTACGTGATCGATCTTAATCGTCCGCCCGACGACACGCCGATGTATCCGGGTGCTGCGAACACTGAGCTGTGCCCCACGAGGTTCTTCAATGGCGACTCGTTGTACGTTGCAGGTGCGGCGCCGAGTGCCGCAGAAATAGAGCGTCGCCGCGCGACGTATTGGCTGCCTCATCACAACGCATTGCGCGCCGAACTAGACCGTGTACGCACGCAGTTTGGCTATGCGCTGTTGTGGGACGGGCACAGCATTCGCTCCGAAATACCGTGGCTGTTTGATGGCACATTGCCTGACTTGAATCTCG
>ENA-OFCE01001818-OFCE01001818.1-metagenomes-genome-assembly--contig:-NODE-1818-length-10062-cov-26.838813_pt1 | contig 10062 bp, 6 predicted proteins | sample MGYA00153388_OFCE01 | MGnify analysis MGYA00153388
TTTGAGACAAGACAAAGTTGTCCGAAATTTGGATGAGTTTGAATCTGCCAATTTTACCGAAATCTCCGAGTCGGAGTCTCAACGCGATAGTTCAATTCGGGAAAGTCATCCGATTTTGAGACAAGACAAAGTTGTCCGAAATTTGGATGAGTTTGAATCTGCCAATTTTTCGACAAATGTAGAGTCTGAGCATCTGAAAGGCGATGTTTCGACTCTTCCTCCTCTGCCAATTTGGAAAGACGAACTTTACTTAGAATTTCACCGGGGTTGCTATACGACTCGCGCTGACCAAAAACGCCAAAACCGCCGCTGCGAAGAGTTGCTCTACCAAGCTGAGTTACTTTCGTCTCTCGCCACAATCTGCACTGGTGCGGTTTATCCGAAATTTGAGTTAGAATCAGCTTGGAAACAAGTTTTGTTTAACCAGTTCCACGATATTCTGCCCGGTTCTGCGATCGCCCAAGTCTACACAGATGCTAATCTAGCCTTTGCCCAGGTCGATCGTACTTGTCGCCAAATTCTGCTACAATCTTTGGATGCCATAGCCGATCGCATTTCTTTGCCGAATCCTCCTCCGCCCAACGCTCAACCGATTCTGATTTTCAATACTCTCAATTGGTCGCGCTCTCAGGTTGTCGCCGTACCGCTTCCCGATTCCGCTGATTCAGCTTGGCAAATTTACGATTTGGCGGGACACCGGCTGACTTCGCAGATGGAAACGGGCGATTTACCGGAATCCCAATTTAGACTGTTATTTTGGGCAAATCATCTACCGGCGATCGGCTATCGAGTCTTTTGGCTGTGTCGCGAAGACGCTCAAACCGTAGATAATGCGTCCGCCAGCCCTGAAACCAAAAACACGATAGATTTATCAAAACTTACATACGGTATAGCACAAAAAAACACGCCTTGTCAAGAAACGAATTTTGCAGCCGCAAGAATGGTGTTGGAAAATGAATTGATTTTGGCAAAAATAGACGCAAAAACTGGTAATTTATCCAGCCTTTGGGATAAAGTAAATAATAGAGAAGTCCTGAATGCAGCCGGGGGAAATCAACTGCAAGTATTTCAAGATAGCGGTCAATATTGGGATGCTTGGAACATCGATCCGAACTATCAAAAACATCAATTACCTGCGCCGATACTCAAAGAGATTTCTTGGGTAGAGCAGGGGGAATTGCGGCAGAGTTTGCGCGTAATTCTGCAAATTGGCAAATCGGAGTTTTGTCAAGATTATATAGTAGAAATAGGTTCACCACTGCTGAAAATCAAGACAGTTGTAAATTGGCAAGAAACTCACGTTTTAGTAAAAGCAGCCTTTGGGTTAAATGTCGAAGCAGATTTTGCAACTTGCGAAATTCCTGGCGGTGCGATCGCCCGCACGACCAAACCACAAACAGCCGCCGAAAAAGCCAAATGGGAAGTGCCGATTTTGCGCTGGGTCGATATCAGCAATCACGGTTTTGGAGTGAGTTTGCTCAACGATTGCAAATACGGTTGCGATATTCAACCAAATCAAATCCGGCTGACATTACTCCGGGGTTCGACTTGGCCCGATGAACAAGCAGATATAGGAGTTTCCGAATTTACTTGTGCAGTCTATCCCCACGCTGGAAATTGGCAAGAAGCCGACACAGTTCGGCGCGGGTACGAGTTGAATTTGCCTCTGCTAGTACAAGTCTTACCAAAGTTAGAGGAAAATTGCCATAAGACTCTGCCAGCAGTTGGCAAGTTGTTGGATTTGTCCGCCGAAAATTTAGTGCTGATGGCATTCAAACAGTCGGAAGATGATGCTAATATGTGGATTTTGCGGTGTTACGAATCCGAGGGGAAAGAAGCTGTGCTAGAATTGGATAGTGATTTTGGTTTGGCGATTAGTCAGCCCGTCGATTTATTAGAACAACCCATAACTTTACCCCTGAAGTCAGACAATGAGAAAGGTTTCAGAATATCACCGTGGAAAATAGCCAGTTTTGCAGTAGACTTATCATAAATATTCCTGGACGCATCAACTAATTATGTACAGTGTATGCACCTTACCGCTACAAATTGAGAATGATACCCCATCACAAATTTATCCCACCTTTTGAGACTTTGTGAACTTGGTGCGAACAAAATTTGCCAACCTGCGCCAATTAGCCCTGACAACTTTCTTCTGAGCTAAAATATGCAAAATCATCAACGCTAAAAACGTGTACGCGAGCCAAAAATGCAAACTCCTTCCCACCTCAACCATTACGGAATTCTGGGGAAACACATCTGGTAAAACAATTCCGAAAAATTTCACATTGTTACTTTTGAAAGAGTTAGAAAAAAAGAAACCTGTCACCGGAACTAGCCACATAAAAACATACAAAGTTGCGTGCAAAGCAAAATTTTTGTACCATTCCTTCGTAAACTTTGGCAGGCGTTTCGTATATTTTTTCCACCCTACTCGCAGCAGAGTCAAAATCCGCAAAGTCAGCAAAGCCATTGCCAGCACTCCTACAGATTTGTGAAAATCGTAAAGGGGGCCTCGAATCAACAATTCTCTCGGCAATTGAGCCATAAACGTACCGCCAACAAACAGCACTAAATAGCCAACTGACATCACCCAGTGCAAGGACATCAGTTGTTTGAAGGCAGAATTAAGTCGGGGTTTAGTAACGGGTTTTAGGGTAGTCACTCTTTTTTACCTCCTTAGCGTTTGCTGCACAAGATTCAGTATAAACTATAGGACTAAAGCCTGTGGCACCGAATTTACTGAATTTAATTATTACCAATTTTGATTAAACAGTCGAATTAACTATATTCACGATCGCCATTGCCAACAAAAAACGATCGTACCGAGGTCGATCGCCCGCTAAGCAGTTTTCAGGTCGAGTATGCCCAAAGCCACCGCACTCATCTGACCCGACAATTGCCACCGCCGCCCGATTCATCCGCAGCCCGGGCAAATATCCCAAACCGAAACCGGAGTAAGTCAGTCCCAACACTAGATATTTGAGTGTTATCATAGATAGTTAAAACCATTGGTTGCCGATTTTTTCCATAGTCGGGGGATACTACAAGTACAAACGGGGTAATTGCAGCTTGCACCTGCTAGTACCGCAACGAGGGAGAAATATCGTCGGCAGATGGCCTACCATTACAAACAAACACAGGGATTGCTTTGGCAAAGCCGAAATCAGGGCGCTCGACAAGTTGTATTTTTGTGAGAAGTTGTAACTTTTTCAAATAACAGGTTTAATTTAGTTTCACAAAAAAGTTAAATTCCAGAAAGTAAAACTAATTACAGTCGAGTTAAGCTAAAAGTGTTTGCTAAAAAAAGTCATTCAAGTAACTCAGAAACCAACAATTCTCACTTGACCGGTACGGGCGACGAACTCGCGGGAGTAAAACTTTCGTCCAGCCAACAAGTTGAACAGGATTGGTATCGAACTCTCTACGACCATTTTCCGGGCATTTACTTCGTTCTAGATGCTTTGGGAAGAGTATTTTCGCTAAATCAATTCGGCGAATCTCGTCTCGCCTACAGGTCGCAGGAATTAATTTGTCATTCAATTTTTAACATATTTTACTGCGAAAATCAAGGGAAAATGCAGGCAGAATTTGCGGGATTGGCATATCCGAAAAACGGTACGACGCCAAGTCCAAAACTTGCCTCTTGGGAAGGTCGCTTGACTTGCAAAGACGGCAGCATTATCTCCGTAAAAGCAACCGCGCACGGAATGCCTGCGGTAGATTGGAAAATAGAGCAAAATAATAGCGACGGTCGGTCAATTGCCAATTTCCTACGGCCGGCGGTACTGTTAGTTTGCCAAGAAATTAAGGTTAAGGTGGCTTCACCCGTAAGTGCGCCACCCAATCAAAGAGGAAATTGGCGTAGCCCTACTTTGGCGATCGCAAAATTAGCCAAAAGTCAAGTTAAAGAACGCAATAATCTAGAACAATTCATTCGCGAAGTCACAGAAACCGCTGTTAGTATTGTCAAGTGCGATCGAGCCAGCATTTGGCTATATGGCGAAAACAAAACGCAGCTTCACTGCATCGACCTTTACGAACAAAATACGAAACTGCATTCAGTACAAATAATCATCACAGCAGCCGACTGTCCGCTGTATTTTCAAGCCTTAAAATCCGAAAGTACGATCGCCACGGTGGCCGCCGAAAATGACCCGAGAACCCGAGAACTTGCTAGTCTTTATTTTGCCAGAGGTCGCACGACTTCCCTGTTAAACGTACCGATTATGCTGGCTGGTCAAAGGTTGGGAATAGTCAGCGTCGAACGCCCGGGTTCTGGCAGTGAGTGGACGGAAGAAGAACACGAATTAACCGAAATATTAGCAGACTTTGTATCGTCAAGTTTGTCAGATAGCGAAAGCTTAAAATTAGAAGTAATGCGGCGCGAACAGCAGCAAAACTTGCTTAGCCAATACTACGACCAACTAGAAGAAAGAGTAGAACGACGGACTGCTGAACTCAAAAAAGCCAACCAAAAACTGCAACAAGAAATAATTAAAAGAAAACAAGCAGAAGCAGAAATGCGCCTACAGCATCAAGAACAGCAAATTATTTTTGATTCCGTGCCGGCAATGATTTGGTACAAAGATACGGAAAGCCGCCTGTTGCGAATTAATCAAGCCGCCGCTACATCCAGGGGTTTACCCGCAGCTCAATTAGAAGGAAAATCTTATTATGAAATCTATCCCGACGAAGCAGAGCAATATTATTTAGATGATTTGGAAGTAATTAATTCCGGCGTTGCCAAACTGGGAAAAATCGAACTACTGCCAACTGCATCCGGTCAAAAATGCTGGGTGCGGAAAGATACAATACCTTACCGCGACGAAACAGGTAAAGTTACTGGCGCGATCGTATTTGCAGTAGATATTACAGATTTAATGCGAGTCGAAAAAGAACTGCGAGAATATCGCGATCGCCTCGCCGAAAAAGTCGAGAAACGCACTGCCATGTATCGGCAGGCAATGGCAGCTTTGTATTCTGCAAATACGCAAATGCAACAGCTAATGAACAATAGCTATTCCGGTGAAAATGGCAGCAGCACAGCAGCAGCGAGCTTGCTCGAATGCGAAGCTTATTTTGAATCAGTTGCCGTCGCTGACCGTGACACAATTTTGAGCGTCAGCAGCAATTTTGCCACGCTATTCGGCTATGAGACTGCGGAAATGGTGGGAATGAGCTTGCTGGAACTGCTGTCGCCGAAATCTTACAAAGTGGCACCGCAAATGATTTCCGCAGCCAGCAATACAGTCTGTGAAGCGATTTTTCTCAGGCGGGATGGGACTGCTTTTCCCGCTGATGTGCGCAGCAAATTCGCACTTTGTGAAGGTCGTTTAGTGCAGGTGAAAGCAGTCAGAAACCTCACAGAACGCAAATTAATAGCAGCAGAATTAGATCGATCGCGCTCTTTGCTGCACGCTACCCTGGAAGCAACAGCAGACGGCATTCTCGCCGTGACTACCGCCGGAGAATTGATTAGTTTTAACGAAAAGTTAGTCCAAATGTGGGGAATTTATGAAGAAGTTAGAAACTCGATGGATAGAACGGTGCGGCTGACATTTCTCACCAAGCAAGTTAGAGATCCGAGGGCTTTTTTGCAGAGAGTTAAAGAAATTTATAGTGATGCAGAGTCCGAAGGCTGTGATATTCTCGATTTTAAAGACGGTCGGACTTTTGAGCGCTACACGCAGCCGATTCGAGTCGGACAAAATATTATTGGTAGGGTGTGGCGCTTCCGCGATATTACTTCTCGGGAAAAGGTGACGGCAATGTTGGGAGATAGTCAAAGACGCTTTCGGGCAATTTTTGATTCTTCTTTCCAATTTGTAACTCTGCTGAAACCGGATGGTACTTTGCTGGAAGCTAACCAAACTTCTCTGGATTTCGCGGGAATTAAGCTGCGAGATGTGGCAAATAAGCCGTTTTGGGAAGGGCCTTGGTGGGGAGGTTCTCAGGAAGTTCGAGAACAGCTACAAGAGGCGATTTCTCGATCGGCAAAAGGTGAATTTGTCCGCTATGAAGTGGAACTTCAAGGTGCAAATCGGACAGCAACTGTTGATTTTTCTCTCAAACCAGTCGCGGACGAAACTGGCAAAATTGTCTTGCTGCTGCCCGAAGGTCGAGATATTACTGAAAGCAAACAGGTGCAAGTCGCCCTGCGGCAGCAAGTTGAGCGGGAACGCCTGATTGCGCAGATACAATCGCGCATCCGTTCTTCTCTGGATCTCACAGATATTCTCAATACTACAGTAGCGGAAGTGCGGGAGTTTTTGGCAACCGATCGCGTGATTATTTTCCGCTTCCGGCCTGATTGGAACGGAGATGTGGTGGTGGAGTCGGTTGGTGCAGAATGGAAGCCGCTGATGGGTATGGAGGTGGAGGATTGCTGTTTTGCTAATACTTACATCGGACAATATTTGAAGGGCAGAATTCGATCGATTGAGGATATTCACGCTTCTAATTTTGCCGAGTGCCACGTCAATTTTTTGGCCGAGTGTCAGGTGAAAGCGAATTTAGTCGTGCCCATCGTGCAGCAGGGAATCGAACACCGCGATGGCAATTCTTCTTGTCAATTGCCGAAGTTGTGGGGTTTGCTGATTGCCCACCACTGTTCGGCACCCCGTCAGTGGCAACAGTTTGACATGGATTTGCTGAGTCAGTTGGCTACTCAAGTGGCGATCGCGATCGAACAATCTTTACTTTACCAACAGTTAGCCGCTGCTAACCAGCGGTTGGACGGGTTGGCAAATTTGGACAGTCTGACTCAGCTAGCTAATCGCCGCCGCTTTGACGAGGTGATTAACCGGGAATGGGAACAGTCGAGCAGTTCGCAACCGCTATCTTTGATTATGTGCGACATTGACTGTTTTAAACTTTATAACGACAATTACGGCCACCAAGCTGGGGATGCTTGTTTGCAGCAAGTAGCGCGGGCGATCGGCGATGGTTCCGCGAATGCACCCACAGAACGTCTTTATTTGGCTGCCAGGTACGGCGGCGAGGAATTTGGGGTAATTTTGCCAAATACCGACATCGTAGCCGCACAGGCGATTGCTGAGGGAATCCGCCAGCGTGTGAAAGCTCTGGCAATTCCCCATATCAAATCTGTTGTCACCGATTCGGTGACTCTCAGTATGGGAGTGGCGACAATTTCTGAACATCAAAATTCGCCTAAAATGCTGATTGAAGCTGCTGATAAGGCGCTTTATCGGGCTAAGTCGGGCGGGCGCGATCGAGTGGAGGTGAGTCAGTAATTATTGTGTCAATAACAACAGAACAGAGGAGACGGCAGTGCCGTTTCCCTACAATTAATCGGGGTAGGGAAACGGCACGTGCAGTGTCCTGACTATCGGTAATATTAATTCCTAAAGTACACTGATATCACTAAGGGCGATCGCGCCAGATGACACACCTAACAAAAGTACCAACCGTTCGCCACTTGCTTTACTAATTAAAGTGCCTTCAGGAATTTGACTGATTGCCAAAATACCAATATTTGCGCCTTTATGCTGTAGCACATCTTGCCCTTTGGTGAAATCAGCAATAATATCAAATCCGCCATTATTTTCTAACACAAACGTGTCATTTCCCAAGCCACCAATTAGACTGTCATCCCCCAAACCTCCGATTAAAATATCATCACCGCTACCGCCAATCAAAGTATCACTACTAGCCCCGCCAAACATAGTATCATTCCCCTCGCAGCCATCTAGCAAATCGTGACCTTGATTCCCGCTTAAGAAATCATTGCCAGCACCTCCGCAGAGAGTATCATTTCCCAAGTTACCGTAAAGACTATCCTCACCTTCGCTGCAAAAGATAATATCATTTCCCTTACCCCCAAATCCGATATCATCGCCTTTACCGCCGTCGATAAAATCAGCACCTTCATTGCCAGAAATTAAGTCGCTATCTTCCTTGCCATTTATGGAATCGTTTCCACGATTGCCGAAAATGATATCTTCACCTTCGCCACCAACAATGATGTCATTATTTTTTCCACCAAAAAGGATATCGTCTCCCTTATTGCCGTCAACAAAATCATTTTGTTGGTTGCCGTAAAAAAGATCGTTGTTTTCGCCTCCGTATAAATTGTCATCGCCTAAATCCGCATCGAATATGTTCTGATTAGGACTGCCGTAAAAAGCGTCATTTCCCGGCGTACCAAACTGGATTTCACCGCTGCCATTGCTGTTGATAATATTGCCAACTTGATTAGACCTCTTGCAAAAAAGATATATGTTATAATTAAAAATTTTAAATTTAATCCCCCAAAGCTAACTCATAATTGTAAATTGCTGACAACAAATTACAACGCAGACCATAACGGCGACGGCGATTCCGATAACGACTCGACAATATTTTAAAAATTTTGAGACTCCGATTAACGTGTTCAACCACAATTCGCTCCTGTGCGAGAACTCGATTATAGTCTTTTTCTAGAAGAGAAAGTTTCCCATTTTTAGGTTTCTTTCTAGGGATATAACTATTAGGGTGATAATCCTTTATCCCTTGATAGCCACTATCTTGTAAGCTATTTGTTTCGGGATGAAAATAAATTTTACTTTTCTTAAACAAGTTAAAGTCATGGCAATGCCCTGGTCCAAAAGCAGTGCAAATAATTTCTCTTGTCTCTTGATTAATTACCAATTGAGTTTTTAGAGTATGACATTTTTTCTTGCCTGAGTAATATCTTTTTTGTTTTTTTTTGGGTCGTTCAATCGCTGTTTCTGTGACATCCATCACCACGACCTCTGGATAATCAGAGTTTTTGAGTAATGCTTTTTTCCCAGGAATACGGAACTTTCCCGTTTTCATTAAAGTTGATTCGATATCAGTTACAATTCGGCAAATAGTTGATTCAGATACTCCCCAACTTGTCCCAATATGAAAATATGTTCGATATTCTCGCCAATATTCCAAGGCGACTAATACCTGTTCTTCGAGAGTTAGAATGGTGCGACGTCCTCTTCTGTCTTTAGGATTTTCTATAGCAAAGATATCTAAGGCGTTAACTATTGCTTTTAGGGTTTGAATCTTGATACCAAATCTACGTTGAAATTCACAAGGTTTCAAATTTAGATAAGATTGATTTTTCATGATTTAGTTATTTTGTAATGACCAACAGAACTCTCTAGCATTTTATCCTGTTTTTAGCAAGACAAGAGTGCAAATAAGTTAGGAGTTGGGATTCAATCAACTTTTAGCAAAATCTTTAATTATATCATAAAATTATTTTGCAAGAGGTCTAATAATTTTACTAACGACGTTTCTCTCCTGTTAGGGAATGGCAACGGCACTTTTGGTGCATTTACTTTGGCGTGGGATCTGGTCCGTATAGCGTCGCTGTGGGAGACTTCAACGGGGACGGTAATTTTGATGTAGCTACAGCCAATCAAAGCTCTAACAACGTCTCCATTTTGCGGGGTAATGGTAATGGTACTTTTGCCGCAGCTACTAATTTGAGCGTGGGATCAACTCCCTTTTTTGTGCTTGTCGGCGACTTTAACAAAGATGGCAAGTCAGACTTTGCGACAGCAAACTTTGGTTCGAGCAGCGTATCCATCCTATTGCAGAATGCTAATGGCACTTTCGGCGCAGCCACTAACTTCACCGTTGGAAATAACCCTAACTACATTGCTATTGGAGACTTTAATGGAGACAATAATCCTGACTTAGTAACCAGCAATGAAGGCTCAAACGACATATCAATACTGTTAGTAAATGGCACGGGCAGCTTTAGTGCAGCTACTAATATTAGCGTGCCGGCAATCTAGCCAATTTCTATTGCTGCTAGCGACTTCAATGCAGATGGAAAACTCGATTTAGCGACAACAAACAATCAATCTAAAGATGTTTCTCTCCTGTTAGGGAATGGCAACGGCACTTTTGGCGCTGCCACTAATTTTATTGTGGGAGCCAGTCCCCAAGGTATTGTTGTAGGTGATTTTAACAAAGACGGCTTATCGTAAGGATTCAGGTAAAAAATAGTTCATTGAGAGCCCAAAAATATGGTAATGTAATGAGATGAGCGAAAGGTCAGAGTTATCAGCAGCACTA
>ENA-OFCE01001821-OFCE01001821.1-metagenomes-genome-assembly--contig:-NODE-1821-length-10060-cov-3.664768_pt1 | contig 10060 bp, 11 predicted proteins | sample MGYA00153388_OFCE01 | MGnify analysis MGYA00153388
AAAAGGGTGTGGCAACGATTGCCACACCCTTTTGTGATTAGAATCAACTTTAATAGCAGTATCGTTTGACCATTTCTTGGAGATTCGATCTGAGCGGATCTTCTACTGGCGATATTAATGTAGAAGCACTATGCTGCAAGTCGCGTCTCGCCTGTCTTTGTTCAATTCGCACCTTTAATTTGTCTAGATCTTTGATGCGGAAATAGCTTGTACAACTATACCCATTCCATCGATGAATAGTTCTTAATGTATAACGATTGCTGTATCCATCCAATTGTTTGACAGTAATACCAACATATTTAGCCGCTTCTTCTCTTAGCACTATCTACAATCTTAAAATAATTTATAGCTCCACCATAACTTCTCGACCTGGGAAATCAGATCGGTCAAATAACCTAGCTTCTAAATTAAATTAATCCAGCTTCAATCGCTACAATCCCTAAACCAAAGATAAAGAATTTAACAAAATAGTTACCTGCAACTAGAGGAGAAGTACCAAGTCCAATTGCAAAGCAGATCGCTGGATATTTATGTTGACCGCTTGCCATCACTATTTCTATACCCTCTTTGGTATGATGATAGTAGTAAGTAAAGAAAATACCAGCAATTATCCAGAGAATTGAAATAGTCCAATATAGAGCTAACTCAAATCGGTCGCCCCACTTTTTATTTATCATAATAGTTTGGCATCTTCTATTTTTTCGAGTTCAGATAGGAAACATCTAACGTCCAGTTCGATCGACTCCGACGTTGCCAGATTTCAAAACTTTCTTCAATATAAGCGATTGCCTGTTCGTTCGACCATTGATTCACTTTAGCAAGATGCTTTGCCGCAATCTCACCTCGCCCTTGAGTATTCGCGAATCCAATGTGCTTGCACTCGTGACAAGCAGGACACAGAGCAATCAATCGAACTAAGGTTTGTCGATAACAGACATCATTATAATCCCAAACCTCGTGACAATAAGGGACGTTTAAATACACTCGACGATTAGACATATTTTATAGTGCTATAAATAACTTAGTTACTACTTGATTGTTTCGCAGCTTATAGTTATTATCCTCAGAGGATGTGCCAAGACTGTGTAAACTGGACAAACAGCTTTGTACTTATTTAGAAACACTTTTTACTTCTGATTCATGCTTCCAACAATTTTCTAATAACCAAATATGATACAGTTTCTTAAATTTAACCGGATTGATAATTAATGTAGCTGTGGGATGTCCGAGCGGCTGACTGATAAATGCTACCCACGGAAATTTAACTTTGGCTGAATCTTTATCAAACATATATACACATCTCGATTGATAGAGATAAGCTTTGACCTTTTATGATTCAAGTTTATCTTCTAGATGAGTCAGATCGGTTCAGCTATTTGTCGGAATTAGATCGAGCGATTGTCGCAAGATAATTTATATTTTTTGATTTTATCGCCCGATATGATGAAACTATTTTGTTAACAAGTGTGAATCAAGTATTATCTATAGGTACATAATTGTTAAAGAGACTGCTGTGGACGTTGTGAGTCCGATAATTTTGGTTTAGAGATAACCGCTTTGTTTAATAACTCTTCAAATTCTAGCCTCGGATCGACTAGATAATCAATTGGTGTTAAATCTTCTGGAGATCGATTTGCTAACTCTGCTGCTAATTTATCGAGTGTAATTAGTTTCCACGGCTCCATTTTGAGTCCTGGAAATTCTTTGGCGATAAATCTCTCCAGTAACACAGCCATCTCCATCGGGCCGATCCCACCTGGAACTGGCGTAACGAATTGAGATAACTTACGAGCATCCCGATCGACATCGCCAATGATAATATTATTACCTTTTCCATCCTTTTCATCTGTGATAATAAAGCCACAATCGACTAGAAGATCGAGATTGGTACCTTGAAGACGCTCCACTGTGATAATTTCTTTTTGTCCAGTTGCAGAAACTAGAATTGCAGGAGTAAGTTCTTTGAATTTATCGATATTTATCGTACTATATTTAGCTTCTTTATTAACAGTTGCAATCTTTAGCTTTAGATCTGCTTCTTTTTATTCTAGATAATCAAAAACACCAGCCCCTACAAATCCAATGGAGCCGACTATTACTATCTTACACTCTGGTTTTAGTCCAGCATCTATAACGCGACAAATAGCATCAGCCGTAGCACAACGACCCCAATGCCTTCTTCCTGCATCGCTCATTGCATCAATATCTTTTGAAGTTTCTATGAGTTGTATTATCTGGCTGCTTTTTTCTTGAGGATCGTCTAAATCAATAGGGATAAGGTATTGAATAATAATTCCCTTGACATTTTCATCTTTGTTATGAATGGAAATCTTCTTTTTAAAGCCTTTGAATTGTGTATCGTCGGGTAATTTTATTACATTAACTTCACATCCTAAAAAATCTCTGAACAGCTTGCATTTCTGAAAAGTAGATGTGTCAGCAGCTTTGTACTTACTAATTTCATAAGAGTTAGTTAAATCTGGAGGAATATTGAATTGAAAGATGATTATCTTCATTTTAGATAAATCACCTTTCAAGCTATCACGATGAATTTCGATCCGAGATTTTACTTGCCTTAGAATACTGCGACCATTAATCTGATGTGACATTATCGATTAAACCACCCTAATTCCTTGAGAGATTCTTCGACAGTGCCAAATCTATCGCTTCTAAAGAAGGCAATCTGGGATTTATTTTCAATATAAGTACAGTTATCATTATCCTCATCATTTTCTGAATAGAGATAATTTAATGTAGATCCATTCCAGACTAAATTCACTAACTCAAAGTAAGATGGTTCATGCCATACATCACGGTAATCACCTGGGTCGGTAAATTCACCCCATTCATAAATCCAAATAGTATTCTCCCGTTGATACTGCGATAACTCATCCTGATACTTTTGATATATGCCATTTACTACTTGAATTAAGCATTCATATAATGAGTTAGTTGATTCATTCCGGTAGGATTGATGGGGAGGAATATTACTCTGTATCTCTGACATCATAACGATTGCTTTCTTCGGATGTAATAGTATCCGTAGAAGGCAATGAGAAGGATAATCTGGGTGTTCCCAATGATAGATATTCTTGATAGTTTTAGAATCATCACTATTGACTCGATCTATACGATGTTCAATATCTAAGCGATTTACTCCTTTGCGCCAATTGAACCGATCTGTTATTTTTTCGACTGTGCCAAAGTATAGTTCAAAAAATTTAATTTGAGATTCATCTACGATAGTTTTGCTTTGCTTTAGTCGAATCTCCGAATATTCAAATTTATTCCCATTCCACTCGATGAAAGCTGGTGCGTAATCATTACTCGGTTGATTAGTTTCAGGATCGATAGCTCGATAGGGATAGCGAATATCTACATGACTTCCAGAACGACCATCGAATGTGCCACTATGCTTAATCCATTGGATATCAGCAGGTTGAATTCCAGTCGATTCAAGGTACTGTTTCCAAATTAGATTGGGGATAAGATCATTTGTAGCTAGAGAAGAATAGTGTAGTCCTACTAATTCGGAGAGCAGGACAGTTCTAGAATCTAAATGAACCCGAAATACACAAGCCGTATCCTTGCCATTCACATCGGTAAATTCTAGAATACCTTCGATCGTCTTAGTACCATCTGGATTGGTATCGGTGTAACAGTATTTATCTTGAGCAATTGTCATGACTTTTCTCCTCAATCTAACTTGACTTCAAATCTATACAGTATTAAACCAACTTATACAACTCTATTTTAACATTTTAGATCGATGGTTAATTAAATAATGAGTAATAACTAATAAGTTCGTTTTTAAATGTACCGATCCAAAGCTGGGAGCTTTATATTCTTGCTATTTGGTAAATGCTGCTATCTTCTGAATTTCTTGATCCCGAGCTACAAATGTACCTTTTAGTCGATCGAGAGTCAAAATATCATTTTCATTCAAACATGGATAAAATTCTTGGCGATCGATTATCCATTCTATTTCCTTAGCCCAGTCTTGATAACTAGACTTACCAATCATTCCTTGATTAGTTTGGACATAATCTACTAAGATTGATGGATTAATCCTAAAGCTTTCTCCTCCCCAATGGCAGATACATTTAAGCAGAAACTCATAATCGATATAAACTTTGAGTTCGGGATTCCAAGTTAAACTTAAATCCCTAGTGTTCCGATGAGCGAATCCGTTACTATCGATGAGTTGCTGGTGACTAATTAATTCTTCCACCGTACAATCTGAAGTAGGAGAGAAAAACTCTTTACCCCGTTTAACTACAACACCATCCTGGACAATATCGCGTCTGCGTTGCTGAATCGGCATAGCATAATTTACCTGGGAATGATGCTCGAAGAAAGCGATTGTCTCGGCGACGAAATTGGGCTTGAAGGTGTTGTCATCATCGAGATAGGTCACGATGTCACCTTGTGCGATTACTACCCCTCTATTGCGTCCATAGGATAGACCAAAACCCTTGTCGGGATGCAGCATTTCCAAATAGGTATGGGTGAAATCGATTTGGGAGTTAGAGATTAATTCTCGTGTAGCAATATCTTCACCATCGTTGATGACAATCCATTCAAAGTCTTGACTGGATTGAGCTTTCAAGGAGTCGATAGCTTGGGACAATAATTGAGGACGCAATCTAGTAACAGTGATAATCGAGACTTTTGGCATAATCTATTTCTAATGAAGGCAGAAGGCAGAAGGCAGAGGGTAGAAGATTATTCTATTAATAGAAAGTAGTTTTGATGTTTATCGAAGGCAATACCTAACTTACGATCGATCCAGAAAAGCAACCGCTTTCTACCATATATATTTTTGAGGATGAATTGCTGGTAAGTATCCGATTCAGATTTACAAAAAGTTCCAGACAACTTAACCTCTCGATTCCTGGTATATGCTAGACACTCTATTCTGCAAGCTATTCGGATTGTCATCAGATCTACTCTTTCTTTGTTCATGTAACCGAATCCCTAGCTCTAGTATTACTCGATAAGATCTCGATCGATCGATTAAAATCCCCCGCTCTATATTGGGGGATTATCTACAATCAACCAGTTATCAAATTATCGATAATCTCGATCGCAGTATCTACCGGAATAAACACCTTAGTCCGATAATTGATAATCTCTGTAAAACAGCCCAGAGCTTTGAGCCAATCGATCTTATCGCTACCATAAACAGCCACTACTTCCAACCGATCTTCCCCCTTATAATAATTCCGCTGTAACTGCCACTGTCCCGCCGATGTCACCTCATTCCGTTCCCAAACTAGTTGGAAGATTTCATCGGCTGTCAGTTTAGACTCGCCAGCAATGCCAAAATCTCGATACACCTTATCGATTTTCAGCTTGTCGATTTCTCGTCCTAGCAACAACCGACCATCGTTAGTTTGGAGTCGATAGACACGAGGACTTCCTGGCAATTGTCCCCAGATTGGCAGCAACAATCCACAGCAGAGATAGATCCGTTCCCGATCGAACTCAGGAGCCAAATCGATTAATTGCTGCCACTGTCGCCAATATTGACCAGTGGGAATCTCAGGAATCCAGACCTTATCGAAATCCGGTTTATCCAGTCGTTGATAGGTTTTGGAATGAACTGGGTGATAGAGGGTGACTATATCCACAATATTGCCACGGTGGGTGTGCTGGTCGGTAATGTGAGCGATCGCCAAATTACCATTTTTGCTGTGACGGTAATAGCAGAAACCAGATTGGAGAGCGGCTTGTTGGGCGCGTTCGACCGAGATCTGCTTAGGTTTATTCAACTTATCGATCGCATAGCAGATCGTTTCACCCCCAGAAGAGTGGGTACTCAATAATTGGGTATCAACCACCTCAAATCCACCTTCTGCCCAAATTGTCTGTACGCCACGCTCGAATGTGCCATTGGCTTTAGCTTGGGCGATCCGCTCCAGAATCCGCTGCTCGAAGTCGGCGAATAACCGATTTTGGAGGTCGATTTTGAGAGCTAAGAGCCGATTGAGGAAGGTGTTCATCTTGGGCAGATTATCCGATAAATTCCCGTCCTTATTCAGAAGTTTGAGTCCGGTATATTCGGCAAATTCTGCTGGTGAAATCCCATCGATCCCTTGTGCGTTCATGTCGGCGAAGAACTCTCCCAGGGCTGACTTAGCATAGGGGCTGGTGAAGTCGAGAATGCCACGAAATAGCCCATTATTTCCCGTGTTGCGTTGCCCCTTAGTGATGGCACCCAGCGAACTGAGGCGGCTGGCAATCGTCGCTGTAAACCGCAATTCTCCCTTGACATCGCTGGTGAGCAAGACGATTTCTGGCGGTTGAGCTTGGTTGCTGCGGTGTGTTCTGCCAACCCCCTGGCAAGCAACTATCGGCTCAAAACCAGCCTCGACTAAATAGTGTCTTCGTAACTGTTGGTTTGCACAGGCGAGATCGGCATGATAACTGCGCCCCGTACCCCCCGCAGCGGAGAAAATTAGCACTCGTTTCTCACCAGATTGGAACGCAGCGGTTTCGGCAAGGTTACTCGCACCAGGACGTTGAGCTAGTTGATATCGCCCGTCCTCCAGGATAATCCGCTGACTGCGCCCCGTAATTTCTGCGACCTGGTGATGACCAAAATGCCAATTAATCTGGTCTAACAGTCCGTTCACAGGGGGCAGTACCGACATCCGCTCGATTAGTCCATCTCGCAGTGCTATTGCCTCTTGGGAGACGATGGGATTACCTTCAGGGTCGGTCATCAACTCACTTTTAGTCGTGCCGCTGTCATCTACATAGGTTTGATAGAGGTTGATGGGAAACGAGTTCATCAAATAGTCGATGATGTTTTCTCTGGGGGTGAAATCGACAGCCCGCATATCTCCCCACTGACTGGTGGGAATATCGGCTAGCTTGCGATTCATTAGAGCCTCATTTGTCGAGACAATTTGAATCACACAAGAGCGACCTTCTGCCAAATCCCGTTCGATCCCATCGATTAAAGTAGCAGCTTTAGCCGCACATAATAGGGCATTAAAGAAGCGTTGTTTGGCAGACTCGAATTGACTGCTGACCGCAGCTTTAGCTCTACCATTGGTACATTTACCACTTTCACTTTCCAACCCGATCGATCGCAGGACTCGATCGATTTGGTGGTGGATATAGACGAAGGCTTGAGCGTAGGTATCCCAAATTTCTCGCTGTGCTGGCGTTAGTTTATGAACGACAGTTTCAAACTTCACCCCCTCAAAACTCAGCGTCCTGGCGACATAGATCCCCAATCGCTTGAGATCTTGCGCGACTAACTCCAGGGCAGATGTACCGGAGGCTTCCATCTCACTGATAAACGCCGCTCTGGAGGCAAATGGAAAAGCTGTAGTCTGCCACAGTCCCATCCGTTGGTAATAGCTGAGGCTCGAAACCTTAGCCGCACCTGTCGCACTCAGATATGTGACTCTAGCATTGGCTAAATGGTTAATTAATTGGGTACCAGCCAACGCTTGAGCGGAAGCTTTGGTTTGTCCCCGTTCTCCATCGTCACCCGCCGCATTTCCCAGCATGTGCGCCTCATCGAAACAGATTGCCCCATCCCAATCCTCGCCCACCCAGTCAATAATCTGGTCTACTCTGGATTTCTTACTGCCCTTAGCCGGACTCCGCAACCCTCCATAAGTCACGAATAGGATGCCTTCAGACAAGCTGATAGATTCACCCTGCTTGAATTTCGATAAGGGAACGACTTGATGGGGACTACCGCCCAACCGTTGCCAATCACGCCGAGCATCTTCGAGGAGAGCTTCATTTTTACTCACCCAAATCGCTCTCTTGCGCCCTTCACACCAGTTGGCAAGGATAATCAAAGCTGCCTCCACGCCCTTACCTACGCCTGTAGAATCGCCGATACTAGCTGCTTGGCGGTGATATTTGCCGTCGGGGTTGTCGGGATTGGCGACAGCGATCTGTTTGTTTTCGGCAATGTACCAGCGGGTATCCAGAAATTTACTATGTGCCTCACACACATAGATTAGAGCTTCCAATTGCGGGTGCGAGGCTAATCCTTCCGCTAGAATCCGCTGGGGCAGCAGTGGTTGGACAGTAGGATAGGGAGCCTTAATTGCCGCCATTGCGATCGATTCTGCCAGCGGGGTAGGATGTGGTGCCGCGCCAGGGATATGAATCGCACTGGCTTGGTAAGGCGTGTATACGGCATCAATTGTCTCGACTTCTTGTTTGACGGCTGGTTGATAAGTTAATCGCGCCAATTCGCCAAATCGATCTAACGCTATCTCGACAACAGGTTCGGGTTTCTCGATCCGCACGATCTTTCCTGGGCGCGGATCTGCGAGGGAATCGATAACGGGGATGATGGTTAACTGTGGTTGTAATCCCAGTTGGAATAAGGGCAGTTCGACAAAGGGGTTGGGGGCAGCAGCGGCAGCAGCCATCAATAATTCCTCCCGCTCCCAATACTTGACAGTCTGACGGCTCGGCGTGGCTTCCATTGCCAAGCTTGCCAGTTCTTTGGCAGTAACTGAGAACTTGAGATCGATCGATTTAATCGGTTCTACCTTGGTAATCTTATCGAACACCAAAATGCGGACATCCATCGAGGTACCGTGATAGCGATAGTGACTGCCATCCACGAATAAACTCAGTTGTAATTGAGCGGGCAGACTGGCGAAGTATTCGGGGTACTTCTCTGGGGAGAGCCAATGAGCGACAATTGCCACCAGTCTGCCATTGGGTTGTAATCTCAATAGAGCCGATCTCAGATGTTTGAGGCAAGCGTCGGGATTGCGTTTGCTTCTACCGACTGAGGCACTAAAGGGCGGGTTCATCACAATCAGGGTTGGCTGTTCGCCTTGGGGCAGCACATCATTGAGATACTCTGCATCCACAGAATAAATTGAGCCACAGGTAGGGAATAGTTCGTGGAGTAAGGCATTCCGAGACTTAGAAATCTCGTTGAGGATAATTTTGTGAGGGAATGCGCCATTGAGTCGGCTAATCGTCGCTGCCACCAAAATCCCCGTCCCCGCACTCGGTTCGTGCAGCGTATCGCTTTCTTTGATTTGAGCCAGTCGCGCGACAATCCAGGCGAGTGAGAGAGGAGTTGAGAACTGTTGCAACTGGATCTGTTCCTCCGAGCGGATCTGATGGTGAGGAACCAGAGCCTGAAGATCCATGAAATCCTCGATCGTGGTACAACTTCCAGTGAGGATCGAACTTACCATTGCTGCTTCAATCAGATCGGTAGCTTGCTTCCAATTCCACCGTCCCATTGCTGCGCCACCACCAAAGATATCGCTCATCAATTCGATGACAACATCTTGAGTCAACCTGTCACCAGCGGTTAATTTAGCGGCTAATTCGGTGACAGCTACTTGGGTTTGAGTCTGAGCTTGAACAATCATCATGTTTGGTAATAAATGGGTACAAAAAAAGCCAGCAATTAGAAATTGCTGGCAAAGGAAATTAATATTTGATTACTAAAACAGTGTGAGTTGAGGTTGTTGAGTATCGATTGAGCAGAGAACTTGATTGTCAATTACAACTAATAGATCGGCACTAGCGATCTGCTTACCAGTTTCCTTCCACGAGAAATAAGCCTGGGAATATGGGCAGTAGTAGATCTCTTTTAATCGGGGTAGACTGGATAAAGACAAATCTTCTAATACCCCCTGTGCGTAAGCATGAACGTTCTTATGCCCATCCTTCAACACCCGCTGTCTACCCCGTTGAGAAACATATAATTTAGGATGTCTAATAACTAAATTATCAGTATGTCCGACCAAAATCCAAGACTTATCAATCTGCTGAGTTAAACTCATCAAGCCTGTATTTAAATTGCGATAACAACGTGTTGGTAAGCCTCGACAAACTTGCCAGTCGATATCTTTTCTCATATTTTTTCTCTCTTATAAATCTAAGATTTCTCTGACTAGATCGATAAGTGCTTGCCCACTCAATATTGGCGGTTTGCAGACATTAGCATCCATCCAAAATCTAGGATTCGCCCCACCTGCATGAGCGTGCATTTGGGGAGAAGTACTGCCGCCATAGATGCCAAATTCGTAGGCAATTGCACGTTTTA
>ENA-OFCE01001822-OFCE01001822.1-metagenomes-genome-assembly--contig:-NODE-1822-length-10060-cov-2.652374_pt1 | contig 10060 bp, 6 predicted proteins | sample MGYA00153388_OFCE01 | MGnify analysis MGYA00153388
AAAGTATCAAGAGACGATAGTCAGTATTACCTTAAATGTGCCAGGGGCAGTAAAAGACACTCCTGTCTTAAGACGCCTTAGGGATTATGCTGCGCAAGAAGTAAAAAAACAATTTGAAATCCTAGGAGAGGAGCAGATCAATCTATTAACAGGTCCGGAAGCCTTACTTGCAATTGACAATGAGGGGTGGTTAGTCAAGAAAGCAGCCGAGAAGATTGAGGAGGCATTTGCTTTTTCACGATTATTGGATATTGATGTATTTGACCAAGCCGGTATCCTCTTATCCCGTCGGGATAAGGGGAAAGGGCGGAACTGCTTTGTTTGTGGCGGAGAATTTGTAGTGTGCCGGCGAGAAGGACGGCATAGTATGCAAGATTTGTTGGATGTAGTGGAAAAGCTGTTATATCAATTTAGAGCCTATGAAACCAGGTGCATTAGCCCCGTTGCTGAAAGAATCGGAGCATTGGCGATTGAAGCCATGTTGTATGAAGTCACATGTACCCCCTCGCCAGGTTTGGTGGACAGAATCAATAGTGGTGCTCATCGGGATATGGATTTTTATAGCTTTATGGCAAGCTCAGCTTCTCTCGGCAGTTATATGAATCGTTGTGCTCAGGCCGGGATTCTTCATGAAGGAACTGTAGAAGCCTTGCTGCCAGTACTAAGAATTATCGGTTTGGAAGCTGAACAAGCGATGCTAGCGGCTACTCGGGGTGTTAACACGCAAAAGGGATTGATTTTTTTACTCGGAATTATGACGGGGATTGCTGGATGGCTTCATGGACGTTCATTGCCTGTAACGCAAAGTACTGTACTAGAACATGCTTCACAAATGGTAAACGGGATTGTAGAAAAAGAATTGGCAGGGGCTATTCATAAGAGTGGGCAAGAGCTGACTGCTGGAGAACGTTTATATGTTACCTATGGCATTACGGGTATTCGTGGAGAATTAGCAGAAGGTTTGCCATCGGTACGATATAAGGCTTTGCCGGCCTTGCGGGAAGCCTTGGATAAGGGGCTATCAATCAATGACGCTTTAGTACATACGTTGTTGGTGCTTATGACTTGCGTAGATGATACTACCGTCATGCACCGCCATCATCCTGATAAAATGAGAGTATGGGTTCGGGAACAGGCGCAAATGGTAATTGAGGCAGGCGGTATGGAAACTGGTGATGGACGGGATCGGTGTAAGGCTTTAGATCAAGAATTTATTCAAGAAAATGTCAGTCCTGGTGGCGTTGCAGATTTGTTGGCTGTGACATGGTTTTTGCATTCATTATAACTGTCGTAGAAAGGGAGGGATGGAGAGGAGTATATAATATAGCATAAATAAAGATTCATATTTAGAAAAAAAGATAAAGTTTTTCTAAAAGAGTGGCTATTCCCACTTTTATAGTTATGAAAACTGTGGTAAAATAGATAATGAAGCAGCGGAGTTAATGATTACTTAGTGTTGGGGTGGATGCTGAGATAATCTTGGGGGAACTCCGTTGCCCCGAATTTCTATAAAGTACTACGGATGTTCTCGCGAAAGCGGGATTTTTTTGTTATATGGAACTAATATATCGCGACATGGAAAAAGTAATGAACCGCGAAGATGCGAAGAAATACAAAGGACACGAAGAGATAGTTTCTATTCTTCGTGCCCTTCATTATCTTTGCATCTTCGCGGTTCAAATGTTTTTATTCTTTCCGGTATTTTTCTGGCAGTGTTTCTTGTGAAAAGTGATCCCAGCCGAGCCTTTCAATAACCTGTCCTAAGCGTTCTTTGCTTTTTCCATGCTGGCGGAAGTAGGCTAATATGCTGTTCACGATAGACGCAATCTCATCGGCAGGTACCTTTTCGGCGACGGGGGTTGCAATTTGTGCAGAAAAGCCTGAGTTGCCGCCAACCACTAAGGTATATCCTTTGGCTGTGCCATACATGCCAATATCTTTTACAAATGGTTCAATGCAGCAATTTGGACAGCCGCTAACACCAATGCGCAGTTTACTGGGTAATTCTTGACCGAAGAATTCTTTGTCCAGGGCAAGACCTAAGCCTGTACTATCTTGCAGCGCTCTAGGACAGTCGGGTTTTCCAGGACAGAAAGCAACGGCACGTACTTGCTTTGCAATGAAAGATTCGCCTTGGCAGCCAAGTTCGGCTATGGCTTTTTCTCCATCTGCAAGGTTAAGTCCTATAATCGTAATCGTATTTCCCACGATCTTTAATGAGCCATTATATTTATCGGCGATATCGGCAATTTGTCTAAGTTGAGCAGCGGTAGTTAAACCACCAGGTATGTGGGGTGTTACGGGGAATTTAATCTTTTTGTTTAGAAAGGGTATGCTTGCTAATGGTATTGTCATGAAGACCCTCCTTAGATGGTAATGGTGTTTTACTTTTTATTATAAGTGGATGTTTGTCACAGTCTGTGACGAATATCACAGTTTAGACATTATTTATTAAGAGATAGCACTCCTCTATTCTTTGTTGGTATGGATAAACATTTTAAAATGGCAGGATTTTGTAAAAATATGGCGAACTGCTATATACAACATCACGATACCATGTAGAAAATACTGTTATATATTTAAATTGGAGTGATAGGAATGAAGGGAACAGTTGTTGCCACTTGGGTCAGTACTGCTCGTAATGTGTGGGGGCAGGACTTGGTCAACAAAGCAATGGAGAGTGCAGGATGGGCGAAGGATCGTATTGTTGGCCCAACAGAAGACGTTGAGGACAATGGGGTCAAAAAGTTTATAACATCTTTGGCGACTTCCTTAGACAAATCAGAGGATGACATTTGGTTAACCATTGGGAAAGATAACGTTAGAGCTTTCTTAGCTGTCTACCCAGCTTTTTTTCAACAGGAAACCTTGTATTCTTTTCTTAGATCGATGTATGATGTGCATGTAGTTGTTGTACAACGAATTCCAGGTGCTAATCCGCCAGAGATTTTAATTGAACCCATTTCAGAATATGAGGCAATTTTTAGTTATAAATCAAAACGAGGGATGTTCGGTTATCTCAATGGTCTTCTTCTCGGTGGCGCAGAGCATTTTAAGGAAGAGATTAAGACAGAAGTCTTGGAAAAGTCTGCTGAGCATATAAAACTAAAAATTAGGTTCTCTAAACCTATTACATATAATAAAAAATATCGTGTGAATCAGCTGTTATCTTTTGGTTTTATCAAAAAATTGCCCGTTAAGATAGGCGTAGCGGTTGCTCTCCTGACTGCAGCAGCAGATGGGATATTAGCTTTGCTTGGTGTTTCTGTTCCCTTATGGTCAGCAGTGGTTAGTGGGGGGATTGCAGGGATTGTATCTTCTCTTTTGTTAACACCTTTTGCTGCGATTCATGAAGAACTCCAAAATATGCAGGAGCGCAAGTACTTTCATGAAACCAATCTTTATACTGGCGATGAGTTCGAAGGTATTATGCAAGGCTTGTCCTTGTATAAAAAACGATTAAAGCGTGAGTTTGTAGGATTTAAAGGTACTGGCGATGAAATGAATAAATATGCGGATACCTTTAATGTATTAGCTGATGAAATGAAGGATACTTCCCGCGGTATTTCCGGCGTGGTGTATGATGTAGCAACTGCTGCTGGTAACCAGGCTATTGAGACTACTGAGGCAGTTGGTATTTTAAGTGGTAATTTAGAGACGTTAAAAACCTTTGTCGTAGAGCAGAATCGTAACAAAATACAACTAGAATCAGCCGTATCGGAAATTAATCAAGGTTTTCGAGAGGTGGAGACATCGGGATCTAAGTTACAGCATAGTCTGGAGAAATTCGCTGAGGTGAAAGAGTCGGCCAATAACCTGCAGTCCCAAGCTGCTAAAATTACGGAAATTACAGGGATGGTGGCAGCCATTGCAGGACAGACCAATTTATTGGCCCTCAATGCTGCGATTGAAGCAGCACGAGCCGGTGAGCAGGGCAGAGGTTTTGCCGTTGTAGCAGAAGAAGTACGCAAATTAGCAGAGCAGTCGCATCATCATTCGGATAGTATTACCAGTGATCTTAAGATTTTAATGGAGATTATTAGTGGTGTGGTATCGATGATTGAGGAAGAATATGATGTATTGGCTGTGGAAAGTCATCAGCTCAATGAGGTAGTAGCTAGTAATAGCCGCCATGTAGGTAATGTACAGAATGTCGCTACGAATATTGTAGAGATGATTGGAAAATTGGAATATGAGATGACTGGACTTGGGCAGGTGTATGGGAAAATTGAGTCCTTGGCAGCAATTTCCCAGGAGAATTCGGCAGCGAGTCAGGAAGTCAGTGCATCAGTTCAGATTTATAATGACAAGCTTGTAGATATGATGGAGAAAATTGGTGAATTTAAGGTTGTAATCCAGCATTTCGGGCAAGATATCAATCAGTATCGTACTTGATAAAGAAGACTTGATTCAGATGGAGTTTTAACTCCACCTGAATCTTAGTCGCACTTATCCTTAGGACTTAGCCGCTCTTAACTCCCACTTGTAGAAGATGGGAGTCTTAGAGCGGTTTAGTCATCGGATAGAGCCGGTTGTCTTTATTGAGTAGGTTAGGCAGGAATACGCCTACCTACTCAAATTTTTTTTGCGAAAAGCAAATGATTGACAAAATGTATGAATTGGAAAGAATAATAACAAGAAAACTATGGATTTTATTCAATATGTGATATTATTTTTCTAGGAAAACACAAAATCGATAAGATAATGATAAATAGACATTGCCTTGTCTTTTCTTAAAAATTTTAAAAGAAAGATCTTCCAATGGTGGATCATTTGTATACTGGTATGTAGAGAATATGAAATATATGGAGGATTTGTATGATACGGGAACGGCGCAGTAAAGAAAAACTAATGAATTATTATAAAAAATTTATTGATGAAGGCGTGATGGATCCTAACGTGCATCCATGGGTGGCCGAGTCTTGGGAACAAAGTAAAGAACTGGGGATCACTTCCCAAGTCATGCCGAAATTAGTGAAGCTTTCCAAGGACGAGCTGGCTCGGCGGCAGCATTTGCATCGTCCTGCTATGGACTATTTGAATGGGTTATATAACGAGACACGAGAACATTTTAATGTTTATAACTTAAGCTTGCTGTTACTTGATCAAGATTGCTATGTAATGAAAAATTATGCCCTGCCTTTTTTCCAAAAGAGCCCTGGTCAATTAGAGGGGGCCAGGCTTGCTGAAGAAGATATCGGAACGTCGAGTATTAGTATTGTACATGAACATAAATCTCCCTTTTTATTATTTGGTCCGGAAATGTGGATTAAAGAGTGTCAAGACGGTGATGCCTGTTCTGTTCCTATTATGGTAGATGGACAACTTGTATATATTGTGACTATTGTTTCTGTAGAGCAAGAAGAGTTACCTCATAGCGCAGTCGTGTCATTGCTGCTTAGTATTCGATATGCTATGGAACAACATTTGACAATGCTGGCGCAGTTGGAGGCTCGTCATGTTATTCTGGATTCTGTACCCTTTGCAGTGTATCATATCATACCAGGCGGCGATGTTGTATATAGCAATAAATTGGGGAAAAGCCGCTTAGCGGGTATTGATGCCGTAGGGACGAAGGATGTAGTGGCGAATCTAAATGATGTGGTCTTAAATTATCGACATACACCCTTGTATAAAGGTTTCAAAGGTATACCATCCTATAACAAGGAAGTGACATGGATTACCCAGCGAAAAACATATGAAGATATTACAACAGTAGTGCCTTTAGAACAGGATAAAGCGGTAACAAGCGTAGTGGCGGTATCATTGCCAATTGAAGATTTAAGAACTCTTGTCGCTCATGCTGTTGGATATAAGGCTAGGTATAGTCTGACCAGTATGGTTGGAGAAACTCCTGTCTTTATTACCATGCAGGAAAAAGCAGGCAGGGTGGCCCGGAATAATCATCATCTATTGCTGCAGGGTGAATCGGGTACAGGTAAACAGCGTATGGCTCATGCGATTCATCAGGCAAGCAGCAGAGCCGCTGGACCTCTTATTTCTTTAAAGTGTGGTGATATATTGCCGGAGGTGCTGGAAGAAGAGCTGTTTGGCAGTGGTGAATATCGAGATGAAAGCCGTCCAGGAAAATTGGAATTAGCAAATGGCGGAACTTTATTTTTGGATGAGATCGAAAAGATGCCCATGCATGTGGCAGCTCGTTTAGCAAATGCTCTAAAAACGTGTAAGGTATGTCGTTTAGGTGAAAAGGTGGAGCGTGGCTTTGATATTCGCATTATTGCTGCTTGTGATAGTGATTTAAAGCGGCTCACGGAGAAGGGGGCTTTCTTCTCCCCCTTGCACGAGATCATCTCAAAAAGCATGATTCGTATTCCTCCATTGCGGGCGAGGCGGGAAGATATTCCTCTGCTCGCAGAACATATTATTTGTGAATTAGCGGAACAACATAATATGCCAGTGAAAGAGTTGCAGAGTGAAGCAAAAGAGCTCTTAATGTCTTATGAATGGCCTGGAAATATTAAACAGCTTCAGGGGGTTGCGGAACAAGCCTTCTTTAATACAGAGGGCAATACAATTGCTCTAAAGGACATCAGTTTACTAGGTGAGACTGGTATCAGCACGGCATGGAAAGAGGATAAGGATATATTTGTTGAGGCTTGGAAAGTCGCTGGCGGTAATATTAGCCGCTTGGCAAATATGCTGGATGTCAGCCGTGTTACACTATATCGATATTTGAAAAAGTTTGGTTTAGACAAAGAATAGTAAAGGTACAGGTGGGAATCGAATGCGACTGAGAAGAAAGCCGTGGGTGGATGCGGCATTGGAAGAATATAGTGATATTGTAGTAATAAAAGAGATACCATTTAGTGTGCCTGAGCAGCCAGGTTCTAGCCTAGAAAAACGAAATGCACATGAACATCGGAAGGGGCAGTGGCATGAAGTTTTTGGCTGCAAAGCACCTCTTTACGTTGAATTAGGTACAGGTAAGGGGCAGTTTATTAGTGAATTGGCTGAGAAAAATCCAAGTATTAATTTTATTGGCATTGAAGCGCAGCAGGATGTCTTATATTATGCAGCTCAAAAAGTGAGAGAAAAGGGGCTGACCAATGTTCGTTTGCTGGTGTTTGATATTAATCACGTATTAGATATTTTTGCTCCAGGGGAAGTCGATCGGCTATATATTAATTTTTGCGATCCATGGCCTAAAGTTAGACATGCGAAGCGTCGGTTAACCCATGCAAATTTTTTAAACAAGTATCGGATTCTTTTGCCTGCTGGTGGTGAAATATTTTTTAAAACAGACAACAGACCTTTATTTGAATTTTCTTTAGAACAATTTGAGGCTTGCAATCTGCAGGTCGCTAAGGTAACATTTGATTTGCATAACAGTGATTATCAAGACAATGTTATGACGGAATATGAAAAGAAATTTAGCGGTATGGGCACACCGATTAATCGGTGTGAAGTAAAATTCCCATAATAGTATAGGATAGAAGTTTCTGGCAAGCACAGTCGGTCAATCTTCGCATTAATCTCCATCCCAAAATGCAATCACATACTTAAACCTGGATTTAATCCAAAGATAAGTGCGACTAAACCGCTCTTAACTCCCACTGTTATAGAATGGGAGTTTAAGAGCGGTTTAGTCATCGATAAAAATAAAAGTGCTAGGTTCCATTTTTTTATGACAGAATTTAAAGTTTCGGCATAGAATGTAATAAATGTGTAGTGGGATCAAAAAGGGAGAGTGTTGCTATGTCGTCGCGTCAACTCATGTCATATATGGTTCCTGAGCCCTTGGAACCACTTAACTTAGAAGAAGTAAAATTTTGGATACGGATTATGGAAGAGCATGCTTTATTTATTAAGTCGGGGCTGCCTTGTGATCAGGAAGATTTTATTGATGATGCCCAAGCTTTTTATCAGGAGTTTGAGTCTTTGCGCGTACGGGCAGAGCGATTGCAAAATGACAAGAAATTCATGGAGCTAGTGACTGACACCCAGGCCTTATTAAAAGAGTTTTATACGTTTAAGCGTGATTTATTACATCGCATGTTAGAGTGCAAGCTGGGTGGCTATAACTTTCCGTTACTTCTTGATCATATGGCTCGCGAAGCCGAGTATTTTATGCGCCTGTTAGATAAAATTAAGAATGGAAAAGTGGCTTTATCTGGGGGAGCAAAAGCCCAGGAAAATGTATTTTGGCTGCGAATTATGGCAGACCATGCTAAATTTATTAGTCATTTGTTAGATCCATCAGAGCGGAACCTAATTCAAACAGCCAATAGCTTTTCTCAAGAATTTGATGATCTTTATCTGCAAGGCCGTGACTTTTCTAGTATGCTGCAGGGCTATCCGGAAGTGGCCTCGTTCAAACGTTTCCTGCAGGATGTTCGTGCTGCTGTTTTGCGCATTAGGGATTTTAAACGTGCTGCTGAAGAGATGATCAGAGAGTGTCGGTTAGTTGGCTTGATCCCAGCTCTATTAGCCGATCATGTAAGGCGGGAAGCCGATCATTTTCTCTTGATTTTGACAATGATGGAAAAAGGAATTATGAAGAACACAACGGCAGCATCTTTAGAATACTGTGATGAGCCCTCTTCGGTGTCCAAAATTGCAGATATGGAAAAATGCTCCATACCTGGTATGATGAATTCGGAGCGAGAAGAAGAGATTTTACCAGAGCCAAAAGAAAGAGAGCCAAAAGTAGAGGAAGCACCACAAGAGAAAAGCAGTAATAAAGTAAAAGGAAATAGGGAACAAAAACATAGTCATTTCGAGAGCAAAGGAAAAGCCGTGGAAGAGAAGCTAGTTCTAGAGGATATCCTGATTGAAGAAGAGGATGATACCTCTTCTACAATACAGGTGATTGATACTAAAAATAGTGATGCTAAATATAAGTGGAGTGGCAAGTGGCCCCGTCAATTAGGAAAGAAAAAGGATTGAATACTTACAGTTAACGAGTAAAGACTTGGCGTTATGCCAAGTCTTTATTCGTTAACTGGATGGTTGTAGTTGTATCGAGATCTGTAGGAAGAATTGGTACAATCGTGATATAGCCTAACAATTCACGCTTTGTATCTGTAACGGATAATAGGCGGCCATTAGCTAAATCAATCATGCTAAGATCAGCAAAAATATGGCTGGTAGCGATAGCTAACTGAGTGCCAGGTACAATATGTAGGCAGGATATAGAACGATTCAGCTCAATGAGGCGGGAAATGGATGCAGTGGTAAGGTCAATCACTGTAATAGAGGCACTTTCTTCATTGACAACATAAGCAGTTTGCTCATTAGGAGAAGCTGCAATGTGGGAAGGATAGGCAGGACATGATGTTTTATTCTTGGGGTATAAGCAGCTTTGCGACGTCATGGACGCAGGAGTCGTTTCCGTTGCTTTTATGATTGTGAAAATCATAATGCCTTCCAGGGTAAATGTTGTACTAGTAAAAGGTACTAGAATATGTTCATCGCCATGAAGAATTACATTAGTGGGGATTCCCGGTAAAGAGTATTCCTGTAGTAACTGACCTGCAGGGCTAAAAACTGCCAGCGTACCTTGATTGTCATGTTCCCAGACGCTATAGATAGCATCATGATCAGCAGCGAGGCCAACACAGGCAGCTTCTGCTGGATTTCCCCAGGCTGTTAGGGACATACTCGGTATGGTCAAAGAATATAATCCGCCATTTGGATCTGCTATATAGGCATAATTGCCTTTTGGTGCGAGTGTAAATTGCGTAGGAGGAGGCAGCTCTATCGGTAAGCGGTAGACGGATTTTTGTTCTAAATTTCCTACGAAGAGTGCGCCTTTCCCATTCGTTTTTACTACAGGCATATAGACTTTACTCTGGTCAGATGATAGCAGCAGCTCGGTTGGGGTGTACTCTGGCGGGTAGGGCATTTCAGCGATGATTTCTCCTTGTTGACCATCAACGAGCAGTAAAGCATGAGTCGTATCATCAATTACAACGAGTTGATAGGGTTGGATTTCCATGTAATCACCTCGGTTATCCCAATTTATAAATGCCGATTTCCTTATATAATATTCTAAAATCTCAATTTGGTTATTGGGTCTAGGGGATTAATTTTGTATAAT
>ENA-OFCE01001823-OFCE01001823.1-metagenomes-genome-assembly--contig:-NODE-1823-length-10059-cov-2.393343_pt1 | contig 10059 bp, 10 predicted proteins | sample MGYA00153388_OFCE01 | MGnify analysis MGYA00153388
ATCCAGTCAGCGAATCGCGCGCTTTGCTTCAGCGGCTCCACGGCCGCACCCATCTGCGCCAGGCCGAAGAAGATCAGGCCCATGCCGAACACGGCAGCCCCTGTCTGACGCCATGTCTCCGATCGTCCCGCGACGAACAGCAGCAAGCCGACGGCGAGGACGACGGGTGAATAGCGCTGCACATCGAGCGCAATCAGCTGGCTGGAGATGGTCGTCCCGATGTTCGCACCCAGGATCACGCCAAGCGAATTCTGGAACGAGAGCAGGCCTGCATCAACTAGCGCGATCACCATGATGATCGTCACCGACGACGAGTCCAGCACCGCCGTGGCCAGTGTGCCGCTGGCTACACCGGCAAACCGGTTGGTCGTCGCACGCTCCAGCACGCGACGCATGCGATCGCCGGCCACTGCGCGCATGCCCGTCGCGAGGCGCGACACACCGTACAGGAACAACGCCAGCCCTGCGACCATGCCGAGCACTACTTCCGTGTATTCCACGCATCGTTCTCGGCTGTCGGAAGCGCGCAGGTGCGCCAACGGTGTGCAACGCCGTGTGGCACGCGAACGAGAAGCGCGGCTGCTGCGCACGGTGGCGCGGTAACCACCGGCTGCACCCTGCACCGCCATCGTACGCGCTCGTGCGACGTTCGCCCACGTTACGGCCGCGGTGTGACGCGCTCGTTACGAGACAGCGGTTCCGACGATCGGGCAGACCTGATGGTGCATTGTGCCGCCGAAACGGCAACACTGCCACGGTGGTGGCGCCGTGCTCCGGCAATGCGAAGGGCTGCTGGCTGGAGCGGGGACCGATGCGGGGTCAGCGGCGGCGGACATGTGGATCGGCGCCGCTCCTGTCGGGACGGGCCTCGCGTCACCGACGGTGAATGGCACCAGGGTGAAGATCGAGCCGAACGGCACCATTGCCGCATTTCTGCCGCTGCCTACCGGCGGCGTATTTCTCCATCTCGCTCCAACTGAACGCACCCGGACCTGGCTGTCCGCCCGTGGCAATGTGTGAACAAGCCGGCGGTGCAACCAAAGGTTCGTGCACGCGACAAGACGCGCCTACGTGGGAAACACGATCATCCACCCAAGGCAGCGTGATCCTAAAGAGATGTACTTCGGGTCCGAGTTTCTTACCTAGCGGATGCGCCAAAACAGATTGTCGCGGAGACTCCCGACGGTGAGCGCCAGCGTGATTGCGCTGACCGTCGTGAAGTACCAGCGCCGCATTCAGACGGCAGCATCATCGGCAAATAGCCACTGAGCAACGTGGATCTAAAAATCACCATTCACCACCCTGTTGCCGGTCTGGTCGTCGATCATGATGACGAATGCCCTGATCCGGTCAACATTTCGTCGCGGTAGCGCCAGACATCACAGTCACGGCTCACGCATGATGGTGCCGTGCTCGAGAACGAGCTTCCAGCTACCATTTACGCGCAGCCACGTAGTGGAATACCGCTCATGAAACGAGAACGCGTCCGTGCCTGCACGCGCGCGACCGCGAAATTGCCCGATGACGATGGCGGCGGAATCGTAAACGCGAACCACGACACTGTCGCTCTGCCCCTCAACGATGTCAACGCGCCCTGACGTGAGGGCATTGAGCTGCGCAGACCGGGTGCGCAGTTCGCCGCCGGGGCCGAGGTACGTGAAGTCAGGGTGGTACAGCGAGTCGAGCGACACCGAGTCGCCCTCGACCAGCGCACGATCGTACGCCGCATTGCGGGCAAGTAGCGCGGCCGCAGGATCAGTCATCGACGCATCGCGGCACGCGGCAACTGCGGCCACCGAAACCGCAAGAAGGGCGTACCCTCTGATCCTGACAGCCATGACACTGCCTCACTTGTCAGCTAAAGATCACGACACCTGCCCTGGCATCGCGTTAGAAAGGGCCGGTTGTGTCGTGCCCACGGACGAGCGCCAGCGTTGTGGCTGAATGCACACACACCATTCGTACTGCCGGCTGTTGAACGCGGCCACTGGAATTCAACGAGTTCGCGCTGCAGGTCTGCCCCAAGGTCGAAACCGGCGTCACTGCAGCGCGCAACGCGCGACCTGACTCACCCGTACTTCGCTCCCCGTGCGACGGCCACATCCATCACGTAGGCGATGAACGAGTAGTGCTCGAAATAATGCCGGGACACATGCTCCATGATGCGATCGGCCAGCTCAGGATGAACTATCGCCTCGATGCGCACATTACTCCCGGGCACATCGGTCGCGTGTGCATGGCGCGAGCCCTCGCCACGTCCCTCGATCACGGTACAGCCCGTGGCGCCGAGCTCGCGCAACTCGTTGGTCAGACGCGTCTCGAGCACGGGTTCAGCGACAATGACAACCATCTTCAGCGGCGTCGTGATCATGGAGTTCCATGCGCCATCTGCGCAATCTTGAAGTAGATCGGGATGCCGACCAGCACGTTGAACGGAAAGGTGATCGCCAACGCCAATGTGAGATAGTACGTCGGATTCGCGTCCGGAAGCGTCATGCGGACGGCCGGCGGTGCTGCGATGTAGCTCGCGCTCGCCGCCATCGCGCCCAGCATGGTGGCGCCGCCGATCGAGAGGCCCGCAAGACTGCCCAACCAGGTGCCAAGTGCGCCGTGCACGAGAGGCATGATCATGCCGAACGCGAGCAAAAACGGGCCGACCTTCTTCAGGTCTCCCAGGCGCGCTCCTGCAAGGACGCCCATCTCGAGCATGAAAATACAGAGTGCGCCGCGAAAGACCGCTCCCTTGGTATCGTAAAATGGCTCGATGACCTTCCAGTTCTTGTCACCGATCAGGAAGCCGACGATCAGGCCGCCAACCAGCAGCACCATCGTGCGACCGGTCAACACCTCGTGCAGCAATTCGGAGGTCGGCCGCGACTTGGCGCCACTGCGCAACGCGCCAATGGCCAGCGCGATGTGAATGCCCGGACTTTCCAGCAGAGTGAGCAAGGTCGGCATGAACCCCTCGGGTTCCGCGCCCATGCCCTTCACGAAGGTGGATGCAGCAATGAAGGTGACGGCCGATACGGAGCCGTAGTGCGCGGCGATACCCGCGCTGTCCGCCTCGCCGAATTTTCCAAGGTATCGTAGCGTGAGATAGGCGGACACGGGCGTGATACAGCCAATCAACAGCGTGACCATGGCCGGTCGTGCGATCTCCGCCAGCGACGCGTGCGCGAGTTCGACGCCGCCATGCAGCCCAAGACTCCAGAGCAGATAGATCGACAACCCCTGGTAGATCTCCTTGGGTAGCGCAAATTCGCTGCGAATGACCCTGGCGATGACACCCAACACGAAGGCAAGGGCGATCGGCGATAACAGATTGACCCGAAGAATTTCACTCATGGGGTGCCGTGCTCTCGCTGAAAACGAATGCGGAGATGATCCTCCATCTGCGTCATGCGCCGAGTTCCACTGGCGTGACATTCCCGGTCGCGAGATCGTAGACTCCACCGACGACGAGCAACTTCTGTTCACGAACCAGCTTGTTGATCACGGTCGAGCCATCACGCAGTGCCATGGCCTGGTTGCGCACGTTCTCGATGACGGCCTTGTCGAGATTGCCCCCGGCTGCACGGGTCGCCGGCCGGATGTGAAAGTACAAGGCGCTGATCTGACCGGGCACGTCGGTGCCGGCCATAGTCGCAGCCACGGCACCGCACGACGTGTGGCCGAGCACATACAGCACCTTCGCGCCGAGGACGGCCGTTCCGAATTCCAGCGACGCGATCTGTTCGGCCACTGCAATGTTGCCAGCAATGCGCGATACGAAGAGATCGCCGAATCCCTGGTCGAACACGATTTCGACCGGGACGCGTGAGTCAGCGCAACCGCAGCGCCGCGATGCGAAGGACATACGCAGCCTTCGGTGCAATCTCGCGCAGACGCGCCATGTCGCGATGCGGCGCGATCGACCGACCTGCGGCGAATCGACGATTCCCGTCCTGCAGCGCCGCCAATGCTTCGGCGGGCGTCTCAGGTGCTGGGGCATAGACGGCCGTGCGCTCGTCGGCACTGAGCGAGGCGGCATGCACCACGCCAGGCACGCCCGCCATGGCAGCTGCGCCGACCAGAGTCGCAGAACTCCGGCCCAGAAAGTTGCGGCGGGTGAGCGGTGCTGCGGTGTCGAAATGCGAATCAGGGCACATGGCTGGCTCCGGCAAGGAAGTGGTGAACGACCGAACGGCCGGAATCTTACCAAGCCAATGCTATTGGCAAATTCATAGGTTGTACCAATGTTTAGCCAATGACTAAAGCATCAGCAGCTTCGGACCTCAGCGCGCTGAACTATCAGCACTTGCGCTACTTCTGGACTGTCGCGCACCACGGAAGCATCGCGGCAGCCCTTCCGCTGCTGGGGGTCTCACAACCGACGGTCACCGAACAGCTGCATGCGCTCGAGATCGCGCTTGGTGCTCCACTCTTCGTCCGACGGGGGCGCAACCGCGCACTCACGGAACATGGACATCTCGTTCTGCGCTACGCCGATGAAATCTTCACGCTCGGCAAGGAACTGCTCACCGCATCGCGCTCCAATGTCGAAGGTCGCCCGCTGCGCCTGACCATCGGTGTCGCCGATTCGTTGCCGAAACTCACCGCCTGGCGGCTCATCGAACCGGCATTCGCACTGGGTCCGCTCTGGCGTGTGACCGTGCGCAACGACAAGATCGAACGATTGATTCACGACCTCGCCGCCGACACGCTCGATCTGGTAATTGCCGATTCACCCATGCCTGCAGGAACGCGAGTCCGGGCGTATTCTCATCTGCTCGGCGAAAGTGCGATCACCGTCTTTGCGGCCTCCGCCCTCGCAGACAGACTGACCGCCGGTTTCCCCAGATCCTTGTCAGGGGCACCGATGCTGATGCCCGGTGACGGGTCGCTCCTGCGACGCCATGTGACGCAGTGGTGTACCGACAATGGGATCGAGCCCGACGTGGTTGCCGAAGTCGATGACATGGCGATGCTGCAACTGCTCGGCCATGATGGTCTTGGCGTGTTCTGTGCGCCAAGTGTGGTCGAGGCGGAGGTCAAGCGCACGTTCGACGTGCAGATCATCGGTCGATTGCGCGGCGTGCGCGAGCGCTTCTACGCACTCAGTGCGGAACGCCGCCTCCGTCATCCAGCCGTGATCGCCATTGCCGACGCCGCGCGCCGGCGACTCGCGGCGACCCGTCGCAGCACGCGCGCGAAGTAGCCGCGCATTGGTGATGGCGCCGTGACCTTCTGCGACGCGTATTTGAACTGCTGTGTCTGGTGCTGCGTCTACGCGACGTTGCGGACCTCGGCCCTGCACTCATAATAAGGCGCTTGTCAGACCCTGTTCAGGGCGGACCCCCTGCAACAGTGCTGCTTCTTCATCTTGGAGAGGGCACCATGAAAACGTTCCGCATCACGCTGGTGACGCTCGCGCTGTTCGCCGTCGCCTGTTCGGAGCAGCCAGCCACAGGCCCGGAAGCACCCGTCATGCTCGCGCCGGGCAACGGCGTCCGGCACCGCGTGTCCGTCGGCGGGCACGATGCCGACTTCATCAAGGGCGACAAGAATTTCTCGTTGATCGCCATCCAGAGCGCCGATGGCTCGGTGAAGGGTCGATACACGGACATGTTCGGTGCCGGCACCACCACGGGGGGCTACCACGTCGATGTCGATTGCCTCGTGGTCGATGGCAACCAGGCGTGGATTGGTGGCATCATCACGAACGGCTCGATCAATGGCGTCGACTTTACGGGCCAACGCGCGCTCACACGCGTGGTGGACAACGGGAAGTCGGCGAACGATTTGCCGGATCAGATCAGCTATTCTTACAACTATCCTGTCAACGACAGTCCGCTACGTTGCACGCGTAAGCAAGGTCTGCCGCTGTTTCTGATGACCGATGGCCAAGTGACAGTTGACTGACGGACGCTGAAATTTGCTGAGGGGCGTCGGCTGCATCGCGGCGCCCCTCACTGTAGAGAGATGCGTTAATGTAAGGGTGCCGGAGCAAATCAGACCCGACCTGCATCACACTCCAGCCAAATCGTAGTTCGCCACTACGGTGTTCAACGTTGCACCAGCGTTTGACGATCGCCGCCGCGCGGTGCAGCAGCGTGTCCAGATCCGCCCGCGACAGGTAGCGACCATTCATCACGACGGCCGCGATGCGTTTCGTGCGCTCGATATTCTCGAGCAGGTTCGCATCATATCCGGACCGTCGATGCCCACGTATGTCGCGCGTGACGTGGGTGACCCGTCGACGATCGTGCCGCTGGCGACACTACGAGGCCCGAGTGTGTCGGCACGATCGACCGAGCCGCGCAATGCAACGATCTCGGTCGCGGGCATCACGGCGCCGGGGTCGCAAACTCCGGTCACACCGTTGGCGACATGCAGCAAGGCTGACCATTCCCATCGGACCAGCGAATGGCTGTACATGTCCCACAATCCGGGGATCAGTACGACATCCCTGCGCGCGGGACCGTGGGCTGTGGCGTCCGACAAGTCTCGTCATCACACGATGCGGTGACCGGTACGCGAACCGCTAGCGCCGGAGTCGGGGCGTTCCGGCGCTGGTGCCGACGTGCAGTCCGACAGATACCTTGTGGACAATGACGCAACACGAGCCTGGCAGCACAGACAGCGACCTTCTGAATCGCCTGCGGAAGGCGATCGGCAGTGCGTACGAGATCGACCGCTGTATCGGCGAGGGCGGGATGGCGACCGTCTTTCTCGCGCGCGACCTGCGACATGGTCGGCTCGTGGCGATCAAGCTGCTCACCCCTGAGCTTGGCGCGATCATCGGTGCCGTGCGCTTTCTCGCGGAAATCAAGGTCACCGCGCCGCTGCAGCATCCCCACATCCTTGGCCTGCTCGATTCCGGGGAAGGTGATGGATTGCTCTGGTACGTGATGCCGTATGTGGACGGCGAATCCCTGCGCCAGCGTCTCGATCGCGAACGACAGCTCGCGATTCCTGACGCGGTGCGCCTGGCGACGGAGGTCGCCGATGCGCTGCACTACGCGCACCGCCAAGGAATCATTCATCGCGACATCAAGCCCGAGAATGTGTTGCTGCGTGATGGTCGCGCGGTCGTGGCGGACTTCGGTATCGCCCTCGCCGCATCGCGCGCGGGTGGCACGCGGCTGACCGGCACAGGGCTCTCGCTGGGCACGCCCGCGTACATGAGTCCCGAGCAGGCCATGGGAGACCGTGAGCTGGATGCGCGCAGCGATCAGTATTCGCTCGCCGCGATGCTGTACGAGATGCTTGCCGGAGTTCCGCCGCACACCGGTCCCACGATGCAGGCTGTGATGTCGGCCCTGCTCACGCGGCCCCCTGAACCCATCCGTTCGTTGCGTGCATCCGTGCCAGATGCCGTGGCGGACGCACTGGAGATCGCGCTCGCCAAGCTGCCCGCCGATCGATTTCCAACGACCGAGGCGTTTGCACGCGCGCTGGTCGACGGCCCGTCGTCCGGTGGCGTGCGCACGGCGCCGCAGGGGACACGCACGTCGACGACATCGAGGCGCCGCCGCGGAATCGCGTTCGTTGCCGCAGCGATGCTCGTCGGCATCGGTATCGGTGCAGCCTCGTCGTACGTCGCGCGGTCCGCACCTGCATCGGTCTTGCCGATTCTGCAGTTCGATGTGCTCGCGGACTCAGGGCTCCAAATCGATCCTTTCGCCGAGTTGACACCAGATGGATCGACGCTGGTGTATCGAGCCTTCGATGGCGATTCGATCGCGTTGTACACGCACCGCTTCGCAGAAGGCGTGTCCCGACGGGTCGGAAACGCCGAACGCGGGCGCAAGGCGCCGCTCAGCACGCCGATGATCTCGCCGGATGGACTCGAGATGATCTACGCCACCGAGACCGGCCTTCAGCGTGAGCGTCTCGACGGGCGCAACACGACACAGATCGTCGAGAACCGCACGGTGAACGTGTTTCTGGTGGGTGGCGCCTGGATGCCGGGGAATCGGCTGATCTACGGCATCAGCGCCAACGCCAGTACCGGCAATCGACAGTTCGTCGTCGACCTGAAGGGAGGCGGCGCACAACGGTGGTCGCTGGCGGGTGACACCGTGTCGATGCTGCACTCGTTTGCGGCACTCCCCGATACGGACCGCGTCCTCGCCGTGCGGCTCTCGGGCGGCATCAGTACGATCGGAATGGTGTCACTCGGTGCGCGTACGTTCACGGTCATTCGACCGGGACTTTCGCCGCGCTACCTTGCGTGAGGGCATCTTCTCTTCGGGCAGGCGAGTGGCGCGGTGTCGGTCCAGCCGTTCGACCTGCAGCGCGGCGACACCACCGGCCCGCCGGTGCAGGTGGCCGAGCAGGTCTCCATTGTGATGGACGCGATCGTCACCTTTGCGTCCGCGCCCACGGGCATGCTGGTGACGACGTCGCGCGCCGCTGGCGATGCGACGCTGCGTGTCTCGCGGGGCTCCGGTGGTGCCGCCGTGCTGCTCACCGGACCGAAATTCTGGGAACCACGCCTGTCGCCTGACGGACGACGCCTCGCCGTCGCACGGTACCTCACCGACCAGAACTTTGGTGAACTCTGGCTCTACGACTTCGCGACGCAGACGGACCAGCGCCTGACGCAGAATGGTGCGGCTGGTGCCGATGCGAACGACGTCGTGTGGAGCCCGGATGGCCGACAGCTGGTCTACTCGGCGTACGATTCCGCCGACGCGTATTCGCAGGCGCAAGGCAAGAGCCTCTGGGTGATGCCAGTGGATCGCAGTGCGCCCGCGCGACTCCTGCTGAAGGAAGCGGGAGGGGATCACTGGCCCGCGTGCTTCACGCCCGATGGCCGGAACGTGGTGTTTGTGCTTCGCACCAAGTCCGCCAATCGCCGCGAAATCTGGACGGTGCCGATCGACGGCGGGCCACCGCGCCCGCTGCTGCAGACGTCGTACAACGTCGGCGCGCCGCGCTTCTCACCCGACGGGCGATGGATCACGTTCGAGTCCGACGAGACAGGACAGCGCGAGGTCTATGTGCAGCCGTATCCCGGTCCGGGACCGCGGCTGCGCCTCTCGACCGCGGGAGGGCGCACGCCGATGTTCACGAACAACGGAAGGACGCTCGTCTACTGGACGCGTGATGTCCTCGAGGAGGTCGATCTCGATCTCTCGAAGCCCGAGCCGATCCTCGCGCGTCGGCGACGCGCGACGGTGTCGTTCCCGACATTCACGGAGTCGCCGCAGTACGACTTCACGGCCGACGGGAGCACGTTCGTGGCGGTGCAGATGCCGCCCTCATCGAATCGGTTCGTCGTCTCGACGCGGCTGATGGTCGCGGTGCCCACGGCGCGGTGACTACCGGTCGTCATCGTGACGACCACCGTCGGACGCTTACGGAAACGTCAATCCGGTCGCTGCCGCCGTTGGCGTCGTGGAGGAGATCGTCGAACCTCGGCCATGCTGACCGGTGGCATTGCTCCCCCAGCAGAGCTGCGATCGGTGTGAAATAATCACCGTCTTGTCTTCGGTGGTGACTGCATCGAACATGACTCCGCACGACGTACCGCCGCCACCCGCAAGTGAAGTGAAACTTGCACTGGTCAGAACACTGCGCGGCACCGTGCGCGAGGCGCTGGCACCGTCACCGATCTGTCCCGCGGCACCCGCTCCCCAGCAGAACGCCACCGCGTCAGGCTCGATGTCGCAACTAAGTCGACGGCCCAGCGCGACCCTCGACAACATCACGGATGTCGCGACGGTCACCGGGATGCTGCGCGACGTGGTATTGGCGTTGCCCAGCTGACCGGCCTGATTTGCTCCCCAGCAACGCACGATCGACGCGGGACTGGTGGCACTCGAATGTGCGTCACCACCACCGGCGAGTGCGAGGTGAAAGAGTCCGCCAGTGACAGGAACCCGCACCGCGCGGTCGGCCAACGTGCCGTCTCCGTGGCGTCATTCGGGTTTGCCAAATCATTCTGTGCAACGATCGTGACATTGCAGAGCGTCGCCCGTGCCGTTCGCCGTCAGAAACAGTTCCCGCAGCGCAACCGCGCCGCCAGTGACCAGCACGCCTTCGTTCCGGATGCGGTTGGCCTGGATGTCT
>ENA-OFCE01001825-OFCE01001825.1-metagenomes-genome-assembly--contig:-NODE-1825-length-10056-cov-2.470753_pt1 | contig 10056 bp, 7 predicted proteins | sample MGYA00153388_OFCE01 | MGnify analysis MGYA00153388
GAGCCACCAGGGCCACGAGAGCCTCCACCATCGCCGCGTTCGGCCAGCGCCTGCCAGGCTTTCTGCCCGGGCAGACGCGCTTCCACACGCTGGCCCGGGCTGGCGCGCACGGTCACTTCCACGGCTTCGCCGGGCGCCAGCATCACGGCCTCGGCCGGGCGCAGGCTGGTGTGGTCCAGCCACAAACTGTTTTGCGGCATGGGCGGCGCCGCAGCGGGCGCGGTGCGCTCCACCTGCAACGGCAATTGCGTTGTCTGGCCGTCGGCCAGGCTGGCTTCGACAAGGATGGTGTTCGCGCCGGGCTGCAGCGGCACACGGTCGCGTGCAAACACACCCGTGGCGAACACGGTGACGGGCTCGCCGCCCACACGCACCGTGGCGCCGGGCGCGGTGCGGCCCAGCACATGCACATGGTCGCGCGCGGTGGTGGCGGGCTCGCCGGGGCGGGGCGACAACAACTGCAGCGGCGGCGCGCTTTGCGCCACGGCATCGGTCAGACCGCCCACGCCCGCGCACAGCGAGAAGGTCAGCCAGGTCAGCAAGGCCAGTGCAGCGCGGGTCGGCGGTGGCCAGCGGCCCGTTCGGTGTGGGTCCATCCCCACATGCTAGCGACCACCACGCCGCCACCGCCCGGCTGTCGCGCTCTCAGGCCAGGCGAAACACCGACACGGCGCGCACCAGTTGCTGCGACTGCTGGAGCAGGCTTTCGGCCGCTGCCGCACTTTCTTCCACCAGCGCGGCGTTTTGCTGCGTCGCCTGGTCCATCTGCGTCACCGCGCTGCCCACCTGCTGCACACCCTGGCTCTGCTCGCCGCTGGCGGTGGTGATTTCGCCGACGATGTCGCTGACACGCTGGATGGAAGTCACGACTTCCTGCATCGTGGCGCCGGCCTGGTCGACCAGCGCCGTGCCGCGTTCGGCGCGCCCCACGCTGTCGGCGATCAAGCCTTTGATCTCGCGTGCCGCGGCCGCCGCGCGCTGGGCAAGCGAGCGCACCTCGCTGGCCACCACGGCAAAGCCGCGGCCTGCGTCGCCGGCACGCGCTGCTTCGACGGCGGCGTTGAGGGCGAGCAGGTTCGTCTGGAACGCGATCTCGTTGATGGTCTTGATGATGCGCGCCGTCTCCTGCGTGGACGACTTGATGTCGCCCATGGCAGCGGTCATGTTCGCCATGCGGCGCGACCCATCGTCCACGTGGTTCCGTGCGACGGCCGACAGGGCGCTCGCCTTGCGCGCATGATCGGCGTTGGTGCTCGCCATCGATGCAAGCTCGTCGAGGTTGACCGTGACCGCGCTCAGGTTCTCGGCCTGCTGCAACGCGCCCTCGGCCAGCTTCCGACTTGCCCCTGTGATTTCGTGGCCGGCGTTGCGTACTTCCGACGAGGCAGCGCTGACCTGCGAAATCGTCGCGTGCAGCCGTTCGATTGACGAGTTGAAACTCGCCTTCAGTGCTTCGGACTCGGGCGAGAACTGCTCCTCGATACGGTGCAGCAGGTCGCCGCTCTCGAGCGCGCGCAACCCCTCCGCGATCGCGTCGAGCACGATGCGGTTCTGCGTGGCGTCGCGGGAGACCTTTTCCTCCACGAGCTTGTGCTCGTGTATGTACGTGAGCGAGCCGCAGGCACGGATGGTCTGGCCATCGTCGGAGTGCTTGCAGCCGCCGGTTGCGCGGAACCAGCGATACTGTCCGTCCTTCATCTTCAGCCGGTACGTCACATCGTAGCGCGCAGTGCCGGACTTGTCGGTCAGGTGCTTGCCGAAGGCGGCAAACGTGGCAGGGACGTCGTCCGGATGCACCTTGTCGGACCAGCTCTGGCAGACGTTCGGGAACTCGCCTTCGTGACTGTACCCGATCAGCCGACGGAACTCCGGCGACCAGTGCCACTGGCTGCGGGAATCGAGCGCGTCGGCGTTGTACAGCACCGCTGACCACAGCCCAACGCCGCAGGCATTGTCGAGCACATCCGACCGCTCCTTCACCTCACGCAGTTCCGCCTTGAGACGCTTGATTTCTGACGAGGTGCCGAAAAGCGTGAACGCCATGGTACGAGGACTCCGTGATGGATGGTGCAGTGCAAGTGATCCGATGCCTCCGTCAAGTGTCGGTCGGGTGGCTCGTTCGCGTGAGGACGTCGCCGGCTATTGTTACGCCATCCTGGGTATCGTGAGAGTTTTTCATGCAGTCCATGCTTACCACCCCGTACGTGTGATCGCACAGGTTCCCGAATGAGCATCCTTTCATTTCGCACACTGCTCGCGATTGTGATGATCATGCTGCCCCGCACCGGAGTGCAGGCGCAGGCTCTGCGGGAGATCGGCCGCACGGCCGCCCGCAATCCCGTGCTGGTGGAGCCGCGGTCCGTGCGCCGCGAGCAATCGCAGGTGCACGCGACCGTGCGCGTCAGGTTCGCGAAGGCGGTGCGTGCGCCGGGTGGCGACTGGTGGAGCTCGCGCACGCGCCTGACGCTGGACTGCACGTCGCGCCGCGTGAAGGTGCTGGAGAACTGGTACTACGGCGACACGACCTGGCGTCGCATCACGAGCCACCACGTCAGCGGCTTGCCGGCGTTCGGCACGGTGATGGGCGGCTCCATGACGTCGGTGGCATACGACGCGCTCTGTCCCGTCAGCACATCACCAACGAAATAGCCCCGGCGCTCAACGCTTCGCGGTGCGGCGCGATACCGCGACACCCACACGTGAATCCGCCATGCCGTAGTACAGGAACCACTGCCCCTTGAATGGCACCAGCGCCTCCACGAATGTCGTACCCTCGACGTACTGGCCGGTCTTCTCGTAGGCTTCCGTCGGCTTGATGAACGGCACGTCGGTGCGGTCGAGCAGGCGGATGGGGTTCGTCGCATCGAAGAGCGCCTGACCGCCGGTGTAAACGCGCTGCGGCAGCGAAGAATCGCCGTGGGTACCCAGGTTGCCGGCGTTGTAAAGCAGCACGATGCCGCGATCGGTGAGGATGGCCGGCGGCCCTGCTTCCACCAGCCACGAATCGAAGTAGCCCGCGCGTGGCGAGAGCACCTTGAGCGCGCGGCCATTCGCGTCCTCGAGTGGAGTCCACGAGATCAGGTCATCGGATGTCGCAATCTGAATGTCCGGTACGTTGTAATACATCCAGTACGTACCGTTCACCTTCGTGGCCACCAGCCGGTCATCGATCACACGCGCCAGGATCGCGCCCGATTTCGTCTCGCTGCGCAGGAATTTTCCGTTGCCGGCGCGAGCAAAGGCGGGACCATGCTTCTGCCACGAGATCAGGTCCGTCGACGTCGCGATCGCGAGGCGCGGCACGTCGCCGTTCCACTGCGTGTAGGTCAGGATGTAGCGGCCATCCTCCGCCTCCACCAGCCGGGGGTCTTCCACACCACCGGTCCATTCGTAGCGGGCCTGCGCATCGCGATCGGGTTGCAGCACCGGCACTGCGCGGCGCGTGAACCGCAGCCCGTCGCCGCTCTCGGCCAAGCCGAGCCGCGAGGTGTGCCCACCGATCATGGTGGCGCCCGTGGCGTCCTCGGCCCGGTACAGCATGAACACCTTGCCGTTGCGTACGATGGCAGCGGGATTGAAGGTCGCATACGCCTCCCATTGCACGACGCTGTCCGTCATCGGCGACTTCACCTGTGCGACCGCGCTCGGCGAAATCACCGGGTTCGCGGCGCGTGGCTTCTCGAACGGGCCGAACATCCATGTGCGATCCTGCGCGTGCGCAACGCTGGTGACGATCGCGAGCAGCGCGAAGAGGCGCGATGCCTTCATGCAAGAAATGGAGGTGTGCATCGTCGAATGATGCACCATTGACCGTGGCCGGCGCGCGCGGAGCCCTCGACTGTCATGCGCGTCTGCGGCGGACGCGTTTTCCCGGCAGCGCACGCAACGTGCCGGGCCGCGAGAACGATGAGCCGAACACTGGCTCCTGCGCCTCGTCACGCTGGTACGGGAACACGATGTTGGCGCGATAGCCGCTGCGGTGCTCCACTTCCACGACGACGGCATCAATCGGCATGCCGCCCTGTGGCGGCACCATGTGCGCCATGTAGGCCAATGCGATCGCCTGACAGGTCGATCGACGGGCGGCGTTGGCGAGTGCCAGCCGAAACGATACCAGCACGCTATCGGGCGTGAAGATCGTTTCGCTGCGCGCGCCCACCACTGTGGCCACCTCGCCCACGCTGTCGAGGATACCACCCACGGGAATGTGCGCCGCCGGTGTGACCAGTGCCCACGCGGCCATGTCGCGAACCGCGACGACGAAGCTGTCGATCGACGCACGCGCTTGGCGAGCCGGTGTGACCGAACGCTGCGCCGACAGGGCGACCGGCCGGGCCACCGTCGCCAGCGCGACGAGTATTGACAGCATGCAGAGCCAGCGCGCGAGCATGACCCCGCGTGGTACGACACCGGTCGAACGACTGCGCCGGTAACTGCGTGGCGATTGGAAGCGCATGCCTTGCATCGTGACGGAGTGGAGCAAGCTTGCCATGTGGCGCGCCGATGGGAAGCGGTGTGGCCCGCGTTGCATCGGCCGATTGACGAACGCTGCGCGGAGCGGGATCATGCGTGCGCCGCAACAGCTGCGCCGCGATTGTGGAGCGGGAACGCCTCGCTCGACCGTGCGGCTCCATGCTCGTCTCACCGGAACCCCACCACCGTGACCTCGTCCCGCCGCACCTTCCTGAAGCAGTCAGCCGCCGCGGCTGCCGGCGCGACGATCACCGGCGCGCTATCGCCGGTCGGCAGTGCAGAGGCCCGCACACCGCGCGTGGCACCGTCGGACCAGGTGAACGTTGCCGTGATCGGCGCGAAGGGCATGGGCTGGTCCGACATGCGCTCGCACCTGAAGATTGCCGGCGTGAATTGTGTCGCGATTGCCGATGTGGATCGCAGCGTGCTCACGGAGCGCAGCGAGAATCTCCGCAGCCTGCGCGGCACCGCACCGCGACTGTACGACGACTACCGGAAGATGCTTGAATGGAAAGACATCGACGCGGTGATCGTGGGTACGCCGGACCACTGGCACTGCCTGGCAATGACCGATGCGCTGAGCGCCGGCAAGCACGTGTACGTCGAGAAACCGATCGCACACACCATCGAGGAATGTCGCGTGATGCAGGCCGCGACCCGTCGCGCTGGGAAGATGGTGCAGGTCGGACAGTGGCAGCGCAGCGGCACGCACTACGCCAACGCAATCGACTACGTGCGGTCCGGCAAGCTGGGCAAGATCCGCGTGGTGAAGGTGTGGGCCTACCAGGGCTGGATGATGCCGGTGCCCGTGCAGCCGGACAGTGCACCACCGGCGGGCGTGAACTACGACATGTGGCTTGGTCCCGCGCCGAAGCGTCCGTTCAACCCGAACCGCTTTCACTTCAATTTCCGCTGGTTCTGGGACTATGCCGGTGGACTGATGACCGACTGGGGCGTGCACGAAATCGATATCGCGCTACATGCGATGAACGTGACGGCGCCGAAGTCGGTGGTCGCCAGCGGCGGCAAGTTCGCCTACCCCGACGACGCCTCCGAGACGCCGGACACGCTGCAGGCCGTCTTCGAGTACGATGGCTTCAACATGCTCTGGGAGCATGCGACGGGTATCGACGGCGGGCCCTATGGCAAGCCGGAAGGCATCGCCTTCATCGGCAACGACGGCACGCTGGTGCTCAATCGTGGCGGCTGGGACGTAATTCCCGAGACCACCACCCGGCAGGGGGTGCGCCAGTTCAAGACACCCGCGCTGCCGCTGCAGTTCAACCAGGAAGACATCCTGGACAAGCATACGCTGAACTTCGTGCAGGCCATCCGCGCGAACGATGCCTCGATGCTCACGTGCGGGATCGACACCGGCAGCGTCGCCGCCATCAACGCCTCCATGGGCAACATCGCGCTGCTGACGGGGCGCAAGGTGCACTGGGATGCGGCAGCGGGCGAGTTCACGGGTGACGCCGAGGCGAACGCGATGATCAAGGCGAACTACCGGGCGCCGTACGTGCTGCCGAAGATCTGAAGTCGACAGCCGTCCGCAGTGCAAGCTGTTCTGCGCCAGTCGGCAGTGCTGCGTTGATGCAGGAGCAGTACTACAGGAAATTCCTGCAGAACGGAGTCCACTCCCCGTTCACGCGCTGGTAGTGCCGCGACCATGCAGCGAAGCCGTTGGGCATGTCGTGCATTGTGCGACAAAGCGACTGCAGTTCAGTGCAGACGTGCCAGCAGCGTGAGAGCAGCACCGGAAGCTCAGCGTCATTCAGGAGTCGCCGACGCCTGGCGACGCGACTCGGCGAAGCTTGCTGGTTCAGGCGCGCACTGCACCTGACATATCTTCGCTGCGTTCCCCCACCCGGAGCGCACATGCTGTTCAATTCCCTCACCTTCGTCGCGTTTTTCGCGTGGGTGCTGGCGGTGCATTACGCACCCCTGCCCTGGACCGCGAAGAAAGTGCACCTGCTCCTCGCCGGCTACGTGTTCTATGCCGCCTGGAACCCGCCGTTCGTGCTGCTGCTCTGGCTGTCGACCGTCGTCGACTGGCTCATGGCCGCGAAGCTCGCGACCACCGAGGACCCGCGCCGCCGCAAGGCGATGCTGCTCGTGTCGCTGGTGCTCAACCTCGGCATGCTCAGCTACTTCAAGTACGGCGGGTTCCTGCTCGAGAACTTCACCGCACTCGTTGCCACGTTCGGCATCGACTACAAGCCGCTCGCGCCAAGCATCATCCTGCCCGTTGGTATCTCTTTTTACACCTTCGAGACGTTGTCGTACACGCTCGACGTCTACCTGCGACGCTCGAAGCCCACGCCGAAGCTGCTCGACTTCGCGCTGTTCGTCGGCTTCTTCCCGCATCTCGTCGCCGGACCGATCGTTCGTCCCACCGATCTCGTGCCCCAGTTCGCCACGCCGCGACAAGCCACCGGACGCATGTTCGGCTGGGGCCTGCTGCTGATGACGATCGGCCTGTTCGAGAAAGTCGTGATGGCTGATGGCGTGTTCGCGCCAGTCTCCGATGCAGTCTTCAAGGCAGCGACGATCATCGCCCCGCTCGACGCGTGGGTCGGCGTGCTCGCCTTCTCGGGCCAGATCTTCTGCGACTTCGCCGGCTACACCACCACGGCCATCGGCGCATCGCTCGCCCTGGGCTTCTCGATTCTGGACAACTTCCGCTTTCCGTATGCGGCGATCGGGTTTTCCGACTTCTGGCAGCGCTGGCACATCTCGCTGTCCACCTGGCTGCGCGACTACCTCTACATCCCGCTCGGCGGCAACCGGCGTGGGCCATCACGCACCTACGTGAACCTCATGCTCACCATGCTGCTGGGTGGCATCTGGCATGGTGCGTCGTGGACGTTCGTGGTCTGGGGCGGACTCCACGGACTGTACCTGTCGATCGAGCGTGTGCTGAAGGCGCAGTTCGGCGAGCAGGCCATCTGGCGCACGACCTGGGCAAAGATCGGACTGGCGCTGTTCACCTATGCGCTCGTCAACATCACCTGGGTCTTCTTTCGCGCCCGCGACTTCACCGGAGCGTCGCGACTCCTGCGCAGCATGCTCTTCATCGACCGCAGCGGGGCCCCGCTCCTCGACAGCTGCGCGCTGATCAGCGCCATCGCCACGATCAGTGCACTGGTGGTCACGCATTGGTTCATGCGCGAACGCACACTGCATGACACGGCCGCACGCGTCCCCGCACCCGCCATCGGTATGGCGTGGGGCATGATGCTCTTCCTCGTCGCCATCACACAGGGAGGAAGCAGTGCCTTCATCTACTTCCAGTTCTGAGTTCGCTGCCGTGAGCGCACCGCCGCTCGTCGACATGTCGCCACCCACCGACATGCCGCATCGGAACGCCGAGATTTACGAGCGGCCCCCCTACATCAGGCCCGTGCCTGCAGTGAGGTTTGGCGTCGCCGGCATCGTCGCGATGCTCGTCTTCGGCGTCCTGCTTGGTGGGTGGGAGGCGTATTTCCGGTCGAAGGGCGCCGCACCGCAATTCGTCGCGAGTGACGTGCTCTGGGCCATGCAGCGCGCGAGAATCAACAACGGCGAGGGAAATGCCACGGTGCTGATCGGGTCGTCGCGCATGCTGTTCGACGTGCAGCTCGATGTCTGGGAAAAAATGGACGGACGACGTCCCATCCAGCTGGCGCTCGAGGGCACATCGCCGATCACGGCGCTGGCCGACCTTGCCGCTGACACGGCGTTCAGGGGTCGGCTCATGATCGGCGTGTCGCCTGACCTGTTCTTCTCCGGCTTCGCCTATCGCGGAAAGGCCATCGCCAATTGGCGTACGCAGTCGCTCACTGACAGGTCAGGGCAGTGGCTGTCGATGCACCTGCTCGAGCCGGTGTTCGCATTCGTCGATCCGGATTTCGCGCTCTTCACGATCCTCAAGCGACAGGAGTGGCCCGCACGCGCTGGCGTGCACACCCGCGTCAACGTCCGGAAGCTCACCCTCACCGAGCGTGACCGGAACACGCACATGTGGCCGCGTGTGGTCACGGACACCGCGTATGCGCGACTGGCCCGCGACATCTGGGCGCAGGACTTCGGATCGCTTCCACCGGGCGTCACACCGGCGATGGTGAACGCCGGCATCATCGCCGAGACGAAGAAGGCCGCTGCGGCCGTCGCGACGCTTCGCGCCCGCGGCGTCCCAGTACTCTTCATCCGGCATCCAAGTGCCGGCGCGTACCTTGACCACGAGAACAAGGCGTTCCCACGCCAGGGGACCTGGGAACCGTTGCTCGCGCAAAGCGGCGTGAAGGGAATTCATTTCGCCGATCATCCCGAGCTGCAGGGCTTCGAGCTTCCGGAGTGGTCGCACCTCTCGCACGAGTCGGCGCGCCGATACACCGCGGCGCTGTACGGCGTGATCGCGCGCGTCGAACCCGCAATCGTGGCTCGCTGAATACCGAGTGTCTGCGCCGCATGTGTGATGCGCGTGCGGCGCGGGTTGGCTGTCGTCATGAGCGCGAACTGGGCGTATGGCCGGCAACCTCGCATCTCGCAGGTACCATACCGCATGCTTCATTCTCTGAACGCTCCTCGCGTCTACTTGCACTGCGGCTACACGATCTTCCGCTAGCTCACTGACCAGCGGCCGCAGCAACGCAAGTGACTTTTGCCTCACCATTCAACCGCCGTGACAGCAGCACTGCGCTCGTGCCAAGCTCATGTGAACCAGATTAGCGCATGACGCCACTTAACGTTTGGCGACTCGCATCCTCGGCACAAGGGCGGCGCTGCAGAACGGTCGCACGACAAGCGAGAATCAGGCGCATCGTCACGAAGTCGACAGACCTTGCACACCACGAATACGCACTGCAATTTGTTCTGTCATATCGGATCTAGAAGCGTTCAATCTGATTACGGAGCTCAGCCAATATTGCATGGATGATCCACCCCATTCGTCAGTTAGAGGGGCGTCCTGCGCAGGTTTTGTGTGAGCCCGAACAGATGTGGTTGTTGGCGGTGCGGTTGTTGGCGGTGCGGTTGTCGTCGATGCCACTGTGCCTGAGGCATCAAGCGATTGGCGAGGACGGCGATTCTCCGGCGGAGACCTCGTGCCTCTCGAAGTTTGCGGCCAATGACCACGGAGTTGGTCGTGCTGTCAGACCCTGTCTGTAGCATGTCCGAGATGTTCGCAAAGATTTTCTCCCCCATCCAGGAGTAGCAGCATGAAGCGCCACGCACTTTGCACATTCGGCTTGGCAGTCGTCGTAGCGGGCTGTGCTGATGTATCCTCTGCGCCGACCGAGGCTGCGATCACACCTCAGGTTTCACTCGTCATCGCGGCTGCATCAGCCGCGGCTGTGAATTTCGAGAATCCCCCGTACACGATTGGCACTATTCACTTGCAGGACGGGTGGACCAGCGCTGGTGCCGCCGGACTCGGCTGCGCGATTTATGATCACGCAGTGGCTATGAATAGTGCTGCAGTTCCGAGCTTTGGAGCCCAGAGCTTGAGAATGTCCAATGCCGTCACCAGCGGCTGCTTCAGCGATCAGACGTTTTCGAAGCAAGTACCGATCGGCGCCGGCGAGACGACCGGCTTCGACGTGA
>ENA-OFCE01001826-OFCE01001826.1-metagenomes-genome-assembly--contig:-NODE-1826-length-10052-cov-7.073022_pt1 | contig 10052 bp, 7 predicted proteins | sample MGYA00153388_OFCE01 | MGnify analysis MGYA00153388
CAGGTTGCATGGGCGAGCAGCAAGCTTTGCTTGCGACCAGCCGTTTCAACGAGGCAGGAGTTATGCTCACCGCCTGATATATCGAATCGGTACCCGCCACCTATAGAGGTAGGGGAAATCTAATGCCTTGTTATAATTTTAATTAGGCTTTGGGTTATTGTCAATACCTAGAACAACTTTTATTTGTTCGATATGAATCAGTTCCCTGCACCTCTGGGAAAATTTATTCATTCTTCTAATCTATATTTTAATTTTGGCTATAACTTCGCCCATACCCAGCAGCTGCTGTTCACCCGTAACCATGTCCTTCAGCGTCAGCTTGCCGCTTTTTACTTCGTCCTCGCCAATGACAGTTACAAAGGGAATCCCCAGCTTATCCGCATAGGAGAACATTTTTCCCAGCTTCCCCTCATTCAGGTAAACTTCTGCCGGTATCCCCGCCTGCCTGACCTTTGTAGATACATCCAGTGCAAAATCCATGGTATCCTTCATCGGTATGATCAGCAGCCTTGTGGGTGTGGCTTTTTTTGCCTCTCCCAGAATACCCGCTTCTCTCAGTTGGTAGAACAAACGGGTTAAACCGATGGATATACCGACACCCGGCAGCTTTTTATTCGTATAGTTCTGGGCAAGGTTATCATAACGGCCGCCGGAACAAACACTCCCTATGGAAGGATAGTCGTTCAGTATGGTTTCGTAGATGGTTCCTGTATAATAATCCAGCCCTCTTGCGATGGTAAGGTCGATTCCATGGTTTTTATCGGGAATTCCAAAATAACGAATGTATTCACATACCTTTTCCAGTTCTACGAGGCCCGCTTGGAACAGTTCATCCTTTACATCCATCCCTTTGAGGATACTGATGATTTCCTGATCCGTGCCTTTTACAGAGATAAACCTTATAATTTTACCTATGGCTTCCTCAGCAAGTCCCAGGTCCTTCAATTCTGCCGTTACAGCCTCTTCACCGATCTTTTCAAGCTTGTCGATGACTCTGAGGACTTCTGCTTTGTCGGCTACTCCCAGGGAATCAAAGAACCCATTCAGTACCTTTCGATTGTTGATCCTGATGGTAAACTCATCAAATCCCAAGGCTTTAAAGGTGGAATAAATAACACTGAGGATCTCTGCATCATTTATTATGCTCAAACTTTCATTTCCTATGATATCGATATCACACTGGTAAAATTCCCTAAAACGGCCCTTCTGCGGCCTTTCACCCCTGAAAACCTTTCCGATGTGGTATCTTCTGAAGGGAAATGCCAGATCATTGTAGTGCTGCGCTACATACCTTGCCAAAGGCACTGTCAGGTCAAAACGCAACGATAAGTCATTGTCCCCTTTATTAAACCTGTAAATCTGTTTTTCCGTCTCTCCGCCGCTTTTCGCCAGAAGAATCTCGGATTTTTCTATGGTAGGAGTATCCAATGGGATAAACCCATAGGTTTCATATGTCCTTTTAATGGTATCCAGCATCTGATTAAACAGCATCTGGTCTGCCGGCAGTAACTCCATGAATCCCGGCAGTATGGAAGGTTGTACGATTTGCTTGCTCACTTGTATCCTCCGTTCCGATATCGGTCATTTAGGATTTATTAAGGAATAACCTATGCTATAATTTTGCTATACCCTGCATGGATACCATGAAGGGTCCGCAAAAAAGCATAAGTAATTCTTTAACTACACCTTATTTTAGCATAATATTACCAGTAAAGTTCATTGATTTCAACCATAATTTATATCAGCAGCGCCCTTTTTCTCTCTACCATTTCATCGATGCGCCGGATATAATCCTCCACGCTCTTCATATTGGCAGCCCGTTCGATCCGGTTTTCCTCCGGGAAAACCACTTTAGTTATAGCGCCTGCTCCTAAAGCGACTATAGTCTGCTTTTCCTCCATGATCTGTACATTATAAACACTCTCGGAACCCGGTCTGCAGTACCCGATGTTCTCCAAATTTCCTACCATGTTTTTCTGCCTGTACAGATAATAGGGCCGCATCTTCATGCTTCTGGCACACTCTAGCGCCATATCTACCATTTTCACCGCTTCTTCCGCTTCGGTAAAAGAAAAGCTTTCTTTATTTTCATTCAACCTGGAAGCTCTTTTTACAGCCATACTGTGAACGGTTAGGCTTTCGGGATCTAGTTTCCTTATTTCATCCAAAGTATGTTTGAACATATCCGCAGTCTCTCCCGGAAGGCCAATGATCAAATCCATGTTGATATTGTTAAAACCAGTCTGTCTTGCCAAAGTAAAAGCTTCAACAATATCCTGCGCCGAATGGTCCCTGCCGATGAGCCGTAAAGTTTCGTCATTCATGGTTTGGGGATTGATGCTGATCCGGTCTACCCGGCTGTTTTTTATGACTCTAAACTTATCTAAATCCAGTGAATCCGGCCTTCCAGCCTCCAGCGTGTACTCTTCCAGATCACGCAAATCAAAACCTTGCTCCACCATGGTCAAAAACATTTTCAGGCTTTCGGCGTCAATCGCTGTAGGTGTTCCTCCACCGATATACAGGCTTTGGATCTTATAGCCCTTACTTTTTAAGATTTGAGCAGTACCTTCGATTTCCGTTTTTAACGCTTCCAGATAAGGCTTTACTAATTTTATGCATCTCCCTATGGGATTGGATGTGAAGGAGCAATAAAGACATCTGGACGGGCAAAAGGGAATACCGATGTAGAGACCGACAGTATTGCCGACAGCTCTCTCTAATATCGGTTTTTCATTCTCCGCAACCTCATACACCAGTTCCGCTTTTTCAGGTGAAACCTTGTAATAATCCCGAAGTATAAACAGTATTTTCTCTTTTGAGTGCCCTTGCTGCATTAATTCATGGACAATTTTTGCCGGACGGATTCCCGTTAAAGTTCCCCAAGGGAGTTCTCTTTTGAGATGATTCGACAAACATATGTAAATCTGCCTTTTAACCTCTCTCTTTACTTCCCGAAGGGGGTCATTCCCTTCCGGAACGGTTCCATAAATCTCATAGTCCGTACTGCTTATTTTTTCTCCATCCAACCACAGCAGGGTAGTAACAAGGAAGCTTCCGCTTCGTTCCTCTACCCTGTTTAATATAAAAATCCCCCGGTATTCAGCCGGAGGCTCCCTATCAATAAACTCGCCCTTTTCACTGCCGAAAAACAGGCGTAAAACATCTTCAACCTGATATTTCCAGTCATGTCCTTCCAACTTGACATAAATCATAGTAATTACCTTTTCATTCTATCAAAATTTTAACGTATGCTTCAATTTGTATTTGGCCGCTGGAGCGGCCAGCAAAGGGTTTATCTCCCCTGTACTCCCTAATTATCTATTGAAACAAATCCTACACATAGGGGTTATGCTTTTTCTCATATCCAATGGTACTGCTAGTCCCATGGCCAGGGTAAACTGTCATTTCTTCATCCAGGGTGAACAGCTTGTTCTTGATGGAGTCAACTAAGTCTTCCTGGCTTCCATTGGTAAAATCCGTTCTGCCAACAGACATTCGGAACAAGGTGTCACCTGTAAATATAGTATTTCCAGCTTTTATGCAAATACACCCCGGAGTATGTCCGGGTGTGTGAATAATTTCCAGTTCGAGTCCTCCGACGCTAATACTGCTTCCATCTTCCAAAATCAGGTCCGCATCCTTAAATGTAACGTTCAACCCCATCAGCTTCGACACATTCTTCCATGCATCCGCCAACGCACCGGCATCCAGCCTGTGCACTGCAACTTTTGCCCCCGTCTTCTCACGGACGCTATCCATGGAACAGATATGGTCAATGTGAGCGTGGGTAAGCAGAATGTATTCAATTTTCAACCCAGTTTCTTCAACCGCCGTCATAATTTCAGCAGTATCGGCACCCGGATCGATAATAACTCCTACTCCGTTGTCCCCGATAATATAACAGTTGGAACCAAGCATTCCCGTACTCAATCTTTTATAAATCATATCAGAACTCCTTCCTGCTGTCCAATAACAGTGTGACAGGCCCATCATTGTGTATTTCCACCATCATCATGGCCTGGAACTTTCCGGTTTCAACTTTGATATCAAAAGTTTTGCAATAGGCAACAAACCGGTTATACAAATCCTCTGCCAATTCCGGTCTTGCTGCCTTGTCATAGCTGGGTCTTTTTCCCTTTCTGCAATCTCCGTAAAGAGTAAATTGGGATACAACCAACAGCGCTCCGCCAACTTCTCGCAGAGACAAATTCATTTTATCATTTTCATCTTCAAAAACTCTTAAGTTTATGATCTTATCCGCCAGGTACTCAATATCCTTATCCGTGTCCTCTTTTCCCACTCCCAGGAGAACCACCAATCCCTTTTCGATCTCTCCGATCCCCTGACCTTCAACGGAAACTTTTCCCTGCGTAACTCTTTGTACTACAGCTCTCACCTGAACTCACTCCAATTTCGTCACATTCATTTTGCTTTCCAGTTGCTTTCTACTGCTTGCTTCGATTGACTTCAAATACTCCGTCGACTTTCTTCAATTTTTTTATAATTCGATCCAATTGCTCCGTATCCGTTATCTCAAGGGTAAGTGTCATAACCGCGATCTGCTCCCGTGTCGTTCTTGCATTAATCCCCTTTAGGGGGATTCTGGACTCTCCAATGGCATTGGTTACCTCCATAAGCAGTGCAGCTCTATCATTGGCCAGAACAGTAATATCCGCCTTATAGGCAGTATTAGCGCTGCTTTCCTTATACCAGTTGACTTCTATGAGGCGGGTATCTCCATCGGTACTGTTTACAACATTGGTACAGTCCCTTCTATGAACCGAAACTCCTCTTCCTCTTGTTATATAGCCGATAATATCGTCTCCGGGAACAGGGTTGCAGCATCTTGAAAGACGTACCAGACAGTTGTCGATGCCTTTTACAACAACACCGTTTTCAGGTATATTCCTTTTCTTTTTCTCCGCTTTCTGCTGATTTACGGATTCAATCATCAGTTCTTGAAGTTCTTCCGGCTTCAAAGTCTTTCGCAGTTCTTCCTTCAACCTCGAAATAATCTTATTGGCCGTAATGGCACCAAAGCCGATGGATGCGTACAAATCCTCCAGGTTATTGAAGGTATGCTTTTTCAGAATAGGCTCTAACCACTCCGGTTTAAAAAGTTGATTAAATACAAGGCCTTGCTTTTTCAGCTCTTTTTCAACGATATCCTTGCCCTTGATTATATTTTCATCTCTTTTTTCCTTTTTGAGCCATTGATTGATTTTATTCTTGGCCTGGGAGCTCTTTGCGATCTTGAGCCAATCCTTGCTGGGACCATGAACACTCGCCGAAGTAAGGATAGCCACAATATCCCCATTTTTCAGTGTATAATCCAGCTGTACGATCTTTCCATTCACTTTGGCTCCCATCATTTTATTGCCTACGGCACTATGAATTGCATAGGCAAAGTCAATAGGAGTGGACCCCGCCGGAAGATTGATCACATCCCCTTTCGGTGTGAAAACAAACACCTCATCGGTAAAAAGGTCAATTTTCAGCGTCTCCATAAACTCTTCCGCATCCCGCATTTCATTCTGCCAATCCAGAAGCTGCCGGAGCCATACCAGTTTGTTATCCAGGTCACTCTCTGACGAAGAGCCCTCCTTGTATTTCCAATGGGCAGCAATACCCACTTCAGCGATCCGGTGCATATCCCAGGTTCTTATCTGTACTTCAAAAGGATGCCCCTCCGGTCCGATCAGCGAGGTATGAAGCGATTGGTACATATTGGGCTTGGGCATGGCGATATAGTCCTTAAACCTCCCCGGCATAGGCTTATAAAGCTCATGTACCAGCCCCAGGACAGCGTAGCAATCTTTCACTGAAGTCACGATGACTCGAACTGCAAAAAGGTCATAGATTTGGTCAATGGTCTTATTCTGCTCTACCATCTTCCGATAGATGCTGTAAAAATGTTTGGCTCTGCCATCCACCTGAGCTCCCTCAATACCAATTTCCTTGGTTTTTTCCTTGAGAGTCTCCATAATTTGGTTGATATAAGCTTCCCGTTCCTTCCTCTTGATAGCAATCTTGTCAACCAGTTCATAGTATCCCTTTGGATCCAGATAGCGCAAGCATATATCTTCCAATTCCCATTTTATCTTTGATATACCCAGTCGATGAGCCAGGGGAGCATAGATCTCCATGGTCTCTTTTGCCGTTTCAACCTGTTTTTCCGGGGGCTTGTATTTAAGGGTCCGCATATTGTTCAGCCTGTCTGCCAGCTTTATTAGAATCACACGGATATCCTTCGCCATGGCCAGAAACATTTTTCGCAGATTTTCCACTTGCTGCTCCTGTTTTGTGGTGTACGGGATTTTTTCCAGTTTGGTAACTCCATCCACCAGAAGTGCAACTTCTTCACCGAAACTTTGCTTAATCTGGTCCAGCGTATAGTTTGTATCTTCCACCGTATCATGGAGAAGAGCTGCAATAATGGATGTACAATCAAGCTCCATCTCCGCAAGAATATTGGCAACCTCAACAGGGTGAATAATGTACGGATCTCCCGACACTCTGAGCTGTCCTTCATGAGCTGTTTTGGCAGCATGATACGCCTTTTCCAGTAATGCAAAATCACAATTAGGATTATATTTTTTAACTTTTTCCACTAACCTTTTATAGCCACTGTCAGGCATAACCATTCCCCCAAAATAATAAAGTTGCGAGTGATGAACGAAGAGTGAAGAGTGTGAATAACAGGGTTTTATTCCTATAACTCATCACGCTTCACTCTTATGTCTTCACAAATTAAGGTGTCGCCAGGTAAATCCTAAAACTGTACAATCGAATGAACATTATAATCTTTCAGCTTATCCCTTCCATTAAGGAAGGAGAGTTCTATAAAATAAACAATTCCAACTATCTCTCCACCCAGTTTTTCCACAAGTTCTATATTTGCCCCGGTAGTTCCTCCTGTAGCCAACAGATCATCCACGATAACTACCTTTTGTCCCGGCTTAATGGCATCTTCATGCATCTCCAGAACATCCGTACCGTATTCCAACTGGTATTCAGCCTTTATGGTTTTGTAAGGCAGTTTGCCTTTTTTGCGAATGGGTACAAATCCCTTACCCATACAATATGCCAGAGGAGTCCCAAATACAAACCCTCTCGATTCAGGTCCGACAATCAGGTCCACATCGCCCATTGTTTCGATGATTTCTTTCATGGTGTCCAGGCACTCCTTAAATGCTTCCGCATCCTGAAGTACTGTAGTAATATCGATAAAATCAATGCCTTCCTTTGGGAAGTTCATTACATGCCGTAATTTGGCTTTTAAATCCACCATTTTTTCCTCCTTAAAGCTGACCCTTCAAAGCCTGCAATCGGCGAAATATTGCCGAGTTCTCCAGGTTGGTCTTTATTTTTATATTATCAGCCATTGTTATAAAAACGCCATAGAGGCCATAATATTCCTTTTTTAATAGTCCCAGTTCTTCAAAAATCTCCACGCCTTGCCGGAGTTTAAAGTAATTCATTGCGATTTTGTAGCTTTCACCGATTTTCTGAGCCGCATCATGCATGTTATCCATGCGAAGCGCACTTCTATAGTTATTCTTAATGTACTGGTATACAGCACCCAAATCATTCCTGTCAGGTACTATATCCTTTGCATCAAAATTATATACTCCAATATTATATAGAAATATTTTATACTTATCAATAGAGTTGATAAGTTCCTTAAGATATCTCCTGTCCACCCAGTTTCCTGCGATGTAGATCGCTTCATAGGCAACATGGGTAATGAACCCTATTTCGGGGTTTGCAATTATATGGATATTCTCTCCTTTACCTCCGCCGGAAGTAGCATAACAGATCCTGTAGGTTCCCTTCCCCCCTGGTAACGAATTTTTGAGTGTTTTATCCAGAAACTCTACATAATCGATATCATTTACCAATATAGCAACTTTACTTCCGGCTTCGACCATCCTCTGGATGCTGCTATGAAAATCTGCCTCGTCAAGAATAGCACTCGCCTTTTCTGAAATCTCAACTCCATTATAATTTCCCATCTCAGCAAAATCAGTAGACAGACATCGATGCAACGTGCTATAAAAATTCCGTTCCATCTGATCCCTTTTGCTATACCGTAAATCCTTCAAGTTAAACTGAATCTTTTCATTGGAATTCCAGGAGTTAATCTCCAGGGTGCATGCAACATCCATTCGATCATTGCAGGTGAGCGCTTCTGCCGCTGCCCCCATATTAAACCCGATGGCCTCCGTATAAAAACTTCCATCCATTAATTTTAACTTTAGATGCTTGTTTTCACCGACGGTTTTGATCTCTCCAATTCGTAAACCTTTGTAAATAAAGACAGGCCCTGGATTTCCAGCCCCAAAGGGTGCCAACAAATCCAATTCCCTTATATTCTTCATTGAGATATCATTTTTGTCCAGGTTTACATCCACTTTTAATTTCGGAACCAAATCTTCGGCAGTAAGAATTTCGTCGGCATAAGCATTTATCATTTTTTTGAACGCATCCAATTTTTCAAACTTCAACGCCAAGCCTGCGGCCAGTTCATGTCCGCCGAATTTTTCCAATAAATCCTTACAGTGGGTCAGGGCATCAAACAGATTAAATCCCTCTATGCTTCTGGCAGAGCCTTTACAAACTCCATCCTCATGAGTTAACAATATGCAAGGCCTATAGTATTTCTCTGTTATCTTTGATGCCACTATACCAATAATCCCGTGATGCCATCCTTCTCCAGCAGCCACTATGACCTTTTCCCTGTCGAAATCGATCTCCGACTCAATCAGCTGTATCGCTTGCTGCATAATCCAGGCTTCCGTATCCTGTCTGAATTTATTTTCTTCGTTTAATTCAGCAGCAATACGGTTAGCGCTTTCTTCATCCTTTGATGTAAAAAGCTTAACAGCTCTTGAAGCATCTCCCACTCTACCGGCCGCATTAATTCTTGGAGCCAGTCCGAAGCTGATTCCGAAAGAAGAAATCGGTTTGTCCTTCAGTCCTGCGCAATTAATGAGAGCTTTCAAGCCAACATTTTCCGTACTTTCCAGCCTTTTAATCCCATATTTAACTAGAATCCTGTTTTCATTCACTAATGGCACAACATCAGCAACGGTACCCAGTGCGACAATATCAAGATACTCCTTATAAACATCGCCCAAATGCAAGTGGTCGCATAGGGCTATAATAAGCTTAAATGCAACACCAACACCGGCAAGCTGTTTAAAAGGATAAGAACAATCCGGTCTGCACGGATTCACTACGGCATACGCTTCCGGAAGCTCTTCCTTGCATTGATGATGGTCCGTAACAACAACGTCCAATCCCTTATCTATGGCATAACGCACTTCATCCACGGCAGTTATGCCACAGTCTACAGTTATAATAAGAGATGCTTCCATAGCACTAATCCGATCAATCGCACCTATGGATAGCCCATACCCTTCTTCCAATCGGTCCGGTATATAAAAATCAACAAGCGCACCGTTTCTCATAAGGAAATCACTCAGTATCGATGCGCTGGTCGTACCATCAACATCATAATCCCCATACACAAGAATTTTCTCTTGGTTTTGTATACCCCTGGCGATTCTTTCCACCGCCTTATCCATATCCTTCAATAGAAAGGGATCGTGCAGTTCATCCAATCTGGGATTCAAAAAACTGTTTATATACTGAGTATCTGATATTCCCCGGCTTATAAATATTTTTGCCAACAAAGGAGAAATTCCCGCTTTCTTCGAAAGCAGTTCCGCCCTTTCGGCTGGAATATCATCATACAACCATAATTTCTTCTCTAGCATCTTATCTCCAAAAACTCTGTTTTCTATTAATTATATAGTATTTATGCAGATTCTTCAAATTTTTATTACAAAACAACGGTTCATAGTTTGTTCTCCTTCTCCATCCCTCTATTACGAAGTAGGCTCCAAAAGTCACCTATTTATCATCTATAACGGAATTCTATAAAAGTAATTAAAGTACAAAGTAAAAAACCCTGAAACAAAAGTTTCAGGGTTTTGGCTCCTCAAGTAGGACTCGAACCTACGACCCTGCGGTTAACAGCCGCA
>ENA-OFCE01001827-OFCE01001827.1-metagenomes-genome-assembly--contig:-NODE-1827-length-10043-cov-2.623849_pt1 | contig 10043 bp, 10 predicted proteins | sample MGYA00153388_OFCE01 | MGnify analysis MGYA00153388
CCGCCAGCACCGGTGCGGTGCGAATGGTCGCCACCACCTTCACTGTCGATCGGCTGGGCCAGGCTGGCCTCAAGAAAGACCTCGCGCACGCTGGCAAGGGCTTTCGACAGCGGACAGTCGCGTTTGGCAGCGGCGGCTAATTGCTGAAACTGCGCCTCGTTCAGGCCCGGCACGGTGGCCTTCATCTTCAGCACGATCCGGTCGATCACAAAACCGTCACCCTGCGCCGTCAAACGAACGTGGGCTTGGGTATCTACCGCCTCGGTGGCCACGCCGGCTTTCAGGCAGGCGAATGAAAAAGCCATCGTGAAACACGCGGCGTGGGCGGCGGCGAGTATTTCTTCCGGGTTGGTACCGCGGCGCTCGTCGCCGAAGCGGCTGGCAAATCCGTAGGGATAGTCCATCAGCGCGCCACTTTCGGTGCTGATCTGCCCCTTGCCGTCTTCACCGGCACCGGTCCACATCACGCTGGCCCTTTTTTCGATCACGAAAAACCTTTGCTGTGCGTTGAAGTAAGCCGTCGGCACTGCTGTGAAATCGGGGCGGCCGGCATATATAGCTGTTGATGTTGGGCGTGGATGCATGCGAGTGTCTGTGTGGCAGCGCACAGACGGCGCTGAACGGCGCCATCAAGGTAATGGATCTTTGTCAACAACGTTGCGCGCCAGCGCAGGCTCTTCATGCCCTTGAACCCAAGATCACGCCCACCGGTGGGTCAGCAGCGCGTCACACCCGCGCGTGGCCGCAAAGGCAACTCGGCGCCGGTTCCCGCCTCCAGCGCTACGCCTACGCGTACGCCCACGCCCACGCCCACGCCCGCAACCGTACTTGGCCGCAACCCCGTTACTCCGCAGGCAGCCGCTGAGCCAGACGCTGTGATGCAACAAGCCAAGCGCGATATCGACGCCGGCCTGGTGGACACTGACATGCGCGCCACACCGGGTCTGGACGCCGCCTTGCGCAACAAATTGGTTCCGGGCGCCGGCGGCAAGCCGACTGCTGTCAAGCGGTAAAGCGGCATGTCGGTGCCGCAGTGGGCGCTGTTGGTGGGCGTTCTTCTGTTCGCCATGACGCTGACCGGCACCTGGCTCCACCGGCTGCCGCTGTCGAGCGCTATGGTCTACCTGGCGCTGGGGTGGTTGCTGGGGCCGCAGGTGGCCAACGTGCTGCGGCCCGACCCGTACGAGCACGTGGAGTTGCTCGAGCGGCTGTCCGAACTGGCGCTGTTGATTTCTTTGTTCACCGTGGGCCTGCGCCTGGACATGCCGCTGCGCGACAAGCGCTGGCGGTTGCCGTTGCGACTGGCCTTTGTTTCGATGGCTTTGATGGTGGCCATGGTGACCGCCGTGGGCGTGTTCTGGTTGGGCTTGTCGGTGGGTGCCTCGGTTCTGCTGGGGGCCATCCTGGCTCCCACCGACCCCGTATTGGCGTCTGATGTGTCGTCAGACCCTGGCGCCCGCCATGACCGCCTGGGTCAGAGCCTGGCGGGCGAAGGCGCGTTGAATGACGGCGCTGCTCTGCCACTGATGATGTTGGCGCTGGGGTTGTTGGGGGTGCATGATCTCGGCGCCGGCATGGTGCGTTGGTGGACTGTCGACCTGCTGTGGGCCACCGTAGGCGGCCTGCTGATGGGTGCCGCGGTGGGCACGGCCAGCGGCCGGATCGTGGTGTGGCTGCGCAGCCGGTACGCAGAAGCTGTGGGGCTGGACGAGTTCTTGGGCTTGGGCGTCGTGGGCATGTCCTATGGCATGGCCCAAGTCAGCCTGGCATCGGGCCTGCTTGCCGTGTTTGCGGCTGGCATGGCGTTGCAGCGTGTGAGCGGCCCCGACCCAACACACAGCCCCTCCCTGCGGCCACCAGCGCAGCGGGTCACGCCTATGAGAAGAGGGCAGTCCATTCGCACCACGCCAGCGCCACGATGCGCGACTCGGTCCAGGGCTTCAACGAACGTTTGGAGAAATTTGCCGAGATGGCGTTGGTGTTGCTGTTGGGCGCGATGCTGGCTTACACGCAGCCACTGCCTGCCTTGTGGTGGTTTGTGCCGCTGATGCTGCTGGTGCTGCGGCCCATCTCAGCGGCATGTTCCGTCGTCGGCGAGGGCCTGACTGCGCCACAAAGCGCCATGATCTGCTGGTTCGGCATCCGTGGTATCGGCTCCATTTTCTACGTCTTGTTCGCCATCAGGCACGGCCTGCCCACAGCGCTGGCCGACACTTTGTTGACGCTGACTCTTTGGACGGTGGCCACCTCCATCGTCGTTCACGGGATCACGGCTCAGCCGTTGATGACAAGGTATCTGTCCTGGCGACAGCAGCGAAGAGCTCGTCGTTCCGCGTAGGACTGCGACTACGCATGGCAGCGGCCGGGTCCGCTGCTGACCTGCGGCGCCGCTCGCGACACTCGCTTGGTGCCAGCCGATGCGATCTCAATGAAGTGCAAATTTCTGCGGTGCACAGGCGACTCAACGCTAGCCGCAAGCACGACGATGCAGCAGGCAGTTTTATGGCCGGCGAAGCCGACAGCGCATGGATGACGTCGGTCGAGTCGCCCGTGAACAGGATTTGACGCCTGCCGGGGCGCCCCCGCTGGCACCGCGCGTAGGGCTGCCAAGCGGCGCCCTCATCGTACTGGCCGTGCTGGCCAGTTTGTTTGCCCTGAGTTGGGCCAGTGCTGTCGTCGTGCCCGTGCTGTTGGGAGTCACTTTTAGCTACGCGTTGACCCCCGTTGTCAACCGCCTGGTGCGCTGGCGTATACCGCGTGCGGGTGCATCGGCGCTGCTCCTTATCGCCATCGTGGGCGGCGTCGGTTCGGTGGGCTGGAGCATCAGTGACGACGCAGCAGCGATGCTGGAAAAACTGCCTGATGTGGCGCAGAAATTGCGCCGCGAATTGGTGCAGCAGCGTGGCCAGGCTGCCGGCGCGGCGGCGGCCATCGCACAGGTGCAAAAAGCCGCCGCGGAGATTGAAAAGGCGGCTGCTGCACCTGTGCAGTCAGGTTTACCCACGGCTGGCCGGATAACACGCGTACAAATTGAGCCCCCGAGTTTTAACGTCCGGGACTACTTGTGGACCGGCACACTGGGACTGCTGGCTGGCGTTTCCTACGCTGCCGTGGTGCTGTTGGTGACCTTCTTTCTGCTGGCATCGGGCGACGCATTCAGGCGAAAGATGGTCAGGATTGCGGGTCCCAGCTTGGGTCCACGTCGCCTCGCGTTATCGGCCCTGGATGAAATTGACGACCAGATCCAGCGCTACCTGTTGGTGCAACTGATCACCAGTGCCCTGGTTGGGGTGGCCGTGTGGTTGAGCTTCTGGTGGCTGGGGCTGGAATACGCCCCCGTCTGGGGTGCCCTGGCCTTCGTGCTGAATTTCATTCCCTATGTGGGCAACGTGGTGTTGACCGGCGCCGCAGCGCTGTTTGCCTTCGTTCAATTCGGGTCGTTGCAGATGGCGTTGTTGGTCGGCGGCGCCGCGCTGCTCATCAACAGCATCGAAAGCCATTTTTTGACACCCTGGATGACAGTGCGCTCGAGCCGGCTGAATTCGGTGGCCGTGTTCGTAGGCGTGCTTACGTGGGGCTGGCTTTGGGGACTCGGCGGTCTTTTCCTGGGCGTGCCGATCTTGATCGCCATCAAGGCGGTATGCGACCGCGTCGACGATTTCAAGGCAATCGGAGAGCTGCTGGGCGACTGACTTTGCGGCGCCCCATGTTCAGTTGCGTTTGGTAAGCCAGTTGGTCACTTGCATAACACCTGCAGGCAGCCGCCACCAATCCGGCGCAGCACACGCATGTCGCCCCGGGGGTAAGCGATCAGTCTTAGCTCCTGCAAAATCAGTTTCGCCGCCGTGAAGCCGACACGGCATTCGCGCAGCATCAACAACAAGAAATCCTTCGTCACGCGAAAGTGTCCGCTGTGCGAGCGGTCCTGCGTCATCAGCAACTAGCGGCAAGCGCGGACCACATGGTCAAAGCGAATGCACAGCACTGATGAAGCCAGTTGCTTCATGCAGACATGAGCCTGGCGCAACGATGTGTTGTACGCGACGCAGTGCTGTCTTTTAACAGCTCACCACGTGACACAACGCTTTGGCCAAGCTCGCAAATGACGTCGTTCAAATCCAGAATCGTGGTGCTAGACAGCACCACCAAGCACCACCAAGCGCCGCCGGGTAGGCGCGGACAGCATCAAAATCAAGTAGTTTTGCCGTTTGGGCAAACAACTCTTAATGGGCTCGGAGCCTCAAAACACCAACTGCTGTGCGGTCAGGTTGGGTGGAGCGGGCTTTCATCATCCATAAAGCAGTGTCCACGGTCTGACGGCGCACCGCACAAAAGCTTAGAGCAAAGCACCCGATTCGGTGTTGCCTGAAGCGCGAGTCAGCTGGCAGTCTAGGCTGCTTGCAGTTCTGGGGTAGCCAGCCGCCGCCCCGCGCTGGTGCCGCGCACAACTGCACCGCGCGTTCTCGCTTCGAGCTGTGAGCGATCCAGCACTGAGATACGACCCCGCGTGTAGGTGATGACCCCGGCCTGTTGCAATCTCAAGGCCGCGCCGGTTACGCCTTCACGCCGCACGCCGAGTAAATTGGCCGCAAGTTCCTGAGTCATGACCAAACTGGCGCTGGATGAACGGTCCAGGCCCAGCAACAACCGCCGGCACAACAACTGGTCAATGGAGTGATAGCGATTACAGGCCGCCGTTTGTGCCACCTGTGCCAGCATCGCCCGTGTGTAGCCCAACATAACCTGCAACACCAAGGGCGAGGCCGCGCTTTCCGCGCGCACGGTGCGCGCCGGCAACCGCCAAGCCTGGCCGGCACTCTGCACCACGGACTGGCTGGGCGTGGCGTTGCCACCCATGAACACGCTGATACCGACCAGTCCGTCGCAACCCACAACAGCTATTTCAGAGCATTGGCCCTCGGCCGTGGTGTAGAGCAGTGACACGATGGCTGTGGTTGGAAAATACACGTAGTCAGGCGGGCTGCCGGACTCGCTGAGTACTTGGGCCAATCCAAGTTCAACCCGTTCCAGTTGCGGCCTCCAGCGGGCGGCATCCTCGCTTGACAGAAGTGCCAGCAAGCGATTTCCACTCAGGTCACAAGAAACTTCGTCAGTCGGGCTGGGCAGCGTTTTCAACGGCATCTCAGTAAAGTGGGCACTGCGCGATCGTCAAGTCTGTGCCGTGCCGCGGGTGTCGGCCTCTTGCGCCATTGAGCGTGGGCACCTTCCTACATGCCGCTGTGGCAGCGGCGGCAGCGCTCAATCGGTCAAGGTCCCGGGCAACAAGCGGTCGTATTCCTTCTTCACCACGCCGTAACACTCACAACTGCGCTGCTCCAAGCCAAGGCGATTTAACACCTGGATGTGGCCGCGGGCATAGGAGATCAGCTTGGCCTCTTGCAATCGGCGCGCGGCTTCGGTCACGCCCTCACGGCGCACGCCCAGCATGTTGGCAATCAACTCCTGCGTCATCACCAGCTCGTTGCTGTGCAGCCTATCCAGGCTCAACAGCAACCAGCGGCACAGTTGCTGATCCAGCGAATGGTGGCGGTTGCACACGGCAGTTTGGGACATCTGAGTGATCAACGCCTGCGTGTAGCGCAACAACAAATGCATCACCGGGCCAAAGTGATTGAACTCGTGTTTGATCTTGTCTGCTGGCATGCGAAAACCTTCACCTGCGCTTTGCACCACCGCCCGACTGGGCGTGGATTCACCGCCCATGAACAACGAGATACCGACCAGGCCTTCATTGCCTACCACCGCAATTTCGGCGGAGGCGCCGTTTTCCATCACATACAGCAACGACACGATGGCTGTGGTGGGAAAGTAGATGTGGCTCAATGTGCTGCCGGACTCGTAAAGCACTTGCCCCAGGCGCAGCGGCACGGGTTCCAGGTGCGTGCTCCAGCGTGCCCGGGCTGACGCTGGCAGTGCGGCGATAAGGCGATTGACTTTGGAGTCGGTGACCATACTGCGTCCTTCAAGGTGGTTCAGCGCACAGACCCGCGACGCTTGATTTTCGTAAGCTATCAAGCTCGTGCTTGATAAGAAGAATTGCTGCCATTCAGACTCGCCGCTTCAAATCAACCAGGAACTTACCATGCCGAGTTCCAAGACCAATCCACCCCTCAAGAGCAGCAGCAGACCTTTCGATACGATCGCGCAACAGCTGAACATGTTGAGATGTACGACGCCAAGGTGATGGTGTTGTCCAAGTGTGTTGACTATCACGTCAAAGAAGAACAGGACGACATGTTCGCCAATGCCAAAGTTTCGTCGATCGACCTGCTGGACTTGGTGAGAGATTGGCGGCTCGCAAAGAAGACCGGCACGCTCAGCTCCCGTCATGCGCGTCTGCCTTTCATTCACGCGGCACGGTGTGAACCAGGGATGGCCGTACGCCTGGGTGGCGCACAGCGTGCCGTCTGACAGACGCCCGCCACCTCCGGAAGCAAGATGGGGTGTAGACGGGTAGTACGTTATTTTTAGCCGCCATCGAACGCTGCTGGCCAGCTTCTTGAACCCCGGGTGGGCTGCACGGGTCTGTGCAACATCCAAGCCACGTCAAAGGCAAGCGACCATGAACCACCACCTTCCCCCGCTCACGTTCTGGAGCACTTCATCATTTGGTAACACTGCCGACACGACGCGCGGCGACTTGGACGGTCTGGGCCAACACATGCAGCAATGCAGCCAGCGTCGCACGCGTTGGTTTGCATTGCGTTGCGGTATCGACACCCTGCACCAGGGTTTATTGGCCCGGTTCGTGACGTCGCTGACTTTGCTCGTTGCATTGCTGGGGGCGGCCGTCCTGGTTTTTTAAGGTGTGCTGAAGCTGCCTTTGAAATGGCGGGTCAAGTCCGGTCTGTCGAACCTGATCCCGCCGGCGTCGCCACTGTTGTTGTCGCTCCTCAGCGCTGAGCGAGGTGAGCCGCAAGCACCTATACGATCTGAAATTTTTGGCCTGCAGCGTTTTGCCCAACATGGGCGCAGCCTGGGTGCCAGCCACCATATTCAGACTGGTCGTCCGAGCACGGCAGTGTTTTTCCCCCGCCTTCGCGACAACGTGGCCACGTTGCGCCTGGCGCAGCGGTACATCGCCGAGCAAGCCGCCACTGGCTATGACCTGAGCCCGGCGGCCGAATGGTTGCTGGACAACTTCCACCTTGTCGAGGCGCAGCTAAAAGAAGTGCGCGACGGCTTGCCTGCGCGCTACTTTCGCGCCTTGCCGGTGCTGCGTGACGAACCGCTGGCGGGCTTGCCTCGTGTCTATGGCGTGGCCTGGGCGTTTGTGGCCCACACCGACGGTGCTTTTGACGAAGAACTACTGGTGCACTACCTGCTGGCGTACCAGGAATCGCGCGAACTGACGTTGGGCGAAATGTGGGCGCTGCCCACCACCTTGCGCGTGTTGTTAATCGAGAATTTGCGCCGGCTGGCCGAGCGGGTAGCCACTCAGAAGGCCGCTCGCGAAGTTGCCAATCTTGTGTGCGACGACCTGGCCGCCTACCCACTGCATACCGTGGTGGCCTTGTGTGCGTGGCTGCAAGGTCGCGGTGTGGGTTTGATGTTTGTGGCACAGATGTGGCAGCGCGTGCAGGCAATGCCAGTTGCCGATGTGGCCGAGTTGCATCGCTGGTTGCAGATGGAATTGCCGCAGCCGTCTGTGGTGCAGGCACAGCATATCGCCGACCAGGCGGCGGACAACCTCAGCGTCAGCAACGCGATCCATGCGCTGCGCAGCATCGGTGGCGCCGACTGGCCAAATATCGTGGCACGCAGCAGCCGCTTGATGGGCTTGATGCTGCAAGCGCCGTCTTTCAGGGATGACGCCACCGCCACGCGCGACCAGGCGCTGCACAACATTGAAGCGTTGGCGCGCAGTTCGGGCCGCAGTGAAGTGGCAGTGGCCGAAGCCTTGCTGGCCTTGATGCAGGCCACGCCAGCAAGCGCCGCCGAAAATGCGCCCAGCGCTGTGGCTGCCCATTGGTTGCAAGGTGATGGGAGGCCCACGCTGGCGCGCGCCCTGGACATGCAGCACGACCGTGCCTGGCAATGGCGGCGTGCCGTTCAGCACGTGGCCCTGCCTGTCTACCTGGGCAGCCTGTTGCTGGGCACTGGCGCGTTGCTGTGGCTGGTATGGCGCTTGTCTGGCGGCCTGTTGCAGGTTGACGGGTGGCCGTTGCACGTGTCACAGCCGGTATTTGTATGGGGACTGGCACTGTCGCTGATGCTGTTGCCGGCCTCCGAGGCGGTGGTGGCGGTGGTCAACCGCTTGATCAGCGAATCAGTGCGCCCGGTGCACTTGCCGCGCCTTGCATTCACTGCCGGCATCCCTGCCGAGCACCGGGTTTTGGTGGGCATCCCGTCGATGCTCACGTCGTCAGCAGCGGTGCAGTCCGCCGCGCATCGCCTGCACCTGCACCACCTCGCCAGTCGGGAAGACGCAGCGCAGTTCTTGTTGCTCAGTGACTGGGCCGATGCGGCCAGCCAGACCCAGCCCGGGGATCAGGTCCTGCTCGACGAAGCCTGCGACGCCCTGCGCGCGTTGAACCGCCAGTACCCCGCCGGAACGGGCCAGCCGGCACGATTCATCCTCTTGCACCGACACCGCCGTTACAGCGAAGGCGAACAAGCGTGGATCGGTTGGGAGCGCAAGCGCGGCAAGCTGCAAACGCTGCTGGCGGCGATGGCGAAGACGATTGCGCACGGTGCTGCTCCCGCGTGTTCACCGGCCGGTTTCATCGATCTGGGCGAGTTGTCGCAGCTGGCCCCGAACACGCCCTACATGGTTACGCTGGACAGCGACACCGAACTGCCGCCCGGGCGCCTGCGTGAACTGGTGGCGATTGCCGCGCACCCACAGAACCGCCCGCGGCTGGACGCCAGCGAGCGCAAGGTGCTGCACGGCTGGGGCATTCTGCAACCGCGGGTGGCGACACCGCTGCCCGAGGAGCCCACGCCCTTTCACTGGTTGTTTGCCGGGCAATGTGGCATCGACCCGTACAGCGCGGCAAGTTCCGAGGTGTATCAAGACCTTTTCAGCGAAGGCAGCTTCAGCGGCAAGGGCTTGCTGCACGTTCAGGCCGTGAACGCCGTGCTGGGCCACCGACTGCCCGACAACCAGGTTCTCAGCCACGACTTGCTGGAAGGCTCGCTGGCGCGATGTGCCGTGGTTACCGACGTCACCGTACTGGAAGACGCGCCATTTCACGCCGACGTGGCGGCGTCGCGCCTGCACCGCTGGACGCGGGGCGACTGGCAGCTGCTGCCGTTCCTGCTGCAACCGCGCCGCTACCCGCTGCGCGCCATCAACCGCTGGAAGATGCTGGACAACCTGCGCCGGTCGTTGGTGGCGCCGGCCAGCCTGGCCTTGCTGTTGTTGGCGTTGATGGGCTTGGACAGCGGCCTGTGGCTGTCGCCCACCCTGGCCCTGGCGCTGGTGCTGGCTGCCTTCACGGCCGGGCCGTTGATGGGTGCGCTGGCCGGCTTGGCACCCAGCCATGACGGTATTGCCAAGCGCCACTTCTACCGTCAGGCCGGTGCTGAACTGGCGCGTGCCCTGGGTGGTGGCCTGTGGCACCTGAGCCATTTGCTGGCGCACTCGCTGATGTCGGTTGACGCCATCACGCGGGCCGTGTGGCGCATGGCTGTCAGTCGGCGCCGACTGTTGCAGTGGACCACCGCCGCTGCGGCGCAAGCCGCCGCACTGAGCCGCTTGCCCAACGTCCTGCGCGCGCACTGGATTGAACCGCTGTTGGCGGGCCTGCTGGCTGGCGGGCTTTGGGCCAGCGGCACCGCTCACCTTGCATTCAGCCTGGCGCTGTGTGGCTTGTGGGCGCTGGCGCCGGTGCTGACCTGGTGGGTCAGCCGCGCGAAGGCACCGTCAACTGACGAACCGCTGACCTTGTCCGACCGGGCGGAACTGGAGAGCGTGGCGCGCGACAGCTGGCGCTTTTTTGAACGCTGCGTGGGTCCGCAAGACCTGCAACTTCCGCCAGACAACCTTCAGACCGACCCGCAAGACCAGGTGGCGCACC
>ENA-OFCE01001828-OFCE01001828.1-metagenomes-genome-assembly--contig:-NODE-1828-length-10042-cov-2.150195_pt1 | contig 10042 bp, 5 predicted proteins | sample MGYA00153388_OFCE01 | MGnify analysis MGYA00153388
AGGAGAGCGAGGTGCGCAAACGGGAAGGTGAGACCGTATATGCCGATCGCGGCCACCACGGCGCGGCGGTGCGCGGGATGCTCAAGGCAAAAAGACTGAACGGAGGGGTGATTTCGGTTGGTGTCGGTTACAACTTCTCCTGCGTTTTCCTCACTGTCGGCCTCGTCTGCTGGGACAACAACACTAACGGGCAACTTGCCAAGCCCAGTACCAGCGAAGATCAAAAAATCTTCTCCACCATCGCCAACTACTCGTTGGTTTCCACGCCGGCCGTCACAGGCAGCACGATTGACGTCACTATTATTTAAGGAGTTGACGCGCCCGAAAAATAGGGCGACAATTACATCGAAACTTTTATTTATAACTTTGGAGAATGTCATGAAGAAGCTTATTTCTATCGCAGCAGTAATGTTGATCTCGCTCTCCGGCACTCAGGCATTTGCAGCCAACGCAATCGACAACAACAGAACCATCGTCAAAATTGGCGCGCAGTTCGGCTCTGCTTATATTGCGTTCAGCCCAGCACTGTCGATCGCCGGTGGTTGTTTGTTTGACATCGTTTATATTCAGGACCTTTCCACCGCCGCTGGAAAATCCTACTACGCAACATTGTTGACCGCCTATTCGCAAGGCAAGCCGGTCGCGCGCGTTGACTATGCGAACTCCACCGCCGGCGGACAGTGTTTCATGACGCTGGTTGAAGTTCAGTAAGCGTTCAACATTCGGTTCTGAAACGAAAAGCAGTTCGAGGCTCGTCGGGCGGTCCATCTGCCCATAAAAACGCATTCTCCGGTAACGATGCAGCGATAGTTTAAGCGTTCAGTTCAGACTTCCAGGGCGGCCCTAGTCGTATGTGAGACGTACGTATTTTCATTTTTTTTCCATCGATGAGTACCACTAAATTGAACGTGCAGTTGTCGCCTGAACGCGGGGCGCAAACGTGGATGAATTTGCGCTGCTACGGTCTACGCTCACATTTAACATTCTCGCATCGCCTACGGCTGGGGTGCCGTTCATCGGACGTAAAGCGAAAAATAAAAATATCAATAAGCAGCAAGCGCGCCCAAGTTGGGTTGGCCCTGATTCGAAGACTTTCTGTTTAATTAATATCCAGAATTCAGTAGCAGGAATTAACACATATGGCAAAACCAACCATTGATGCATAGTCTGTTTGCACCTCCCAACGACTCAACGCCTCATTCGACCCCATTACAACTGGAGTATTTCGTCTGGTTGCTAAGCCGCATGCCAAGCGGTGAGATGCCCACATTTGCAGTATCGCCATCGGTGCAAGTTGACGATGATATCGCACTTGTCGAGCGAGTCATGGCGTCATTCAATCTCGCGCAAGCAGCGTTTCGGCCATCGACTTCGCCTTGGGATACAGCATTGCTTGACATCAAGAAAACGACGTACGACGCGCTATCCGGCACCAACACCTTGCAAGCCGCCAACGTGCTCAGGAATCCTGCGGCGAGCACGTTTTTCTGGGGTTTCGATGCGGTCGCCAGCTCACCGGCGGGAGAATTTGAGCCACACGAATTCGTGCTGCGCCGGCTCAATAGTTCAGTTGATTGGCGGACGCTTTACGTGTTGTGGGTGCGTGATGCGCTAATCAGTTTTGCGGAAGTGATTGGCGCAAGGCGAGTAGCGTATCCGGAGATCGAGATGGGTCAGCCTAGTGCATTCAAGCATGTAGTCGATGACATCATCGGCGAACTTGAATCCGCGCTCGGCGAGCAGCTTCATTTTCCCAATCCATATCCTAACGAGTATGGCTTGCGCAGCAAACGTGGCGTGATCGGGTTTCGCGCGGTGCAATCGGCGTATCAGGCATGGCGAATCGCGCAACTCGCTGACGGTAATCCGGACTTCAAGGTACTTGAGATCGGTGCAGGGCTCGGCCGAACCGCATATTTTGCCAACCGATTTGGGGTGAAGAATTACACGATCGTGGACGTTCCCTTGACCAACGCCGCGCAAGGCTATTTTCTGGCGCGCGTACTTGGATCGGATCAAGTCCAACTTTACGGCGAATCGAGCGACGCGCCACTGAAAATTATCCCGTCTAGCGCGTTGGATGGCGACATGACTTACGATCTGATTGTCAACGTCGATTCCTGGACCGAACTGGCGGCAGACACTGCACAATTCTACTGGGACTTCGCAAGACGGACTACGCACAAGGTGCTGTCGATCAATCATGAGTTTAACCCTTTTACAGTTCGCGATCTGTATAGCAAGGCAACGGATGTTAACGCGTTGCGTTTTCCATACTGCATGCGCCGTGGATATATCGAGGAGATTCTCACCTGGAAGTAGCAGCTCACCGCTGCATACTGATTTACGCAAGTTTGAAAGTATCGTGAGCGTCGCCAAACCTGTTGGCGTGAAAATGTGAATTGAAATAATTAGTGGAGCTAAGTGAGTTTTCACTCGCTGCAGAGGAGTTCGGCGACAGCATGAATGCCACGCCTATTTCAGTAACACGCTAATAAATTGCGCCTGTTTCTGCTTGAAGTCCATTGGGAGAAATGATATCTGGAATGCAATAATGTCCCCTGTCTGAGCGGCGCGATCAAGACACAAACTCGCATCATTCAATGCCAACTCCAAGTACCGCTGGTAGCTAGTATTCACAGGTAGCCGAAATGACAAGTAAGGTTTTAGCGCAATCCCTGGAACAGCTCTATGAAAAGCATAGAGGCAAGCTATCGGATAAATGGTCAATTTATCTAAGTGAATATGATCGGCTCTTCGAGCCGTACCGCCGGCTGCCAGTTCGCTTGCTTGAAATCGGCATCCAGAACGGCGGCTCTCTTGAAATATGGTCAAAATATTTTCCTAAGGCGGAAAAAATTATCGGCTGCGACATCAACCCAGACTGCGCGCAGTTAACGTATACAGACCCGCGTATCAGCGTGATTGTTGGCGACGCAAACTCCGATGAAGCACAAGCGGCCGTGTTATCGCATTCGGCCAGCTTCGACATAATCATTGATGATGGCTCCCATTTGAGTAGCGATATCGTCAAGTCGTTTGCCCGGTATTTTCCGCGTCTGGCGGATGGCGGCATTTTTGTGGCCGAAGATCTGCACTGCAGTTACTGGAAGCAATTCGAGGGCGGGTTGTTCGATCCATTTTCATCCATGGCTTTCTTCAAGCGATTGGCAGACGTGGTGAGTCACGAGCATTGGGGAGTGGAAAAAGATTCGACAGAAATCTTCGCCGGATTTTTTGCGCGATATGGTTTTCAGATGGAAGCGGAAATTCTGAGCCACATTCATTCGATTGAATTTGTCAATTCAATGTGCGTGGTCCGCAAGCTTTTACCTGAGCGTAATGTGTTGGGACCAAGGTTTATTGCAGGTTCGGTTGAACGCGTGGTGTCGGGACACATTGGTTTACACATGACTGAAGCAAAACCGCTTCACCAGAACGACAATCTCTGGGCCGTGCGCAGTACGCCGCCTGAAGAAGAGCTGCCGTTGCGATTGCAGGAGTTGGCAGAGCGCGACACACGAGTCAGCAGCCTAAGCTCGACAATTACGGAATACCAAAAACAAATTGAGCTACTACAAGACCGACGCGAATTCATCAACGAATTGCGCCACGCGGTTGATGCCAAAGATGAGCACATTCGCAAACTGGAACTTCTGGTTAATGCGCATGCGCAAGGTGTTGCGGACCGCGACCAGCAGGTCGCCAATCTGAATCAGTCGCTTGCAGCGCGGCAAAACGAGTACGACGGCCTCATCACGAAGCTCTCAGAAAAACACGCAACAAGCGCTGACTTAGAAGCGCGTATTAACGAACTCAATCACATGATTGGCGGGCATGCTTCGCAAACCGCTGGCCTCACGCAAAGCGTTTGTAATCGCGAGGGGCAAATCGCGGCCTTGACGCAGACGATGTCCACGCGGGACGAGCAACTTGCGGTTCTCAATCAAAGCTTGGCAAAGCTGAACTCCCAAAACAGTGCACTCAGCGAGGCGCTTTCGTCGCGTGTTAAGCAAATTGACACTCTCGGGCAGAGCGTACTTGAGGATCAGAGCCGGATCGCGACGCTGGTTCATTCTTTGGCGGGGCGGGATGCTGACATTGAACAATTGACACAAATTTCTGTAATGCGTGAAGAACATGCGCGCGCGCTGGAAACCTCTGTTGCAGATCTGGATTTAAAGCTTGTCAAGGTCGTCAGGTCAGTGGATGCGCGCGACGAACATATTGGCCGCCTCATTCAATCGATGGCTGAGAGCGAAAGGCAGATTGGCGCGCTTAATCGCGTTATATCCTCACTCGAGGAAAAAGTCAGCACGCTGGAAGGAGCGACGGTTGAGCAGGAACGTCGCATCGTTGCGATGACAAGTACGATTTCTGCAGAACAGGCAAAAGTTGCGGTACACGAACAGTCGATAGGCGCACGTGTCGCGCACATCACCGCCCTGAATCAGGAATTGGATGGGAAGGCCAGTCAAATCATCATGCTCCAGCAAGAAATTGAGTCGCGCGAAGCTAGGAAGTTAATCAATGTCGTACGCAGATTTTTCTGGGAAAAATAGGTCAGCCAAGTGTGTTGGTGCAGTAAATCCGGCGTCTGGTTGACGGGGAAGGCAGAGGCGTTGTGATACATTACGCCCAGCCTTTACAGCAAGAAATTCGACAGAATCATTGGGTGAGCAACGAGAATCTGGCATCACCCCGATTCTTCCTCACGGCAACAGAATTTAGATTTATTCATGCGCTACAAGCATTATTGACTTTACTGAGGATTTTTAAACGTGTCGGCAGAAACCTATAGATTCCACGAGTTTGATATTCCTGTTGACCTGCTGAATCTAACTGGTGGCGGCATCGATACATTCGATGTAATTGCCGCGGCACATATGACCGGACTGTCCCAATTCATTGGAATATCGCCGAACCACTCCATTCTCGAAATCGGCTGCGGTATCGGGCGCGACGCGATCCCGCTGACAAAAATACTCTCCCCAGAGGGCAAGTATCTTGGCGTGGACATCATTGAAAGATCAGTCAATTTTTGCAATGAAAATATAAAAGCGAAATACAAGAATTTCGACTTTATTCATTACGATGTTGCAGATCAACTGCATAACCCGACTGGGACGACAAAAACTACGGGCATCACACTGCCGATCGAAGACCACTCCATAGATCGCGTCATCGCCTGGTCCGTTTTCACACATTTATACGAAGTCGACATTCGGCATTACCTGAAGGAATTTCAGCGTGTGTTGAAACCGGATGGAGTGGGTTATGTAACAATGTTTGTCGTTGATGACGCCATATTGGAGTCGGCCAGAAAGACCAATTTGACGCCGTTTAATCTCAGGTTTGAGCATCCGCTAACGGATAATTGTTTCATCAACGATCCAGCGTTCCCATTGGGTGCCATTGCCTACAAAAGAGAAGCACTGCAAGCAATGATTGCTGACGCGGGACTGGGATTGAAGCGGGATTTCCTGCGTGGCGCCTGGAGCGGCTACTACCCGAACCCGGAAGACGGCCAGGATGTGATGATTATTTGTCAGCATGAAGGCGCGGTCTAATCGTGTTGTAAATGAGCAAAGACACGTAGCCCTTCAGTTAGCCATTCAACTTCTTGACGTATCGGCGCGGCCTGTTTGAGGCCGCCCCTTTTTTATTTTTTTGATTCACGCAAAATGACGTTTTTACGAAGTGGGCGGTCTGATCATCAGTCCCTGCCCAGTCGGCAAGGACAAAACGGTAACATTTTTCGTTTCTGCAAACGCATCCATGGCCAATTTCTGCTGCCGGTAGCCGAAATAGGCGTAGTCATCCAGAAGGATCATCGCTCCGGGAACCAGACGGTCCCACACATGCGCTATCGCCGCAACTTCCGGTGGGGCGCAATTCATATCGATGTGTAAATACGCGATGGCCGTTGCTTTGATCTGATCCAATGTTTCCGGTATCGCGCCAACAATAATTTTCACATTTTGCCATTCATTAAAATTTTCAATCACTGCGTCGGCGGTTGTCGGATAAAGACCCATATCGATCAAATGCTTGTTTTTTTCCAGCACCCCTTGTTCCAGCTCAATAGCGGTTACATATCTCGCGTCCACGCCTGAAAATGTATCGAGCAAGTAGAACATGCGACCGGTACTATCCCAGTTGAGATAGGTCATCACAGCTGAGCTCATGAAGCCTTTTGCAACACCGCATTCGACGAAATCGCCTTGCAGTTTGGACGCGCAGTGAGCGGCCCATAGCCCCGTGTACACACGCCAGTGCCACTGATAGTCCATACCTGCCGCTTTGACGCCACGCGAATAAGCCGCTCGAAATGCCGGATTATTCAGGAACTCGTGGTTGTGCTGAGACCGCAGAAAATCCTGATCGTAAACGTGTCCTTCTTCAATCATAAATCCGTCCTTGGAATTTGCCGAGCGTTTTACATCTCGGCTTGTCATTTGTGCAAGCCGCACAATCCAACCGTTACTGTTTACTTTCTTGTGACCAGTTCAAGCTCTTGATACTGTATTCATTATTCGCCGGAATCAGCCCCGTTATTCGCTCAATCGCGTGTGCGAGCGTTCCGTCCAATTGTCCGGCTTCCATTTCAAATTCTTCCAAGGATACAAAGTCGTTGTCCAGTAACGGTGCGAGAGCGGCCAGCCTGAACCAATACATCGACCCGGCCGGGAAATGGAAGTTGTAGCTGCCGATCATTTCTTCCCGGCCCATTCTCGTGAGCAGTTTGTTCAACCACAGGGTATTGCCCGCATGCGCTGCAGTTTCGGCAAGATCATCGAGCGAATGCGCTGGCGCCAGTAATCCCGGCGTGGGATCAGTCTCAAACTGTCGTATGACTTCATCAATGGCGTCGGCATGCGGGAACAGTGAATCGAGTAACCGCGTGCGCCACGCATTTCCGTCAAATCGTTGCAGTGATTTCTTCGTATGAAGTTTGCAGCCGTACATGTAGCCAAGTGCATCCGCTTTACGTAACGCCACCACGAACGGAAGAATATCTCTTCCACAGTTAGTGGACTGGATAATGAAGCAGTTGCCGAACTTGGCCTTAATTTTTTGCAAAGACGCAGCCGACGCGTTTTGCATCACGGTAACGATCAAGTCGCATTTGTGTTGTGTAGCGCTTAGGTAGGAGTCAAACAGTGAGTCAATCAGGTCTTCGTAGAAAACGTGTGCGATGACGACCGTCTGATGCTGTTTGACAAATGACCGATTGATCGCCTCTACAAGGCTGTAGTTTCGCGGAGCCTCATGATTCTGTAGCACCGTCGCCGTCGCATGCAGGTAGCCATAGCCATGGCGTTGATCAGGCTCCATATGAGCGCCTTCGCTCCAGGCATTCCATGCGTTGATGAAGATTAGTTGCTCATCGGAGCGCTTCTTCGCGGTCGAGTCGACAGCCTGCGTCAGCCAGCGTGCATAGTTTTCCGGCGAGGCATCCGGGAACGAGGTGCCTGCCTCTGGCGTCAGGACTTCTGTGTCCCACGAGGGAATGACCGCTTCAAATCGTGTCACGCTGGAGTTTGTTGAGTGGTCATGCTTATTCGTAATGCTGCCGTAATCATGGATGCGGCCCACGAAGCGAGGATTCAAAGGCTGGATCTTCCCAGCGGTGTCGCTCGATTCACCGCCGCGCTCGTATGGCGAAAGGTCGGTCTGCGCATCAAAGCAGGCAATGACTGAATGATCGGTGTCAACGGGTAAGGCGGCGATCAGGTACAGCCCAGGCAATCCTCTTTGCTCAGCAAGTTTTCGCCATTGCGCCACCGTCCGGCTCACGTCAGGGAGCACTGAAGCGTTGGCTATGATCAGGATCGGCTTCTGATCAACTTTTCGGTACCGCACATCGGCAAAGGCGGGCAACAGCGCGTCAATGAACGCAATGTCGTCTTCGGGCAATAGCTGTTTGGGATGTACATCGCCATCTCGATCGCTAACTGATTTCTCGTGATCCCAATAGACGCAAAACTCGAAAGCAATGGATGGATCGGCAAGGAATTTCTTTAGCGGTTGTTCGGCTTTGGCATTGCCTGGCGACCAAAAGTATTGAAAACAGAATCCCGTAAACCCATATTGTCTGGCTAACTCAACCTGTCGCTGCATGACACCGGGGAAGCGATAGTCGTAAAAGCCAATCTCAACCGGTAGCTGCGGTTGATGATGGTCCGGGTACTGTGCCACAGCGTTTGACACAGCCGCCCAGCTGGCGATATTCGCGCTGCGCCAGGTGCCGTCAATTGGGAAGGGCGAGAACTGCGGCAGGTATAGCGCGAACAACCCGACCTGCGACGGGGAATAAACCGGAGTGTGCGTCATGCGGGGCACAAAGCGACGGTTTGAAGTCGCAATGTTCTGACGCGAACAATCCAAAACAGAAATGGCGCCGCACGTCAATTTTTTTATACGCCAGGAAAGGATTCTGTCGTCGTCACCGTCGCCGATATTTTTGCGCACGAATGATTTGCTGCACTGAATGTGAAGCGAGGTACCGTGCTCGCGCGACAACTTTGGAAGTACAAAGTTGACTGTGAAATCGCCGGGTTCGCACAGCGTCTCACAGTGAATTTCAACGCCTCCCATGAAGAATCGGAGCGTGCTGTCGCCGCTACCCGTCTGTTTGGCAATCGACTCCGCGCAGTACACGCCATGCAGGTGAATCGGTTCTCCCTCGACCGGCACAATCGGCACGACTATATTGGCCGACGCCCATACGCCCGACGTTTCTGAGTCCGGGTCAGCTTGAAAAAAGCCGGTGTAGGCGAGCTTGCCGGGTTCGGGATCCGCAAACGCCGGTTTTGCCTCTCGGCCAGAAGCGTATCCGTCGCGCTTCGGGTATGTGTCCTTGTTTACGCAGTCGAACACCCGCTCGCTTCCCACGGCAAGTACCTTCATTCGCCATGCCAGCCTTCGCGCATCGTCACCCGGACCAATATCCTTAGGCACGAATACGCTGCTCGATTCGATGGCGAGATCGACGCGTTCGCCAGCGTATTTCGCGGAGATGAGGCACTCGATGGTGAAGTTGCCATGCGCTGATAACTGCGCAGCGTGGATTTCTTCTGCGCCAAGCAAGAATCGAATTTTGCTTTCGCTGCTGCCGGTCTGCTTCTGAATCGACTGCGGAAAATAGATACCTTCAAGGCGGATCATTTCGCCCGGACGCACTTTAATCGGCAGCACAAGCCGGTCAGTGACCCAAACGCCTTCAGTCAACACATCCGCTTCCACGGGAAATGCACCGGTAATTGTCATCTCAACGTTCTTGGTTGCTTCAACTGCACCCGCTTGCTCGGAGGCGCGCCGATCCACCTTATAAATTGAAATCAACAATGCTTTGAGCATCCGGAACCACAGAAATCGCTTTTTCTTGCTTTCCGGCGAAAGGCCGATTTCTCCCCACGCGCGCACGAAGCCCGCGTCGGTTTTGCATAGTTCACTGTAAATCTGCAGGCCACCCGGATCGGGGTTTCGGTTGAGAAGCTGCGTGTACAAATAGTGAACACGTTGCTCATTACCGGGCCAGGTCGTGGGTTGCCCTGCGTCCGCCATTTCTGCTGCCTCTTTCGCGCGCGCTTCGAAGCGTTTGACCGACGCTGCGTGATACTCGATCACAGCCGGGGGGAAATGCTGTGCCCCGGGTGGAAACGCGACCATCCATCGGTAGTAGCCCAAAACTGAACTCGCACTGTTCAATGGAAATTCAGACTGCACATCGTAGCGCACGTTCCAGAGTGCCATCATGGCGTTGGTCGGTGATATGCCGTCGATGGCGATTTCCGGCCACAGCTCACACATGGCGGAGGCGCGCGTGAAGGGGCGCAGGCCCATGCGCTCGCGCAAACTGCTTGAGAGGCGATACAGATTGCGAAAAATATTGGGGATCTTTTCACCGCTCGAAAAGCATTCAAAACCGTATTCAAGTTTTGCGTAACTCCGGTATCCATTTGCGACCACTGCACTCACATATTCGTCGACCAACTCTTTAGCCGGGCCAACTGTTGCCAGCGTAAATCGAGTCTGG
>ENA-OFCE01001830-OFCE01001830.1-metagenomes-genome-assembly--contig:-NODE-1830-length-10032-cov-33.260700_pt1 | contig 10032 bp, 7 predicted proteins | sample MGYA00153388_OFCE01 | MGnify analysis MGYA00153388
GTAAGCGTTCTTGATAGGCTTTAATAGCCAGGATATAATCTTTGTCTCCGAGTGAAGTTTGAATTTTCCGCAATTTGTCAGCGACAAGGCCTAGAAGAGTAACCTCGCCACTTAATTTGTGGGCATTTGGGGTATGAATTTGCATAACAATTCCCTGGATAATTGTGTTGGGAATGCTGCTAATTAATTCACTTAAAATTTCAACTTGGGGGCGATTTTCGGCATTTTCTAGGGTTTGGATTGCCTCGCGGATGCGGGCTGCATAATCTCCGAGATTTTCCCGATTAGGTAGCAATATTTCTAATTCTTCTCCGTCGGCTGTTGGCTTATGCCAAAGTGTGGCATTGTCTAAGAAAGGTTGGTCTTCATGCCAGTCGTGAGTTTTTAAGTAAGTTCTCAGTTTATTTAAGTCTATTGTTTCGAGGATTTGGCTATCTTTTACGTTGACTTTCATGGTTGAACTCCTTGGCTAATTCCCTCCATAATTGACTGAAGGGCGGCGACTGTAAATTGGTTGGTTCTAGGGATGGTGGCGGTGACAGCGGTTGTGTTTTGGGTTTTTGGCTTTCCTCGCAGCGAGTTCCAATATCCGCAGTTTCTGATGCAGAGTTCTGTTTCGGACTGGGTTAACCAGTCTTCTAGTTTTTCGGGGATTAAAACGATAACTAAAATTCTGGGAATGGCGAAGTTATCCATTCTTAAGTCATCGTAGTTTTTGAGTTTGAGGGGGTAGCGGATGGAGTTATCGTCTTGGATATCTCTTGATGTAGATTTTAACTGCAATTCTAAGCGGGGTGCTCTGACAGGGTAAACGCATCTAGTTACCAGAGAATATTTGAAACCCCTAGTTCTCGTAAAAGTGGGGTTGAGATCTGACAGTATTATCAATAAATATTCATTGATGAGAATACGCTGGGCTTAATCTGATTAAATTCAAACGGTAGATCAAGGCTTTCAGCCGCTGATTATTCTTCCCAAACTAGATGCGTTTACCCTGGGTGCTCTGATGGGGCCTGTTCCGCCTTTGGCTGCTATTCCCCAGTCTACGCTGTCATCGTCTACCGATGGTTTGTAGAGGGAATAGCCTGCAACGGTGGTGACGGCTTGCAGGTAGATGTTGCTGAATTGTTCTTTTTGTTGGTTGATGTCCACTTCAATAGTTTTCGATTATTAGAGTTGCTGACTTGCATTCCTGTTTCTTGATTAAAGGTTCCCAGATGCCTGCAAAATCTGCTTTATGTGTTCTCCTAAAACTTTTATTTCTTTTGTCTGAACAATGTATCCCAAGTGGAGCATCAGATTTGTCAGACTAATCGGTTGTTGACTGGTAGGTATTGTTTGAATTACGATTTCTCCCTGCGCGGTCATGCAAGGGCCACCAAAAAGTACACCAAGTAAGAAAACTCTTGTGTATCCCGTAAATGTCCCTGACTTGGTGGTGAACATTCCTTCATTGACAATCAACACAGGTGAGCCAGAAGAACCAGGGAAACAGGCTGCATCAATTACAGTTGTGCTTCTTCCTTGAAAATCCACAGCCGGATGAGTTGCAGTAGTTCCTCTTCTAATAAGCGGTAAATTGTTAACCTCATCCCACAACCCGGTAGGATAGCCTATCATTAGCACTTCTTCCACTGCACTAAGTTCTTCAAGGTCAGCCTTAGATAAAATAGAACTATTGTCAATCGCGCAGTTAAATATAGATTTTCCCTGTATTTCAGCTTCACTCCGTAGAGGTTTAAATAGCATGGCACATAAATCTACATCCTTGTCAGGATGAGGAATCCATTGATTTTCAAAATCATCTAAACCCACAGTAAAGAAGTCGCCAGATGGCTGTGGTTCTTCTATACTTTTATCTAATTCATGCAGTTGAAAACTCCCTGTTACAGCGCCAGCCACAACGTGCTTATTAGTTATTATTGCAGTTATATGTGTCTGCTCATCGACTAGAAAGTTGAAGAAAAAGCCAGTACCCGTGGCTTCCTCACCTGAAGACAATTGGACTGCTATCCGAACGGTACTGAAAAGGAGCTTTTCACTTATTGTTGTTGGTTTAATCATGTTAAAATTTCGACTAATTTTTCAGAGGCGTTCAGCTAGCTTCACACTCTCCCATTTTATCATTACTCTTCAATTTCACTCTTCACAAAGTACGGCCCGCACTTGATATTGCACAATACCTTCCTTAAGTTCTCGCAAAAAATCATGATAATCTTCAGCAATTGACGAACTATCCGCCAGAACCCACCCTCTGCCGATTTTCCCGAATCATCGCCTTTAACTTAGCAGTTTTGGCAATTTGCCTCTCCCACTTCGCCGTCAAATGCAGCATCTGCTTCAGTCCAAGATGCACCACAAGGACAACCACGCTCCTCAATAGCCCAAAACACCATATATCTGGATTTATTGCCAAATATTAAATTTTTCTGGTGTAAACTTACAACTTAAGTGTTTATACTCTAAAGTCCAGCAATGTATAATGAAAATTTCATCGGCAATCCTGCCAGCACTTACCTGAAATGAGTAGAAAGTGCCTGAAAGCAGGAACAGCAGCTTTTTTTAACTCGATCGACAGCTAAGCATTTGCAGAAAAACCCAGGGATCGACGATCGCCATCTTGGAACAAATGCTTGACTCACACTACTAAATATGTATATAAACTCGTTTACCAATAATTAGCCTAGACAGATACCTTTCGCTGAAACGCCGGCTATCTAAAGTTTCTGCAACTAATTTGGCTATTTTTCTTGTCTTTAACTACCCGAGGATTCGATCGCATGGTTTCGATTTCTACAACTAAATCCACTTTGCAGCCTTTATCTTCGCCAACGGTAACGGCTGCAACCCAAAGCAGCGCGGCGACTGCAACTGGAGTGTGCGTGACGGTTCACGGTCACTTTTACCAGCCTCCTCGCGAAAATCCTTACCTGGACGCGATCGAGCGCCAAGGTAGCGCCCATCCCTTCCACGACTGGAACGAACGCATTGACAGCGAATGCTACCGCCCGAATGCCTTTGCGCGCATACTGAACGATCGCGGCGAAGTCACTGGTATCGTCAATAACTACGAGTATCTCAGCTTCAACATCGGCCCGACTCTGATGAGTTGGCTGGAACGCTACGATGTGGAAGTCTATCAGCGGATTCTGGAAGCCGATCGCAAAAGCAGTCAAAGGCTCAATGGACACGGTAATGCGATCGCCCAAGTATACAATCACATCATCATGCCGCTGGCTAACGAGCGAGACAAACACACCCAAATTCGCTGGGGAGTTGCAGATTTCCGTTCCCGATTCGATCGCGATCCCGAAGGAATGTGGCTCGCCGAAACCGCCGTAGACTACGCCACCCTCGAAGTTTTAGTCGCTGAAGGCATCCGCTTCATCGTCTTAGCCCCTTCCCAAGCCGAACGCTGCCGCCCTCTTGGAACCCCTGATAACAGCGATCCCGAATGGCACGAAGTCGGCGGTGGTCAAATCGATCCGACTAGGCCTTACCGCTGCTACTTGAAACCAGAACTGCGATTGGCGGTTTCCAACCAACTCTCCCCGCTTAGCAGTCACAGTTTTAGTCGCGGAAACGGGCACAATTCTGAAACGACAACTAATACTCCCTACATCGATATCTTTTTCTACGACGGCCCGATCTCGCGGGATATGGGGTTCAACGAAGTTCTCAGCAGCAGCCACCACTTGGCTGGACGCTTAGGTCAAGCAGTGCGTGGAGACCATCGGCCGGCTCAATTAATCTCCGTGGCGACAGACGGCGAAACCTTCGGACACCACAAAAACAGTACCGAAAAATGCCTCGCCTACGCTTTTACAGAAGAGTTTCCCCGCCGTGGCTGGACAGTGACGAATTTTGCTCATTATTTAAGTCAAAATCCCAGCACTTGGGAAGTGGAACTTAAACCTGTGACGGCTTGGAGTTGCTCTCATGGGGTTGATCGCTGGCAAGATGACTGCGGCTGCGGTGGCGGCGGCGGGTGGCATCTCAAATGGCGCAAGCCTTTGCGCGATACTTTGAATTGGCTGCGCGATCGACTAATTCCGATTTATGAGGAAGCGGGGCTCAAATTGTTTCGCGATCCCTGGAAAGCCAGAGATGAATATATTGATGTGATGCGCGATCGAACTACTGCTAATGTTGACAGTTTCCTAAAACGCCATCAAGTTCGCGAACTCGACGCTGCTGAACAAATAGACGCTTTGCGCCTACTGGAAATGCAGCGCCACGCCTTGTTAATGTTCACTAGCTGCGGCTGGTTTTTTGAAGAAATCTCTCGCCCCGAAGGTGTGCAAATTTTGCGCTACGCAGCTAGGGCGGTGGAATTAGCCTGGGAAGTTGCGGGTGTCCAGTTAGAAAAGGATTTTGTCGATCAACTTGACCAAGCACCCAGTAACGTTGAATCCTTCATAACTGGGGCGGAAGTTTACCGTCAATTGGTCACAACGGCTAAAATTAGTCTCCGAGAAGTCGCCGCCCACTACGCCATTAGTTCTTTGTTTGCCAAATATCCCCACGAACAGCGAGTTTATTGCTATCAGGCCCAGCAGCAAGATTTTCAAATTCAGCGGATGGGTTCGATGACTCTGGCTGTGGGTCAATTGCAGTTAACTTCGGAAATTACGCGGGAAACAGAAGAATTTGTGTTTGCGGCGTTCCACCTCGGCGGCTGGGACTTCCATTGCTGCATTCAGCCTTTTGGTAGCGATCGGTCTTACACTATGCTCAAAGAGCGGTTGTTTGGAGTTCTGCAAGAAGCTTCGGCGGCCCACGCGATTCTGGAAATGGTGCGACTGTTTGGCGATCAGTCCTTTAGCCTGCGAGATTTATTCGCTGAGGAACGTCACCGGATCGTGCGCCTGCTGAGTCAGGAAAATTTGACTCGGTTGGATCAGCTTTACACTCAGGTTTACCGGGAAAATTATGGGGTGATGATGGCGTTTCATCGCGACGATTTGCCGGTGCCGATGGAGTTGCAGGTGGCTGCTGAGGTGGCTTTGGGACACCGCTGTTTGACGGCTGCGAAGGCTCTGGAACAGGAAACTGGGAACTCGGAGTCGCTGCTGGCGGACATTGAGGCGATCGCCACTGAAGCGAGCAATCTCCGCAGCCAGTTGAAGGTTCCCGAAGTTAAGCAAATTTTGGAAAGGGTGGTTTGGCGCGAACTTGACGCGCTGCTCGAAGCAGGATCGGGTGTGGATGAGCGCTCGCCTGTGAAGTTAGAAGCTGATATCCGCACGATCGAGCGTTTGATTGCTGTGGGCGATCGGCTGCGTCTGAATTTGTGTTTGGATCGATCGCAGGAACTGTATTTCAATTCTCTCTACAGTCAAATTGTGCCTCTGTTTTTGGGCTGGTTGCAACGGCAAGCTGCTTCGACTGACGAAAACTCGATCCACCTTGTTCGATTGGATGTTACCAGTTCAGACGATGGCTGGGATTTGCCTTCGATCCGGCAGTTGCTGGAGTTGGGTCAAACTCTCGCCGTTGATGTTGAGTGTTGGTTGAACCAGTTAAGTCGATCGGCGATCGATTAACCCCCATATCCTGTAGGGGCGGGTTCACAGACAATAATTGCCTAAAACCCACAATAAGAGTAAACCCGCCCCCACCAACCTTTATTTGAATTTTAGTTCTACTTGTGTGAGAAGATAGAAAAACTGTCCCCAAAGCTTACAGGTGTTCTGCACTTGCGCGCTTTGTAGAGTTTGGAAGAAAGAACACTAAATTTTAAATCTATGAAAGTTGGCGATCGCGTTTGCATTAAAAACTCTGTTGTTGTCTACCACCACCCCGAAAATCGCAGTCAACCATTTGATATTAAGGGTATGGAAGGAGAAGTCGTGGCGATCGTTCACGAATGGCATGGCAGACCCGTCAGTGCCAATTGGCCGGTGCTAGTTCAGTTTGACAAAAAGTTTAAAGCTCATTTCAAAGAAGATGAGGTTGAATTGAGTTCTTCTGAAGCGTAGAACTCTCAATAGTAGAAGCCGGAGCTCAAAAACAATATCAGATCCGGTCATACAACACAACCATAAGAGAATTTGTAGCGAGGAATTGAGTTTTTTCTCTGGCTTTTAGTCGATCGGCAAAACTAAAGTCCTTACTACAAATTCTCTTTTTTATTTAATTATTAATTTCTCGCCCTGTTGCGGCTGAACCAACTAAAGATATTCAAATCTCCCTGCATTTTCTTCAATTCCTGCTGATGCTGCTTGGCTGTAGCGTAATACCACTGGCAATGAACTTCGAGTTCTTGACGGTACTTAATTTCATCATAAAAATCGCGGACAATTTGATGTCTCTGAAAAACTTCGGCGGCGGGAGTTGGTTCTGGGACAATGTTTTGCAACTCGTGGGGCAGCATGATGGTTTAGGGGCGACTGTGGCAAATCTTGACTGTAATGACCTTAAGCTAACACAGTTATATTATACCTTTTGCAAAATAATTTTCTGATATAATCAAAAGTTTTGCTTTACTTGATTAAACATCTCCTAAAAAGCCTGTGAAGAACAGGCAGGATGCCTATTCCACAATAATTATGGAAGAGGTCTATTGAGATGCACCCTCGGGTTCATGTAGATTGTTATTATGAATTAAAGATTGTTGGTAGAACCTGTTTGACCGATAACTCAAATGTGCAAAGCTAGTCATTCGAGTTGTCGGTCAAACCGTACAAGTATTGCCGTTAATTTACCAGACACGATATTAGATACTGTTAGTTGAGTTAGCGGCGGTCTTCAGGGTTTGACAGCCAGTCAAACAGTGAATTAGCTTCATTCCTAGATGTTTTTCTATACTTATGGCCGTCCGTTTGGATTACTTCTTTATTGAGGATTGCGTCCGAGGTTTTATCCTTGGAGCGTGTATTCGGGTTTAGTAGTAATTCATTGTGCCACCAAGCGAAAACTAAACCTACTGCCGCGCCACCGATGACGCCAAGCCCGAGACTCACGGGCAGGAGACATCCTACTAAGCGAAACCCAACGGTAAACAACACAAACCAGATCAGCGCGGGGTTAAACCCCTTGGAGTCTCCGTTAAATTTTGCCATGAGCTGCAAGTTTTGTTTGTAATAATACAGAAAGATATGGACAATATTAGCCGACAATCAAATTTGTAAGGGCGATCGATCTGCAACTACTCCCCACAAATCAATTTTAATTGTACATCTAAGTCTTGCACGGTATCTACAATGTTTACAGAAATTTGCTCCCTTTCTGTAAAAGGTTCAAAAGCTGCTTGCTGCGAGTTCAGTAATTCTGCTGTCGCGTCTGCAATATCGCCCCTGCGCTGTTGCAGCCGTTCTCGCAATACTTCAATTGGTGCTGTGCAGTAAATGATTTGCAGAGGTAATCCGTGAGATTTAGCCAGATTAATCGCATTGGTTCTCAAGTGTTGGCGATCGAACTTAGCGTCTAAAATCACATCCCAACCTCGGTCAGCCATAATTATCCCCAACTCTAACAATCTACCATAAGTCTGCGCCGTCATTTCATCCGAGTACAAATCTTGCCCGCCGCGTTCATTTACAGGAATTCCACCTAAATGTTTGCGAACAGCATCGGATCGAATGTGAATTGCCCCAGTGCGGCCAGCCAAGTATCGAGCCACTGTACTCTTGCCAGAACCTGACAAACCTGACATCAAAGTTAACTTTCCCTGGCGCGGTTTTGTGTATTGCCAAGCTAATTTATAGTAATGAGTTGCTGTCTGTGAAATCTCTGCTTTTTCGGCAGTTGAAATAGCAGCATCATCCAACATTAACGAAGTTACTTTTGCTCTCACATAAGCTTGACGGCTCAAATACAGCGGCAGCAGTTGCAGTCCTTCCCAGTCCCCTGTTTGTTCGATGTAAGTATTGAGAAAAACATTACCTAAATCTCTGCGCCCGCGCGATTCCAAATCCATGACTGTAAAAGCGACATCGTACATCACATCAACAAAGCGAAAAGACTCGTTAAATTCAATGCAATCGAACAGCAATATTTTATCTTGCCACAATGCGATATTCCGCAAGTGCAAATCTCCGTGGCACTCACGAATTTTATTGTTGGCAATCCGCAGCTTAAATAACTCTGGATTTTCCGCAAAAAACGCATCAGTATAATCTTTAGTTTCCTGATATTGTGTCTGAGTCTGCGACCCGCCGATATATTTTTCCGAAACCAGGTAATTGTTATCTATTGCTGTGCGAATCTGACTGATTTCGCCAAATGTGCGAATGTAGCTATTACTAATTGTCGTGCTGTGAAAGTTGGCAACTTCCCGCCCTAAGTCTGCCATAATTTGCTCGGTCAACAATCCGTGTTCCAACAAACTGAGAAACAGCGAATCTTGAGGAAACTCCCGCATTTTCAGCGTATACTCTACAGCAATTTCAGTAGGAGTTATATCGTGTAAGTTACTGCAAAATTTAAACGAATCGCCAGTTTTAACAATTGGCAAAACCTCCAGATAGATTTCTGGTGCTGTACGCCGATTCATCAGCAATTCTTGGGTGCAAAAGTGCTGCCGTTTTTCCAATGTTGAATAGTCCAAAAAGCCAAAATTGACTGGTTTCTTAATTTTATAAGTATAATCTCCTGTCAGCAGGACAAAGGAAGCATGAGTCTGAATTAGCTGCACAGGTTCCGTCACCTCGTGCGGGTAAAATGCGGGCTGCAACATTTGCTGAATCAGTGGTGGGAGACAAGTATCAGTCATAGCGATTTTAGATTTGGGCTTTGGGATTTAGAGCGAGATAACTTAAAGAAAATAGATGTTGAGTTGAAGTCGATTTATTATAAAGTTGATAATTAGTGTAAACCAAAAATTAGTGATGACAGAAAACAATCAAGACTCCCGTTCGGTGGATGTGTTTGGCGTGGGCAATGCCCTAGTGGACATCTTAGCATTGGTGGAAGATGAATTTGTACTGGGCCACGGACTGAATCGCGGCGGGATGACGCTGATGGATTCGGAAACCCAGGGGGGAATTTTGCACGATTTAGAGCACAATTCGCTGCAAATGCGATCGGGGGGTTCTGCCGCTAATACGATGATTGGCTTGGCCCAAAGTGGCGGTAAAGCTTATTATTCTGGCAAGGTTGCTAAGGATACTAACGGCGAATTCTATCGGCAAGATTTGCTGGCGGCGGGGATTGATTTTAACGTGCATCCTGCTGCTGAGTCGAACGGGCCGACTGGTACTTGTGTCGTGCTGACTACGCCGGATGCGGAACGCACGATGTGTACTAATTTGGGGGTTTCTACTACTCTGGCTGCGACTGATATTGATGTCGATCGCCTATCTCACTGCAAGTACAGTTATGTTGAGGGTTATCTTTGGAGCGCTCCCGAGCCGAGAAAGGCTAGCATTGAGACAATGGAACAGTCTAAGCGTCTGGGCGTGAAGGTGGCTTTTACTTTTTCCGATGGCTTTTTGGTCGCTCAATTTGCTGATGATTTCCACAAAATAGTTTCGGAATATTGCGATGTAATTTTTTGCAATGCTGATGAAGTTAAGAGCTTTTTTAAGGAGGAATCTTTGTCAGAGTGCGCGCTGAAAATGAGCGAGATTTCGGATTTGGCTTTTATCACGAATGGGGATCAAGGCTGCATGGTGGTGGAGAATAAACAGATTGTTGATGTGGCTGGATTTCCGGTAAAGGCGATCGATACTGTGGGTGCTGGGGATGCTTTTGCGGGCGGTGTTTTGTTTGGACTTACTAACGGTTTGAGTGCGACGAAAGCGGCTCGCTGGGGCAATTATTTGGCTTCTATGGTGGTGCAGATTCACGGGCCTCGGCTGGAGGGTTCTCAGGCTCATCTTTTGAGTCAGGTGATTTCTGGTTAGGAATTAAAATGGGCGATCGCACTTTTTGTCCTAAAGGGCGATCGCACTTTTTTAACCACAGATGGACGCGGATGAATGAAGGGCGATCGCAATTTAAGGATAAGGCGTAATTGCAATTGAAGAAAATTCTAAGTAGTCAAACAAAATTAATTACACAAAACAACTAATATGATATACTAAAAAT
>ENA-OFCE01001831-OFCE01001831.1-metagenomes-genome-assembly--contig:-NODE-1831-length-10025-cov-2.631795_pt1 | contig 10025 bp, 9 predicted proteins | sample MGYA00153388_OFCE01 | MGnify analysis MGYA00153388
GTAATTTACTGGTAGTTGATGGGTGTTAATCAGCCCGGCGGTAAATTCTTCTGTTTCATAGGAAGCTGTACCGTTGCCAATTGCAATGAGTGTTACACCATATTGTTTTATAGCCTCTAGAGCAATTTGTGCTGATTTTTCTTTTTGCCCCTCTCCCATGGTCACATAAAGGACATTTGTGGTGAGGACAGAGCCTGTAGGGCTAACGACGGTCATTTTACAGCCTGTGCGATAACCTGGATCAAGTCCCATGACGGTATGTCCAGCAAAAGGCGGCTGGAGAAGTAATTGGCGCAGGTTAAGGCTAAAGACACGGATTGCCTGTTTTTCCGCATTCTCTGTTAGAAGAGAGCGAATTTCCCGATCAAGAGCAGGAAATAATAGCCGTTTATAACCATCAGTGACTGCTGATAAGATGCATTCGCTGAAAATAGAAGTGCCTTTACTGATTTGACGATTGATTAATTCTATATTGGTATCATGTGGAGCTTCCAGGGTTACTTTAAGTAGTTTTTTATCTTCTCCCCGATTGACTGCTAAAATACGGTGAGAGGGGATACGGTTAACGGGTTCTTTGTATTCTTTATAAGTAAGAACTTCTTTACCTAGTTCCTCTGCTACTGCCAGCTCTGTACGAATTTCGGATGTTCTCCATAGCTGCTTTCTCATGTTGGCCCTAATATCGGCTGTTTCGCTGATTGTTTCAGCAATAATATCAAGAGCTCCTGCTAAGGCATCTTCAGCAGTATCCACTTTATTTTCAGGGGATACAAAGTCTGCTGCAACTGTAAGAGGTGTACCCGTTGTCAGTTGTTGGGACAAAATAATGTCGGCTAAAGGTTCTAGTCCTTTTTCCCGGGCAACTTGGGCACGAGTACGTTTCTTTTGCTTAAAGGGTAGATATAAGTCTTCTAACTCTTGCAGTTTGGTAGCGGCAATAATGGCCGCACTTAATTCGGGTGTCAACTTGCCTTGTTCTTCAATATTAGCAAGGATGTCTTCTTGTCGTTTTACCAGATTGCGCAAATATTGCAGGCGTTCTTCTGTAGTGCGAAGCTGCTCTTCATCCAGTTCTCCAGTCGCTTCTTTGCGATAGCGAGCGATAAAAGGAACAGTATTGCCTTCGTCTAATAAATTAATAGTAGCAATTACCTGAGGAACTTTGATAGTAAGCTCCCTGGCGATTACGATAGGAATATCAGTATATAACATATTGCACCAACTTTATGATTTTTAGATGGTTTTTATTATATCATAAAAAAATTTATAAATATAATATATAGAGTTATATAAAAAAGCAATGAACCGCGAAGGTCGCGAAGAAATGCAAAGAACACGAAGAATTTTTTATCACAGAGAACTCAGAGAGTGTACGATGAGGGGCTGTTTTTATTCTTTTATCCCTTCTCTATGGTTCGATTGTGGTCGATATCTTAGCCCTTCGTGTTCTTCATATTCTTCGTGTCTTCGCGGTTCAAAAGGTTTTTTAAAAAGGACGTGTAGCGTCTATTTAGTATTCAATCACTTTGCTGATAGCCAGATTGGGTTCTTGCCGTAGGTTGACAACCACTTTGCCTAGTTTTGTGTTGAGTTTAATTTCAGGGCGCAGCAGGTGGCTTTGATGATTTTTCGTCACATGGGCCACTTGCTTCGTATTTAATAGGACTAAACTGCCTACAGGATAGATTGGTATCGTATGGATAAATATTGTAAGAAGATGCACATCAAAAATTGTATTGCTTTTTGCTAACATCCCTTCAATTACCTCTAATTGAGACGTGTTTTCAATAATGGCTTTTGTGATCGCTTTATCAAAAAAATTAGCAATGGCTACAATCTTTGAAAACAAATGAATTTTATTATTAGTGAGACCTAAGGGCAGTCCCGATCCATCTAAAGCTTCGTGGTGTTCGGCCACAATTCGTGCAATTTTTGGTGATAATTTGTTGCGCAACAGTAAATTACGTCCATATAATGTGTGCAATTTGGCACTATCAAATAACAAACCATTGATACGAGGAAGAGTCGCTTTTCCAATGTCATGCAATAAGGCCCCTAAGGCTAGTTCATAAAGGTCATCCTTGGACATATTCAACTGAAAGCCTGTTATTAATGAAAGTAAACAGACATTGATGGAATGAACGAGTTCTTGCTGATTGGGATAATAAATTTGTGTATTAATCATTGTGGTTGCTTGTTGTGATGCTTGATCGATAATGTTATTGATAAGGTTACTAATTTGTTCCAAATATAAAAAAGTAAGCTTTTCATTTGCCAGAAAGCTGGTTTGCAGTGAAGACAAAGCCTGAAAACAAAGGGACAGCTCGGTGCGCAATTCAGAGGGGATTACTTGCTGCTGCTGTTTTAGCAGCGTTGCTTCTTGGTCAAAGATGCGAATGGTATTAATACCAAATTTTTTTAAGCGATTAATATAACTTTCTGTTAGGGTAATTCCTTGTTCAAGTAAAAGTTTTCCATACTCGTCTATAACGTCCTGCCCTAATATCATTCCAGGTTCAGCATAGTCAATGATCATGACAACAACTCCCAGTATAAAAACGTTTCTGTAATATTTTGTAGTATTGTATATATTATTGTAATGGATTTTTTAGGAAGGAATAAGGTACTATAGTCCTATTAATCTGGGGAATTAGACCCTGTTACCATGAAGAGCTAGATAATAACATAGACTAAAGCAGCAATGTTATGGTGGATAATCGAACCATGTTGTAGTTGCTTGCTATATTTAAACATGTTATTCTTTAATCAAGAGTATTTAAAGGATCATACCTTATGTACGTTGGAGAGATATAAAAATCGGCACTATATGAGGTGAGGGTTTTGACTGATTTTTTATTATGGGAAATGATTGAACGAATGAGTGTGGCTGCTACGCTGGCTTTTTTATTGTCTCAATTTTCAGTATTTCGGCGAATGATTTATCGACAAGGTAATTTTAGTGAAAAAGCTGCGATCACTATTATTTTCGGCTTTATTGGCATTTTAGGGACCTATGCTGGTATTCCCGTCGGCGATGCATTAGCAAATTCCAGAGTTATTGGTGTAATGGCCGCTGGGCTCATTGGCGGTCCTATTATGGGGACAGCAGCTGGAATTATAGCTGGCGGGCATCGCTATTTATTAGGTGGTTTCACAGCATTTTCTTGTGGAATCTCTAGTATTTGTGAAGGATTACTGGCAGGTCTAATCCACCGTTATTATCACGAGAAGCTCATTCCTTGGTGGATCGCTTTTGTTGCCGGTGTTGTAGGGGAAGTCATGCAGATGATTATTATTTTGCTTACGGCTCATCCCTATGATATGGCTAGGAATTTGGTAGATGCGATTGGAATGCCGATGATTTTGGTCAATTCCTTAGGCGTTGCTATTTTTATGCTAATTATTAAGACGGCGATGTATACCCAAGAACAGGTTGGGGCCGAACAGTCTCATAAAGCTCTTGATATTGCAACCAAGACCTTACCCTATCTGCGACATGGCTTAGATCGCAGCTCTGCTCAGGCAACAGTTCAAATTATTTTTAATGCAGGAAGCTATGAGGCAGTTGCCATTACGGATACGGAGCAGGTTTTGGCTTTTGTAGGCGTGGAGTCAACCCATCATTCTGCGGATACTTTAGGATTAACCCTTGCTACCAGTCAAGTACTTTCTAAAGGAGAGCTATATATTGCACAAAATGCTTTAGAGATTGGCTGTTCTTGCAAAAATTGCAAATTAGCCAGTGCCATTATCGTGCCTTTAAAACGTGCGAACCGCATTATAGGCACTTTGAAGCTATATTATACAAGGGCAAATGCCGTAGGGCCTGGAGACAGAGTTTTTGCTTCTGGTATCGCCCATTTATTTTCCACCCAATTGGAATTAACAGAAATTGATCGTCAGGCTAAATTAGTTTCTAGGGCAGAGCTTAAAGCGCTTTATGCACAAATCAATCCTCATTTCTTATTCAACACCCTTAACACGATTACTTCTTTGGTACGTACAAAACCTGATTTAGCAAGAGAGCTTTTGTTAAAGTTGGGAGCTATGTTTCGGCATACCTTACATAAAACAGGGCGTAATATCACCCTCAAAGAGGAACTATCCCAAGTACGTGCTTATTTAACCATTGAGCAAGCCAGACATGGCGAGAAGCTAGTAATTCAAGAGATGATATCTGAAGAAGTAGAAAAATATTTGATTCCTACCTTAACCATTCAGCCTTTAGTAGAAAATGCGATAAAGCATGGGCTGCAACCCAAGGAAAATGGTGGCTGCATTATAATTAGCGCTAAGGAAGATGGTCAGGATATTGTGATTACGATTCGTGATAATGGTGTCGGCATGGATGTCAAAGGGAGGTGTCCTTTGGCGGCGCCTGCTCCAGAATGCATTGGTCTATCCAATGTTCATGAACGTTTACGAGGACAATATGGCATAGGATATGGATTGTCCCTTTTGAGTGCCCCAGGCAGTGGAACTACAGTAACTTTGCGTATTCCAAAGCGTGTGTATGATGAGGGGGAAGAATGTGCTTAGCATTTTAATTGTAGATGATGAGAGTCCGGCTCGGGATGAGCTAAAGTATTTATTGTCCTTGGAAAATGAAGTGGAAATTGTGGGCGAAGCGGATAGTGGGGCCGCAGCGATTGGATTAGCAGCTCAATTAAAGGCGAATGTTATTTTTATGGATGTACAAATGCGGGGCATGAATGGTTTAGAAACTGCGGCTATACTTCGTACTATCGTTCCGGAAACCTTACTGGTATTTGCCACTGCCTATGATGAATATGCTGTCCAGGCTTTTACAGTTGGCGCAGTAGATTATCTTTTAAAGCCTTTTGAAAGAGAACGTGTACATATGACAATCCAGCGTCTGAAAAATTATCATGGTGATGAATGGCGGGCCGCGGTTGGTCGTGTGGATGCGGCGTTAAATAAATCCAAAATTGTTGTGCAAAAGCTTCCCTTGGAAAAAAATGGTAAGATTATTATGGTGCATTACAATGACTTGAATTATGTGTATACCCAAAAAGGTATTGTTACAGTCGTTACAATTTATGGTGAATTTAGTTATACAAGTACTTTAACGGAATTAGAGGAACGCTTGGCCCAGACCAATTTAGTGCGTGTGCATAAGAGTTATATCGTAAACATGGATAAGGTAAAAGAGGTAGTGCCTTGGTTTAAGGGAACCTACTGGTTAAAAGTTGAAGGCGATGTTGAAATACCAATTAGCAAAAGTCGAGTTAGAGAGATCAAAGATATATTAGGATTAAAATAATAGAATATTACTCGTCATCTGACATCAGGGGCTGTTGGCGGCCTCTTTTGTCAGATATTTTTTTGATCATGACAAGAAAATATATAGGGTTATGAAAAAAGCAACGAACCGCGAAGGCGCGAAGGAACACGAAGGACACAAAGGGGGATCATGGTCATTTAAAATTCTTCGTAATCTTCGTATCTTCGCGGTTAAAAATGTTCTGTTTTTTAGAAAATGTATAAGGCTTCCTTGTGTATAGTTGGTATTTTTATGGTGCATGCTATAGTCAGCGAGGGTGAGATGCAACTATACATTTCGCCGACAGCCAACTTATTTTTACATAGGAGAAAGGAGGGATGGTCATGTTATCATCCAAAGAAGTAATGCAATTGGAAGATTTTCTAGGAATGGAGCAGAATTCAGTGCAATGCCTGAACCACTTTGCTAGTACCATTCAGTGCAAAGAAACCAAACAACTTTTTCAACAAATGGCACAAAAAAATCAGCAACATTTTCAAACTCTTAGTAAGCATTTGAATATAAGTCAAACATTACAATAAAGGATAGGGGTGATATTGTGGCACAAGCAGGTCAACAGAACCAACAACAAAACCAACAGCAGCAGCAAGGACAAATGAATGGGCAAGGCAGCCAGTTTGCTGATCAGGACATACTGCAATTGGCGTTAAATGAAAGCAAACATCTTGCAGAATCAATTAATTCATACATTCTGGAAGCTGCCAATGATCAGCTTCGCAAGGATTACATGAATGTTCTTGGGGATGTATATAGTCAGCAAAAACAAATTTTTGATGTGATGCAGCAAAAAGGCTTTTACAATGTGGAAAATGCAACTGCTCAGCAGATCAACAAAGCCCAAAGCAAATTTAGCAATTAAAGTAAGCAGCCTTTACGTAAATGGAAGAGCCTCTGGGAAAAGTATCCCAGAGGCTCTTCCATTTAACTTTTATTAAGATAGAGATTTTCCTTGACAACAGTTTTTAGTATATATTAAAATAGAGATAAAACTACTCGATAATTGTTTTCTATAAAAAATAAATTGGAATTGGTGGTGAATATATGGAAGTCTGTATCACTTCTTTGCTGAGAGACAGAGGATTTAAGGTTACCCCTCAGCGGCTGGCTATCTATAATATGTTATCTTCTACAAAGTCTCACCCTAATGCAGAGATGATTTTTAATGAGCTGCAGGCGATGTACCCAACGATGAGTTTAGCTACCGTTTATAAAACGATGGAAATTCTTAAAGAAATTGGTTTAGTGCAAGTATTAAATGCTGGTGAAGATAGTTTTCGTTATGATGCTGTTATGACGAATCATCCTCATGTGAGATGTACGGAATGCGGTCAAGTTGAAGACGTTTATGATATTAATATTGATGCATTTGTAAATGAAGTCTCTCAAGGTACTAAGTATCAGATTATGGGACAACAGTTTTATTTTCATGGAATCTGCCCGACTTGTCAACGTAAAAATAGCAATTAAATCATAATTTGCAAAAGAAGTAAAGACTTGGCGAAAGCTAGGTCTTTTTATATTATGTTGAAATCATTTTTAGCTTAAAGGTATTTGGTGATGTAGTGCGAAATATGTATCAATTAGGAAGGGAATCATATTTCACATGTAAAGGAGAATTGAAATTGAATACCTATATTGATCATACGCTTTTAAAACCAGATGCAACGCCTCATGACATTCGTTGCTTATGTAGAGAAGCGGCAGAATATAAATTTGCTGCTGTATGTATTAATCCATGTTATGTAGATTTGGCAGTCAGTTTATTAGCGGGCACGGGTGTGAAGGTGGCTACTGTTATTGGTTTTCCCTTGGGAGCAAATTTGTCCATCGTCAAGGCTTTTGAAGCTAAGCAAGCTGTTTTGCATGGTGCTGATGAATTAGATATGGTGATTAATATTGGTGCCGCAAAATTAGGTCTCTGGGAGGCTGTACTGTATGATATTCAACAGGTCATAGCAGAAGGGCAAGGACGTATTGTTAAGGTGATTGTAGAAACCGGGCTGCTAACAGAAGAAGAAAAGGAACGGGTTTGCCATATTGTTTTAGAAAGTGGCGCACAGTTTATTAAAACATCTACAGGATTTGCAGCAGGCGGTGCCACCATTGCAGATATCAGGTTATTTAAGTCCATTATCGGAGATCGAATTGGGATTAAAGCATCAGGTGGGATTCGTACCTCCGAAGAGGCCGCAGCTATGATTGCTGCTGGAGCCACGCGGATCGGGACCAGTAAAGGGATCACAATTGTAAGCTAGTTTACATAAAATACCGATAGAAAGTATGTTGAGCCTATGCTATAATGAGCACCTGTAACTCTTAGAAGGAGAGGAGGGTGCCTTATGCGTAAAGTACTAATAGGCGAAGCGAATACCTTTATATTGGTTGCTGGACTGCTCTTTATTCTAATGCTGGTTTTTGCTATGCCTACCAAACCTCGTATGTGGCTTTATCCTCTAGTACGTCAAGCGGTACAGATAAAGGTTAATTATGAAGCAAGGGATATGGCAACTTACGAAACTGCGCATTTTAGGATCAAATACGCTCCAGTAGATGCTGACACAGTAAGTATGATAGGACAGGCTGCTGAGGCTGCATATCAGCCAGTAGTTGAAACGCTGCAGTATGCGCCTTCTGGTAAAACATTAATTCTTATTCATTCGAATAAGAACCAGCTGCGTCAGGCTTTTGGCTGGTCTGGTAATGAAAGTGCCATGGGAGTGTACTGGGGTGGAACCATTCAACTGCTATCACCTCACGTATGGTTAAATGATGGCGAGTCCGTGGAAGAATTTATTCATTCAGGTCCGATGGTGCATGAGTATACTCATTTGGTGTTTGATCATATAACCAATGGGAATTATCCTCGCTGGTTTACAGAAGGTCTGGCCCAGTATGTGGAGTATCGTGCAAATCATTATGAATGGATTACTGCTGATAATGTATTGGATGATAGGATGTACACCATGAGAGAGCTGGAGGACAGCTTTGATGAACTGTCCAATCAGTCCCTGGCATATCGTCAATCACTAGCTGCTGTACGTTATATGGCCGAGGTGTATGGAGAGGATACGCTGCAAGACGTTGTTAAGAGTTTAAAAGCTGGTGATAGCTTAGAGAAGGCTATCCGTAAAAATGTAGGCATGGATTATGCTACCTTTGAAAATTCGTGGAAGCAGTGGGCTGAAGTTCATATGAATAAAAAAACAGAAAAATAGCAAGCGATAAGAATTAAGATATCGCTTGCTATTTTTCTAGTTTTAGTATAGTTGTAAGGCGAATTTCTATTCTTCGTCTTCGTCATCTTCGCTTCTGGCAATGCGAATTTGCTCTAATAATTCGATGACCTGCTTGTTTTGAATAATGAGGATTTCCTGATTTTTTATGATGGTAGCTAACGGTATTGAAATTTGATGGATTTCCTCTAGTAGCATTTTAATCATCTTTTCAGGACTAGCCAATCTGATTCCCCCTACTGTTTTAGTCAAATCTTCTTTATATTATCCTATGTTAAAAGATAGAAAAAGTGACTGTAGATTGTACTTACTTGTCCTTAAATGCTACAATAGCCATAATAATATTTTGAAGGGAGAATACTTGATTTTATGAAAATTTTCCATGCATGTGATATTCGGGGAATTGCAGGTATTGAATTGACAGAGGAGATCGCATACAAAATCGGCTTGGCAGTGGGCGTTAAATTAGCTGGCAAAAAAGTAATAGTAGGCGGTGATGTTCGTTTATCCACGCCAACTTTAAAAGATATTCTAATCAAAGCGCTGGTGGGATCAGGTTGCGAAGTCATTGATATTGGGACGGTAGCCACTCCTGTTTTTTATTATGCGCAAAAAGTGATGCAGGCAATGGGAGGGGTTATGGTTACTGCTTCTCATAATCCTGCTCCTTACAATGGCTTTAAACTGGTATTTGGTGATCAGCCTGTAACAGAAGAAGATATCTTAGAAATAAAACAAATGGTGGAAGATGATGTGAGTGTCGCAGGTAAAGGCACAGTGATCGCATTGCCCATCGTGGATGAGTATATAGCATCTACTGCACTTTTAGCTCAGAAAAGTAAATTGCGAGTGGTCGTTGATGCTGGTAATGGAGCTACCTCTCAGATTGCACCACAATTATTTAAGCAATTAGGTTATGATGTAATCGAATTGTATTGTCAGCCCGATGGCAATTTCCCAAATCGTTCTCCTAATCCAGCCTTGGCTGAAAATTTGCAGGGACTTGGAGAAAAGGTTCGAGAAAGTCGTGCAAACCTAGGTGTAGCCTTTGATGGTGATGGAGATCGAGTCGCTTTTGTTGATGAAGACGGACGTGCCGTTGATAATGATGATATCATTGTCCTGATCGCTCAATATTATCTTGAGAAACAGCCAGGAACGATTATTTATGATGCAAAATGTTCTATGGTTGCACCAGAGGAAATTACCAAGGCTGGTGGCAGACCTGTCATGGCAAGAGCCGGGCATACCTTTAGTAAAGCTGCTTTTATACAAGAGAAGGCGTTATTTGCCGGGGAAATCAGTGGACACTTCTTCTTTCGTGAACTGGGCTATGATGATGGTATGTTTGCTGGATTAAAGGTATGTGAATTTGTTGCTGCTCATGGTTCCCTGGCGAAACTTGTGGATGAAATTCCTAATTATATTCTTACCCCTGATATCCGGATTACGTATAAGGGAACGGATAAAGAAGCAGTTTTAGATGC
>ENA-OFCE01001832-OFCE01001832.1-metagenomes-genome-assembly--contig:-NODE-1832-length-10014-cov-4.261572_pt1 | contig 10014 bp, 10 predicted proteins | sample MGYA00153388_OFCE01 | MGnify analysis MGYA00153388
AAACAAGCCGCAAGGTTCAAAGCAAGTGTGGTTTTCCCTACTCCCCCTTTCTGGTGAGCTACGGTTATAATCTTCATGGATTTAGAATTATAGATTTCTAAAGATGCAAAATTATGTATTTACAGAATACGCCCTACTTCTTTTTTCCTTCTGTCGTTGTTGCATTTTTCGGGGTTTGAGGGCTGTCTGCCGTAGCGTCAAACTTCGTAGATAAACCACATAACATGGCTTGTTTGACAACATTAATGTTAGCTATGCTTTACTTTTTGCACTTCACCCTTTACATTTGAGCGTCTAAATTGAACACTCATGAAAACGTACCTTCTCCCTCATTACAGCAAGTGGATTAGCTTGCTGATATTGGCTAGCTCAGCCTTGTTTCTATATCTACATAGTGCTACCGGCATGGTGGTAGCTATCATCGTTGGTATACTTGGTTGGTTATGCTCAGCCGAACGAATTGAAGACGAACGAACCGTACAACAACGCCTTTTGGCGATTCGGGCAAGTGCTATTGCCACTGTACTGTTCGGAACCATTTTTGCCCTGTTAGTCGCTGGAGGATTCAGCGCTAGTCCTTCCTTATTCTGCGTGGCTCCCATTAGCTTGCTGGTTTATGTCGTTACCTTTTATGGGAGTTTGTTTGTAGTAACTAATGATAACCGTGAAGAATAGTCTCAAGGTAGCTCGGGCTCGCCAAGGTATTACTCAAGCGAATTTAGCTGCTTCCCTGGCGATTTCTCGACAAACCATCATTGCTATTGAGCGGGGAAAATATATCCCTTCTGCGGTGTTAGTCCTCAAACTGGCTCGTTACTTCTCGCAGTCAGTCGAAGAATTATTCGAACTGGAACCTCACGAATGAGAATAAGCTGGTTGACCAATTGATCTAGCTTTCCGTCGAAGGGGACAAAGGTTATACCCTCTAACTCGTCTTTGATGCCCGACAAACTACCCTACACGTCTGTATCGAGTACGCCCACACTCAGCCCCCGCGCGAAACAGGCAGCCAGGTTTAGGGCTAACGTGGTTTTGCCTACGCCTCCTTTCTGGTGAGCTACGGTTATAATCTTCATGGGCTTAGAATTATAGATTTCTAAATATGCAAAATTATGTATTTATAGAACGCGCTCTACTTCTTTTTCCCTTCTGTCGTTGTTGCATTTTTCGGGGTTTGGGGGCTGTCTGTCAATGTGTCTTGTTTCGCGGAATAGTCCCTTTACATAACATATCTTATAAAACCAATCCCCCCAAAGTACAACGCCCGAACACCAGTACCGGGGCCCCAAATGTTGTACTTTTTATAGAAATCACCCTATTTAGTTCTGTGAGCTTGGCAGGCCATTGGTAGCGGTAACTGCATACTGTAGGATCTGGTTAAGCTGCTCAGCACTCAGATTGGCTGACTTGACATCGACGCCAACACCCTCGGTCAGATCTTGCTTCAGGGTGATACTAATCCAGGCGTCAGCGTCGATCATGAGCCGAACCGAATTTTGCAAATGGTGGTCGGGGTGCGCGTGGCCTTCAGAACTACCCGCAATTTGGAAGAAATATCCATCTTTGAGATAGGACATAACTAAAACAGAAATTAGCGAAGCCCCAGCAATAGTCGGGGCTTTTTTTGTGATCCGCACCAAGTACTTATAAAGCGTCATTCTCCTTCTCTGAAGGCGATATAACCTATCCAACGCACACGCTTTTTTTATTGACGAGGACCGTTGGATAAATATACAGATGTACACCCATTGACAATAAATAAGTAATTCCCTACGGCTTTGTTGCATGGCTCCTGATGAGTGGTGAAACCATATTAACCGGGCGTAGAATCGCGCTATTTTGTATTCGTCATATTGTTATTTGCTTACTTGTGCGGTCCTGATCGCGTATACTTAGGAGCTAGTTTAGGGCTAAACTTGGCCTTTCGAGAGCCATGCAACAAAGCCATTCCCTACTATTATACAGTAGTTAGTAAAACGCTTAGTATCATTTGTTTATCACGTTTTTCAAACCAAACAAACCATGAACTATTTACTGCGTTCTATCGCGCTGAGCCTGTTGTGGCTCTCCGTTGGGCTGGCCTGCAAACAGGCACCACAACCAGCCGACCAACAAACTGAGGGTAAAGCCAAGACCGTGTTTAACGGCCCTGTAGCCCCCACCACGAACCTCAACACCTGCGATGATGGGACTTGTTGCGGTAGAAAAGGAATCTACTACAAATATCACGAGACGCTGAGCGGGGACACAGTGATACTCAGAGGCAACATTATCAAATTTAGCCGGCTTATTCCTAAAGGGACGACTCAGGCGTGGGCAACATATGCTGAGGTATGTACGTTGACCGCCGCTCCGGTCGACAAGCTCATCTATGAAGTGTTCGGCAAGGCCAATAACGACGACCCAATCAAATGCCGGATATGGGGACGTGTATACACAGGTGATAAATTTTTATCTTTAAATTTTGAAGACCCACCACGCTTTTTCGCTGTTGACCGGGTCGAAGCGATCAAGTAAAATACTTTTTTGTTGCTCAGCTTTTCACTACATCCACAGTATGAGACATCATTTAAGTTTGGCCATCGTTGGCACGTTACTTGCGGGAGGAGGTATTACAAACCCGGCATTCGCCCAGGAGAAATACAAGCCTAAATACCAGCGCGAAAACGACACGACGTTCCGCGCCAACGCCAGTTATCTCTCCGAAACTGGCTTCATCAAATTTCGTCCCGATAAAGACATTGACCCCGACACGTATTTCGATAAGTTCGGGGTAGCCATCGGTCTCGGTCCGCACTATCAGATGCGGTTGCTCAAAGAAGACACCGATGCCAATAAGATACGCCACCGGCGGTATCAGCTTTACTACAAAAACATCCGGGTTGAGCATGGCGATTACGCCCTGCACTCAAAGGCGAATCGGTTATTGGCCGCCGACGGAAGCATTGTGGAATCACTGGCTGTCGACGTGGAGAAACCAATGAGCGAGAAACAAGCGTTGGCGGTTGCTCTGACCGATCAGCAACTGACCGAAGGGCTGTTTAAAGGCAAAGCAAAACTGCCCAAGGGCGAACTCATTCTGGCTCGGAACGGGGTTGAGGCCGTTCGTGGCAATTATGTGTTTGCCTACGTGTTCGACATTCGGAAAGAATACATTGAGCTACCGTCAAAAGTATCCGACGAGCCGATGCGTGTTTACGTTAATGCCACAACGGGCCTGGTTATGCGTCGCGTGTCACTCACACAGAGTTGTATTCATTCGGTAACCGGAACGGATAGTCTTTCCCATGAACATGAGATGCCCTCCCCAGTTATTTCTGTGCTTCCCGAACAGACACAAAGTCCACAAGTAGCCTCCATGTTCACACCGTTATGGGGTGGCCGTTACGGTGGTAGCCGCCCCTTCGAGACTGAACTCGTCCCTGATCTCCCTCGGGTCCAATACAGGCTTTGGCACCAAAACGGGGCGTTGGTTACCAGACGGGACACTAGAAGTGCGGGCGGTTGGGATGCAACAAACGATGTAACTAATCCTAGTACGAGATGGGGAACGAGTGAGCAGAGTGCGACAACCGCCCATTGGTTAGCCCAACAAGTGTACGGCTTTTTCCAAAATACGTTTGCCCGCAATGGGTACGATAATAACTATCAATATCCCCGTATATTAGTTAACTGGGGTGGAAGTTCTCCTAACGGAGAGAACGTTAACGCTAGATGGAATGGTGTAGACGAACTTACTTTTGGTTACGCGCCTGCCTCAACCTCTCGTCCCATATAGCCAAACATAAACAGGCCGTTCTTATCAGCAGATCTTATGGGCCATGAATACATGCACGCGGTGACGCAGACCTCTGTACCAAATGGTATGCTTATGGGTGGGGAACCCAGAGCACTAAATGAATCAATGTCCGACATATTCGGCACTGCCTTCGAGCGATACCTATTCCCCACTAACTGGAACTGGGATATGTTTGAAGCCACATGGCAAACCAGGGATATGGCCAACCCTAGCCGGGCTTTCCCGCCTTTTTCTCCTCTTGAAGGACAACCATCTATATATTTGGACCCAAACGGATGGAACGAGGAACCCTACGCGCAAATGGGTGTGATGAACAAATGGTTCCACACGCTCTGCACGGGTCAGGGTCCAAATAGCCAGAGCATTACGCCAATCAGTTTTGATAACGCCATTCAAATCATGTACCATGCGGTGCGCTTTCATCTGAAGAGTGACTCAGACTATCCACACGTCAGAGATGTGACCGCACAGGCTGCTCGTGAGTTATATGGCGATTGCTCGGCGCAGGAACGCGCTGTTGTCGCCGCCTGGGCAACAGCCGGGCTGGCCACCATTGGTTGCGGAAGTACCTGCACCCTGCCGACCAATACTTGCTATACGATTAAAGTGGAAAGCTCAGGTAAGCGAATTCAGGCAATGGGCGACAACAGTGTTCAACAGTTGCCTGCCAATGGAAATAATAATCAGGTTTGGCGCGTCGAAGACCGAGGAAACAGCCAGGTAAGTTTTACTGTTCAGGACGGTAGCAACAGGACGATTCGCACCAATGCAGGTGCCAATGGAGAGGGGCTTCTTCTGGCTAATTACGTTGGGAACGGGAAACAAGATTGGGCAGTGGCCTGTAATCCAAACGTATCGAATCAGTGGCGTGTATCCTACCCGGCTACCACCAATACATGGGATCTAGAGGGTTACGGTAATGGCCCCTACCTGCAACTTTATGGCAACACGCAGGAAAGCTTTAGAGATTACCGAGCCTTCCGATTTGAGCCTGCTACTTGCCCAGCTAACAATACACTCTGTGACTTTAGGATTTCAATGACATCCAGCTTAACAACAGCAACCTGTGGCCAGTCAGTCAATTTCAACGTCGTTTGTGAAGGTTCTGGTTGTCAGGGAGTTAGGTATCAATGGAGTGGTCCGGGAATGGACAATCAGACCGGGTCGTCACTGAACGTGACAATGCCCGGCACTGCCGGTACTTATTTATACCGTGTTTCAGCTTTAAAAACTGGATGCAGTGACAATGGTGGTGTTAGTCTGGCAATTCCAGTTTATTGTAATGGCCAAGTCTGTACGCCTCTGTCAAATGGATGCTATAATGTTGTCTCGTCAACGACTGGTAACCGGTTACAAGCAATGGCCGATAACAGAGTGTTTGTCCAAGCTACCAACAATGCAAATAATCAAATCTGGCGAGTTGATAACCGGGGTAATGAGCGGCTTAGCATCACTGTACAGGATGGCACAAATAGGGCTATGCGTCGGGTTGATGGTACGGGCATATATGAAGTTGTAACGCTTGGCAACTACATGGCCAATTCCGAATATGAGTGGAGTATGCAGTGTAATCCTCTTAACACCACTCAATGGCGAGTATTCTCTTTGAGGAACACCTCCCTTTGGGATGTGAACACCTTTCCAAACCGAGACCGTGTTATAGAACCCGAGTTAACAGCATCCTTCGGTGTGCGTAGTACTCCTTTTGACAACTCCGCAAAGTTTTACTTCCAGTCAATCACGTGCCCTAATACAGGTAATACCTGCAACTTCGCCCTATCGCCCAATGCATCGGACGGCAACTCCAACCGTTCATGTGGGCAGGCAGTTACACTGAATGCCAATTGTCAGGGAGGCGATTGTGGCGCAGTCAGCTACAATTGGAGTGGAAACGGCATCAGCGGCAGCGGCTCGTCAGTGGCCTTCAATGTACCTAACGCCAACGGCAGCTATCCCTATACCGTTACAGCTTCTAAATCGGGGTGCGCTAACCAAACCAGCACCGTTACGCTCAACGTGAGCGGGTGCGGCACAGGCGGCGGTTGTAACCTGCCCCCCAACGTATGCTATACCATCAACGTCGATCAGACCGGGAAACGTTTGCAGGCAATGGGCAACAACACCGTTCAGCAACAGAACACCAACAATGCCAATGATCAGGTCTGGAGACTGGACGACCGGGGCAATGGACAAGTCAGTTTCACGAGTCAGGACGGTAATAATCGGGTGATTCAATCCAACGGCGTGGCCAACGATGGTACAGGTATCTCGCTGGGCGGCTATACGGGTACTAACCAACACTGGGCCATGCAGTGTAACCCATCGGCCAACAATCAGTGGCGGGTTTTCTCACCAGCCACCAACAGTACCTGGGATATGGAGGGGGCCGCTTCTGGACCCAGCCTGCAAATCTATGGTAACACGGGCGAGAGCTTCGTTACCTATCGTTCTTTCCGCTTCGAGGCTACTACCTGCCCCGGAGGCCGAGTAGGCGTTGCCGAACCTGCGGAGCCAGAGACTGGATTGCGCTTGACGGTGTCGCCCAATCCCAACACGGGGCAGTTTATCGTGCGCTTCCAGACCAAAGCCGGTCAACCGGCTACCCTGCGGCTGAGCGATGTGAGTGGCCGGCCCGTGCGCCCCGCACAGACTATCGCCGGTACGGGTCAGCTTCATCAGGAGGCCATCAGCTTACCGGCTCAAGTACGTGGTCTGCTCTTGCTGGAAGTGGTCAGCGGTGGGCAGCGCGGTATACAAAAAGTGTTGATTGAGTAAGCCAACAGTTACGGCCTATCTCCAAGATAGGCCGTAACTAAAACAGAAATTAGCGAAGCCCCGACGATGGTTGGGGCTTTTTTCGTGATCCGCTCCAGGCACCTACTGTCTCAAATATAGGACGTAACTGAAATAGAGGTAGCTAACACAGTTGGGGTAAATCCGCCATTGAAAGCAGTTAATTAACTGTAAACTAGTAGGTTACTGAAATTTTATGCTCTTAATGTTCAATTAAGAAAGCAAGTAATCTTGTTATTTAGGTACGTGTAAAAGCAGTCAAATTTGATGGCCTTAAGCCTTTAAAAGGTGTTAAAACCATCCAAGCCTGAAATACAGCGGTCAGCAACCCAAATTCACACTTCTTTCGGGTACAATACTCTACTTTTTAACATAACCTCCGTACTGGCAGTAAAATACGTATAACTAATTGACTAACAAGTTTTTACAGGCTCTACATTACGGATATACCCCAACTGTATCAGCTACCCCAAAAGAAGGCAGAATGGGCGCATGAGAAGAAGGTAACGAGCCGGGCTGCGAAAATGCAGAAGGAAGGTCGAACTGGCGAAAGCACGATTGGCGATCTGTTTGGCCAGGCAGTGCCGATCGGTGGCCAGAACGCCGCAACAGACGTTGAATTAGTGGACAAAGCGCGTAAGTTGACCAAGACCCCAAAAATGCCATAACCGCGCTCAGTCAGGCGGGCATCTTGATCTGGCTGGCCTCGAGCAGTGCCTGCAGCTCGTCGGGACTGATCCGCCGGGCACCGGGGTTATGCTCCAGGCGGTTGATCTCCCTGGCTGTCAGCGTCTGCCTTACCACGTGCTGCTTCTTCTCTTCTGGTGTCAGTCGTTTGCCCATAGTAGTTCTTCAGGGCAGTTTGTTTGGCTTTCCAGACGTTGAAAACGCGGATCTGGCCGTCCCTGAGTACGAAAATAACATTAATTACCCGGTTTAGATTGCTTAACCCCGTGACCTTGTATCGAGGTTCGCCCGTTTTTTCATCGGCGTAGGAGGTCTCTATCAGGCGGTTAGGGTCGCTGAATACACTTTCAATCTCATCGACACTCAGGTTACGGCCACTCTGCTTCACCTGGTCGAGTTTGGCCAGATTGCCGGCATCCCATTGAAAAGGCGGGTCAGGTTGGGAATCAGTCATTGAGCAAAGGTCTAACCTTATTAGCGCAATGATTCACGTTCCTAAACTGCTGAATTTATTTAATTTTAAATCTTTAAATCATTGATAATTAGCTACTTGGTTCTAAAACATAACTATTTTAGTTAATAAATTACCATTTATAGACAACTGTATGCAACTTTATATTACCTCTCAAGTGCGAGGCCAACCGAACGAAATCGGTCATTTGATTAACGCTTTAAAATGTCTTTTAAACAGAGTAAAGAACTACGAAGAGAAGTAGAAGAATGGTTTAAACTATTACTGTTCATGATCGCCGCAGCTACTGCTGCCTATAAAAGCTACGTACCTGATCATACCCAGGTACGTTCTGTACCTGGTCATACCCAAGTGCAAAACCGGCTACCACCGCCCATTCAAGATCGGGGGGTCGATCTTGGAAAATTCCCTTAACATAACAGCAGCTATAAAACCAATCCCCAAAAAATACAACGCCCAGCCCCTTTCGACAAAGGGCTGGGCGGTACGTTCAAATCTTTAAATATTACTCCTGTGCTTACCAAATATTAAGCCAGTTATCAACACAAGCGATCTACTGCTTTGCCTTTGCCAAGTCTTCTTGGTTTACGCTGTACGTGTACTGCTTGTGACGAGTATCTATGTCTACTTCCTGGTAATTGCTGACACAGTAAATACTTTTTGATAAGCAGTTATCGCTAACACGTACTCCTTGGCTAACGTATGTTGTTTTCAAACGGTTATCAAAAATTATCTCTACCGAATCAGTAATAAATCGACTATCAACAGGTACGAAAGTACCTATACCATCGAATGAAAACTTATCAGTGTGACTTGTATTAGGTGCAATAGTAACTCGCTTCTGAGGTTGCTTTGAATAGACAATGAAAGTCACAGGCAAACTAGTACTGTTTTTGATGACCTGAGTAATGACATACTCTTTGTCTATGATCTTCGTAGTGCAACGACTTCCGGCAAATGCTATGAAAGCACTGACAAATGTGATGATTAAATAACGCATCTTAGAGACTGTTTAGTTACCATACCCATTAAAAAGAAGTGGTATAGCCCCCTCCGTGGGATTATCATACCAATTAATCACATTATCACGTAGCGACGGCATATTCCGTGATCCGACTAATACATCTTCCATTTGCCTGATGGTGTAACCACTAACGTCATCATTCGGTAATGAAGATGAGATATTTATACTCTGGTTGAAATCGTCAATCAGATCAATGAAAATTGGAGTATACACGTTAGCAATTCCATCTTGAAACGTAGGATCAATGCCTTGTATACCATTATTCCAATTGGGTCTTACGGAATTATATTCCTCATTTGTAAAAGTCCATTGTACGACTCTGGCCCAACTTTCAATAATAACATCATCTGTATTTCGGAAGTTTTCTCTATTCATTGCCCAGTGAGATGCATGAGCAAGCTCATGTATTGTCGTTGAATAGATTGCATATGGACCACGGCTTGGTTTGAAAATGCGTATGTCAGGAAAGTCAAGCCAAGATTTTAGAAAACCTGAAGTCAAGGCATCTCCGTTGGAATTGCCCTGCTCCCAGTCATAGGCGGAAATCGAGAGACGGCTAAAGAAACTTCCATTTCTTGGCGTTCTGAGCACATTCTGTTGATAGTAATAGTAATGTGCAGCTCGATGTATGGCAGCATACATCAGTGATCTACCGCCGTCAATATTTAAATACCACCCTCCAGACTGTTTTGGCCCGTTGTACTCAGCTTGAAAGTTAGCGAAAGTTCCTCCCTCTAATATGTCAAAGTCAGCTCTTTCCCATATAATGCTATAGTTACAAGGGTTGACAAAAGTACTGTTCATCCAAAAGTACCCATTGGCATCAGTGATCGCTTCGTAAGTCGTAAACCAGCGATTGGCCCGTACTTTGGCTCCCTCAACTCCTACTACCCCCAACACATCATCACTCATCGTTATACGGCCGGACGGGTTGTATGATCCCATACGTCCATTCGGATTACTGTACTCATTGCCCGTAATACGCAAGGCCTCTTTTTCCAAATTCGTCAGCAATGTCTCCAACTCGGCACTGTTGCTCTTCGCTTTATCTGGGTTGTTATTTTTGTTCTGAGGTATATAAAGTTCAGCCAAAATCTCTTTCTTTATCTTCTCAGGCAAAGGTTGCTTTGGATCAACCACGCAATAATACCATGTGTACTTGTTTCCTTTAGTGGAAGGATCCTTGAGATGGTCTAATTTATCGGCACACCAGACTTGCTTAACTTGGCAAAACCATGC
>ENA-OFCE01001833-OFCE01001833.1-metagenomes-genome-assembly--contig:-NODE-1833-length-10009-cov-7.916416_pt1 | contig 10009 bp, 10 predicted proteins | sample MGYA00153388_OFCE01 | MGnify analysis MGYA00153388
CCTTCACGCGCGCTTTTAGTTTCCCTCTCAATAAAAACTTGGGAGGGAGAATATACATGAAGGAAATTTTGAATGAGGAATGGCTGCGCCAGGTGCTGGAAGCAGCCAGGAACTGCCGAATGCGGCAGTTGGAACCGGAGCTTATGGCCTGGGAGGAATACCGGGAGGTAGAGAAAGTAAAGAACGACATGATAAAGCAGTTGGAGGGGCATCTCCAGCAGGCGCAAAAGGAAATGCTTTCTCTGTATGACGATGCTTCCAGCCTGCTGCTGAGCAGAACCCAGGACTTTTTCTATGAACGGGGCTTTGCGGACTGCCTACGAATTCTCGGTTGGATTCTGGTGCAGTACCTGCTGGATATGGGAAGAGAAAGAAAGCAGCCGTAGTTTGAGGCTGGTAGAATCATGCGTTGATCCGTATTACCCGATTTAATTCAAAACGACGGTGAGGTTGCTGAGCCCATTGAGCTTGGCAACCTTACCGTTGTTTCCGCTTTCTCAATATAGTTTTTAAGATCCTGTCTCGGTATTTTTCTAATACAACTATAATAACCCTCCAAATGTGAATGACTTATGCTAAATAAGTTAAAATATGGTAGATATTTAAGCTGCTCAAATAAAGGAATCAGACATTTCCCCGAAATTGATGTATTAAAAGAGTAGATAAGAAATAGCAAATCATAAATCCAATAGGAAGGCTGTTAATAAAGCATATCTTCAGGAGGTGATTTTTAATGACTGGTCTAATCATTATTGTTTTCGCGATAATAGCCATTTGTTTTTACTTTATACAAAAGTCAAACCATGAAAGCAAGATTCACGAGCATATCGAGTCCATTGGGGGCAAAGTTGTTAGCATCGAATCCAGAACTTTTTCAACAGGGCCTTTTGTACTCGTTGGTAAGGGGAGAACCGTATACAGAATCGAATACCAGGTAGGTAGTCAGATAAGGGAAGGCTGGGTAAGATTTGGGGGATTGTTTGGACCGGATTGGCGTTTGTGAGTGAGAGAAAAGACTCACATAGGGAATCATAGGGAGGTATTTCAGCACCCTGAAGAGGTTCACCTGATTAATCAGGTGAACCTCTTGTTTTTTAAGATCGGTATATTCCGTTGCAAATAAAGCGCTTGTATTCAGTCAACCAATGTCCGTATGATATAGGTTTGTTATGTTTATATATGGATAGCTATGCTACGGGAAGATAATAGCCGGAATCTTTTGTATACACTTGACAGCTTAGCGAAATCATATTACTATATACCTATACCCGTAGGGGTATATAGTATGAGGTGAGATAAATAATGGAGGTAGTACAATTATGCGCGCATGTATGGATATCCCAAATTTGAAAACAAGAATTAAAAAAATACAAGGACAGCTCAACGCAATCTCTGAAATGATAGAAAATGATGTTCCCTGTGAAGAAATTTTAATCCAGATTGGTGCTGCAAAGGGTGCATTACATAAGGTGGGGCAGGTTGTTCTGGAGGGACATTTACAGCACTGTGTGAAAGACGGAATCGAACATGGTGACGCTGATAAAACAATAGCGGAGTTTGCAAAAGCTGTTGAGCACTTCTCAAGAATGAGTTAAAAGGAAATCTTTAAAAAATGAGTTAGGTGGGTAATTATGTATAAACTAAAACAGTGGTTTTTAGAGGAAGAAAACCGCACTATTTGCTATACCGTTATTTCGGGAATCGCCCTGCTTTTAAGCTTTTTCCATGTCCATTTCAAGTATATTCCCGTAGATATCGCCTGGATCGCAATTATCCTTTGCGGTTTCCCCATTATCAAAGAAGCTTTCATAGGCCTAGTCTATGAATTTGATATCAAAGCCGATGTATTGGTAGCCATGGCGTTAATTGCTTCGGTTTTTATTGGTGAAATCTTTGCGGCAGGTGAAGTTGCCTTTATTATGACCATTGGTGCACTGTTGGAAGAACGAACGGTCCGTAAGGCCCGTGAGGGTATTGAGAAGCTGATTGCTATTTCACCGCGAACCGCAAGAGTCCTTCGTGATGGAATTGAAACCATTATCCCTGCCGAAGAGGTGCAGGTCGGTGATATTTTACGGGTCCTTGCAGGGGAAATTATCGCTGTGGATGGTGTTATCACATCAGGACAAACCTCCATCAACCAATCCGTTATGACAGGAGAAAGTCTTCCTGTAGATAAAGCTGTCGGTGATGAGGTTTCCAGCGGTACGGTAAACCAGTTTGGTACTTTTGAGATGAAAGCCACCAAGGTTGGCGAGGATAGTTCGCTCCAGCGTATGATAAGGCTTGTAGAGCAAGCGGACGCAAACAAAGCGCCCATTGTAAGTCTTACGGATCGGTGGGCAACCTGGATCGTGGTCATTGCATTAAGCTCTGCAATTATTACCTGGCTTGTTACAGGGGAAATTATAAGAGCCGTAACGATTTTAGTAGTATTTTGCCCCTGTGCTTTGGTGCTGGCGACGCCTACTGCTATTATGGCAGGTATCGGTAACGCCACCAAGTTTGGAATATTAATCCGCACAGGCGATGCCCTTGAACGCCTTTCCAAGATTAAGCGCATCGCTTTTGACAAAACCGGGACACTTACTTATGGAAAACCCGAAGTTATTGCTGTAAAAAGTTTTTCATCCAGCATCGCGGAAGACGGTTTGTTAGCACTTACCGCTTCAGCAGAGCAACACTCCGAGCATCCTCTGGGCCGTGCTATTCTAGGCTATGCTAAAAACAAAGTGGAGTTGTTCAAGCCGGAAAACTTTGTTTTGCTGCCCGGGCGTGGAGTTAGTGCGACAGTTGATAATAGACCTGTTATAGCAGGAAACAAGGAGCTGTTTGTAGAAAAGGGGATTGTACTTCCGGGTGAAATAACCGGATCTGCACAGAAATATATAGATGATGGCTGTACCGTTATCTTTGTGGGTGTAGAAAATGAACCCGCCGGTTTTATTGCACTGTCCGATACCCTGAGAACTGATGCAAAAAATATGGTAGAACGCATCCACTCTCTGGGCGTAAACACATTGCTGCTAACCGGTGATAATTCATACGCGGCAGGTCATATGGCACAGCTTGTGGGTATTGGTGATGTAAAACCGGAGCAATTACCGGAAGACAAAATGAAGGCGATCACCTTCTACCAGAATCATAATGAACCCGTATGCATGGTGGGTGATGGAGTCAATGATGCCCCTGCATTAAAAACAGCGTATGTTGGAGTGGCAATGGGCGGTATAGGAAGTGATATTGCAGTTGAAGCTGCTGATGTTGCATTGGTGAGCGATGATATTCAGCGAATACCCTACCTGATGAAGTTATCGCAGAAAACAATGAAAACCATTAAACTCAATGTTGCTCTTTCCATGGGTCTCAATTTTATTGCTATCATCCTCGCCATTACAGGGATACTTAATCCCGTTGTGGGGGCATTGGTACACAATGCGGGCTCTGTAGCAGTTATTCTCAATTCAGCAGTTCTTTTAAATTTAAAAGACCAATAAATGTTGGAAATTAAAATGAGTAGGTTAAATAGCTTACTCATTTTTTCTTATTATAATCGTCTTAGCTTTATTAGGGGTAGTGGGAACATCCGTGTCATTATCTAAACTACCATGAGAGAAACCTTTAAATACTGGCCTTTTCACTTTGTATACATATAAACAATGACATATCGTGAAACTCAATTATTAGGCACAATATAAAAATGACTACCAGTTACATAGATGGTAGTCATTTCATTTATTATGGATTTGTTGCAAGTTGCATATTTTATAAAGATTACGCATCAATCTTGGTACCGTAAATGCTTATATGGCAAGGTAATCCTACACAAATATACACCAACGAACTCCGTATTTGTCGATTAAATCAACCATCAACGCACTGTATTCACAAGGACTTAACGGATAAAGAATTTTAGCGTCATCTTTAAGTACGTTATATGCTTTTTGAACCAACTCTTCTTTACCTTCCCCAAAATGCAAGCAAAATTGCATAGTAGTGCCTGTAATTCTTTCTTCGTTTTTAAGTGCTTCTGATATCGCCAATATCTGCCCGTATACATTCAGTTCAGCATGCATAAAAGTTCCATCAGAGTGAGGATAGCTTGCCACCAGCTCAGCATCAAAGGCTTTTTGATATAATTCAACTGCTTTGTCGCTCCCTTTCACATATGTTTGCATCATTGATCTATGCATCTTCTGTATACCTCCATTGATTTAATTATCTCTATTTGATTATAATACACTAGCGGAAAACTGTATGTCATGTTCAAAATATAAATTTTCTAACTTCACAGTTTTAATCTTAAGTTCACAATATGGGGTACCGCCAACATTATCGGATTATCTTAACTTTCTAGAGATAGTCCTTGCCTGTCTATAAAGGCTTTCATCGTTGTTTATAGGGTAGTGGGAGCAACCACATCATGTACTGCAAAGTATCAATTGTCTAATGATATAAAAGGCTATCAATAAATAAGCGATAGCCTTTCCATAAAATATGGATTTGTGGCAGTTACAATTTTATATAAAGGTTATGCTCACTCTACAATTCTCTACCGTAAAATTCTTTCATCTACTCTTCTGATAAAACTATATGTATAATTGTCAAAATACTTCCCCCAAAATCTCAGAGCAGTTGGATTAATTGTTTCACAGTCCACACCTATACGTTTTATACCATCCTTTTTCAACGCTTCTAAAGTAAAAAGTAGTATACTCTGTAGGATGTTTTTCCCTCTATACTTTTCTTTTAAGTATGCTCCACAAATATTTAGCATATCAGGCTCAACTGTAATAAAGTTTTCCCCGTCATTCATAATTTCTATATAGCCGATTACATCTAACTTGTCCTTTGCTATGAAGAAACGTGACTTTCTTTTATTACATAGTATCATAAAATCCTTTTCTGAGAATTCGTCATTAGGAAAGTATGTGGGACTCGCTCTTAAATGCTTAACTAAATCGTTCTTCAGAGATAACAAGCACCCAGCATCATTATAATGTATTTCCTCATAGTTATATTCTGTATTAGGGTTAATATTAAGTGGCTTATCAACATTTCTGATTGCATCAGCACATCTTATACCAAATCCGTTCATAGTCAACGATGATGTAATTTCAACATCATGGCTATATGTACAAATTGCAAAACTTAAAATTTCTTCTCTAACCATTTTCTCTGAAACATGTTCAAATAATTGAGATATTGTTTTACCTCTGTTCTCTCCACTAATAGCATTTGCAAATAATGGAGAAAATGACCCTTTCACATTACCGAACTGACCATCCAATCCTCCCCAAAATCCTAAATAACCTAATAGTTTTCCTCTTTCAACAGCCACCGCTCCGTACTTGCTCCTAAACATATCTTTTAGAGTTTCAGTTAGTATATCCTTATAGTCTTTTTCATACAAAGCCTCAATATATTTTTGCTCCATATTGTACTCTGCTTGAGCAATCTTTACAGCATCCTCTACATATTTTTCATTTAGTTTTTCAAAAAGCATTTTTACCTCCAATTATCACTATCATTTATCATCGATGTTTTCCATTTCATACCATTATCGTAGTACAAACAAATCGTCAGTGCAAGAGAATATATGTTTATACTTAATCATTCTGCATTAACACTGTTTATGTAGACTCAATCATTATGGAAGCGTAACAAATAGACAATACATTCATACCAAATAAACTCAATTAACCCTTTACTCATGATTAAAACTCAATCCAACTCTAATATATCGGTGTATAGCCAAACCCTCCAGGGGCGTGTCGGTTCTCGACTAATGTTTTATACCTTGTCACTGCTTCAGTATCATCTATAATAGTCTCTAGTACTTTTGTTTTGCCACTTTCAAGGATTGCCACTATTGTCCACATATAAAATTCACTCTGCCTTTCATGTTAATTTGATACTGTTATTGGGGCCTACGCCCGGCCCCAAACCCCTCCGCGGTAGACAACAAGAATTAATTTAAAAAAGCGAAAATTATTCTTGTTGTCTTTATCATGCTCTGCCATATAGTTTCCCTCTAAGGGTGGCCAATTCAGCCTTCAAACGCTTATTTTCATCTTCCAAAGCTTTAATATGCTTATTTTTGGCTGCAATCAATACATCTTTACTAGCATCTGTCATTTCTCGTTTGACTTGTTTAGGTGACGGCAGTCCTTCCTGTTGCCTTCGAAGAGTATCAATACGATCCCCCACATCAGAATGGTTATAGAGATATGCTTTTGAAACACCTGATTCCATTGAAACACTGTTGAAGTTAATACGACCTTTCTCCTTAATAAGTTTCTGAATTGCTGCATCAACTTTTTTTAAAGTAGCATCTTTTTTGTTTCGGGCATGAGCTTTAAGCCCTTCTGTATTAGGAATTTTAGCATTATCCATTGTTTCGTTCCTCCCCGACATATTCACGGCCTTTTTTACCGGCTTTATGATGTGTTTTACCATTTTTAAAAATAGCCAGGATACTTTCATATCGCTCCAAAAGGGCATGATTCTTTTCTACCCATACGCTGCGGTTTTGTGCTTTACCCCGCTCGATGACAGCTTTAGTTTCCTGAATTTCTACCTCATACTGAGGAATAAAATCGGGAGTAGTACAAAGGTTCCTGCAGGTCAGGCATGGATTAAGCTGTATATGGCATTCCTGCTTTTTAGGCTTCATACAGTATCCTAAAGGCATTCTGACCGCATCCAGGTTGTGACGTATATACTCCCATTCGATGATATCCTCATTTTCAATATCAGATATATCAATTCTTATTGGCTTTCCGGATTCATTTATTCTAAACAGACCTTGTTTTGTTGCTTCTTCCCATGATTTACGCATGGTTGTATCCAGAATTTTTGCATACCATAAGGTCATTTCGGGGGATGCGTGAGCCATCCATTTTGGGACATGGAGTAGGTTCATGCCGTTGTTAATAAGCTCAATTGCTTTTGTATGCCTAAATGCATGGTTCTTAAAATGAAATACTTTACCCTGATCGTCTACGATATTTCTCTCTTTTGCAAGACGGTTGAGGTAATCACTTACACTTCTGGCTTCAGGAGGGCGTCTTTTTCGTTTACCCCTGAGACGTACAAATAAAAGTTTATTTGGGTTATTCTCTTGATCAAAATCCTCTAGCCAGAGTGCTAAAGCTTCACTAATACGCATTGAACTTTCCCACAATAATTGAATAAGGAACTTGTCCCTAATATTACAGCAGGCATCCATTATGGCACCTATCTTTTCTTTGGATATAGTTTTGGGTTTCTGTTTAGGAACCTTGAGTTTTAGAATTTTTGCGTCATAGCTTTTGTTTCGATTGATGTGGTATAGAAAGTCCTTGAAACCTCTTCGTGAGCCAGGTATTTGTTTTTTTAACTTCATTGAAAGCTGAAGGCTGTAATCTTCATGTCTCATCAGGGGCAGAGTAGCTGTTAAATATTAGTTTATTGCTGTAGCAGGCACTTATTTTTAAATTACCCTATAGCCTTCTACATTCAAGTGTGATATAATCTTAACAAATTGAATCGGCGATGGAGTTCGCCATTAACCGCTACTATGCTAATGACTCCTACATAAGGTACACTCGTGCACCTTATGTAGGAGTTTTTATTTTTAAGGGGTGTTGTGTTTGAATTAAAGTTTTCAGTGTTTAAAGTAGGCCAAGTAGTTCAAAATGATTTTATAAAGGGGATTCTAAAATGAATGATCAAAGTTTCAATGCTAAACTAATGCAGTTTTTCAAGTCTATATCGAAATATCTACTTATTGGTGGGGTTGTCGGTGTTTTGGTAGGTGCAGTGAATGCACTATTTTTAAAAAGTCTCGAACTTGTTACAGAAAGAAGAATACAAAATCCTTGGCTTATCTTCTTTTTACCGCTTGCTGGTGCTTTTGTTAGCTTTCTATATGTGAAATTTGGTAAGAATTCTTCCAAGGGAAACAATTTACTTCTTGAGAAAATTAACCAAGAAGATGTTAAGGTTCCGCTGCGGATGGCACCTTTGGTTTTTATAGGAACAGTATTGACTCATTTATTTGGAGGTTCGGCAGGTCGTGAAGGTACTGGTGTTCAAATGGGTGGAAGTATTGCCGTTTGGGTTAGCAAGTTACTTAAGCTAAATAAGCAGGATAGCCGAATTATCTTAATGAGTGGTGTCAGCAGCGGTTTTGCTGCTGTTTTCGGTACTCCTTTGGCAGGTACAGTATTTGGGCTTGAGGTTGCAGTTTTAGGGTTTACGAGCTATGAAGCAATTATTCCTTGCTTTACTGCAGCGTATATCGGCAATACAGTAACTGGTCTTTTAGGTGTAAGTCACAGTCACTATGCAATTCAGAACTATATCAATGTGTCGACTATAAACCTTTTGAAAGTAATTCTGGCAGCCATGGCCTTTGGTCTAGTAAGTAGGACTTTTAGTAAATTGACACATAAGTTGAAAGAGCTGTTTACTTCAAGCTTCGAAAATGCAATGATAAAAAGTTTTATTGGCGGTATCTTTATCATTGCATTGGTTTATGTTGTCGGTACCCGTGATTATATTGGATTGAGTTTACCTCTGATTAAGGAATCCATGAATGGTCATGTTTCTCCTTTTGCGTTCATTTGGAAACTAGTTTTCACTTCCTTAACGCTAGGAACTGGCTTCCAAGGTGGAGAAGTTACTCCATTGTTTGTAATCGGTTCTACGCTTGGAAACTTCCTGGGAGACTTACTAAAAATTTCTCCATCACACCTTGCCGCACTCGGACTGATAGGTGTATTCGCTGGAGCTACAAACACTCCGATTGCTTCCTTCATGTTAGGGATCGAGTTGTTTGGCAGTACAGGCGTAGAATTTCTTTTTACAACCTGTGTTGTGAGCTATCTCTTTTCAGGACATACAGGAATCTATACATCTCAAAAGATTGGAAGAAGCAAGCATCCTTTCGTCAGTATACCAGGCAATGCCACGTTGGGAAGTATGGCAAAAAAGAAGATTGCTCATGTTATCAAAACTGATGTGAGATTGGCAGGTCAATTTAAGTTTGGTAAGTCCAGTGTCGAACTGCCTGTGAAGCCTGGCCTGAATTTGTTTAGGATAAAAACAAATATGGAAGGCATAATTTTAAATCATCACTCCTTTAATCCGGATGGAGCCGGTTGGACTTCTCCTCCGCTTGCAGGGGAGCAAAGACTTTCTGTATCTCCAAATAGTGATGAAATCTATGCGATCCAAATAAATGAAGTATACGGGAAACTTGATAAGGTTATATTGGTAAATTCTAAGCTTCTTTCAGATATTAGGGTCAATTGTACTATTGTTGAAAGTTCTTCAGAAGAAATCGTCAAAACAGCAAAGAAGCGAGCACTTAATATAAAAGACGATGAAATGATCATAAAAAAGTTATCTGGTCAGTTTAAAAGGGGTACATCTGAATTAGAACTGGAAAGTGAGATGGGAATAAACAAGTATATAATCTCTGTTTCTGGAGGAACTGCAAGACTCAATCACAGCTCCTACAATGCTGATGGACATTTTTATTCCCTTCCTCCTCAGAATGGGCAAACAGCCCATAGAGATTTATCAATTGGGACACATTTTATTACTGTAGATGTTGGACAATCCTTTGGAGAAAAGGACAAAATATTGATCGTCAATGGTTCAATTTATCAAGCAATACAAATTAGCTATAAAAAGGTCAATGATGAAGCGTTTGATAATCTTAACGAAATGGTAGATTAGTCAAAATAAAGCCATATACAGTACACACTGCATAGTGTACCAATCAAAAAGCGTTTTTCTGCTTCGCTAACCAGTGCCCTTAGATTAATACTGGTGCAGAAAAATTTTCTTTTTTGATTGGTCTAAAGATACTTTGTTTACTTGGTATAGTTATATAGTATTTAACGTACAATTTTGCCCGCTTTTAGACACTTTGAATACTATGAATACTACAGTTTTTGTTAGTATATTAGTGTTGTGCAGTAAAATGTAAATATTTATGCAGCTACCCCTAATTTGG
>ENA-OFCE01001836-OFCE01001836.1-metagenomes-genome-assembly--contig:-NODE-1836-length-10004-cov-2.980400_pt1 | contig 10004 bp, 12 predicted proteins | sample MGYA00153388_OFCE01 | MGnify analysis MGYA00153388
ATCTGACAGATGGTGACGGTATCACAATAGTGAGTGCCAAAGATGTGATCATTACCGCCAAAGAAAATATTTACCTTAAAGCAGATAAAGAACTGCTGGTTACGGCGGGTGAAAACCTCTCTCTAAAAGGATGCAGCTCCACAATCACAATGGACAAGGAAAACATTATTAAAATTCAAGGAGACAAGGTGAAAACCAACTAAAAGGAGGGCGGGGATGACAAGGGAAGAAGTACAGCACCATTTTTGGCAAACCTATGCCCGGGATATGTGCAAACATGCCCTGGAACAAGTTGATCAATACTACCGCCAATATAAAGAGGAACTGGCGAAAGAATTTGCTGATTCATTTACCGTTTTTTGCCGTTACCTTCAGCAGCAGCAAAAAGCAGAGAAAAAAGGAGAGGTTGGACTCATTTGCGGCTCCATGCTCTATACAGCTCTTCTGCAAGAACAACCGGTATGGCGTTTCGATGCGTATGACAAAACGTCATACCTTGATAAACAAGAATGTTCATTTAAGTTTGATACACCTTGGCTGTTTCGTCCTCTTTATGAAACTTGTCTTCAGCTGGAACAAGCAAGAAAAAAATACGCTGGTAAAATCAGCTCCAGCTATATTGATACCATTAAACGGCGTCAAGCCTATTCCTATATTCCTTATGCTGTATTAGTTGCTCGACAAGGCTTAAAGCAAGCGGTTTGGAGTGAAGAGTTTTCTGCCATAAGCAAAGAACCAATCGTCGAAATTCGTTTGGGAGAATATCATGATGGCAGTGAAAGGGTTTACTGCTATGACGAGACTCCAAAAGACAGTGCAAAAAGTAAAAGATGGTTAGAGAAAAAACTTAAGAAGAGCTATTTTTGCATTGTATTGACAGACCTTGATTTATCCGAGGGAGATTATTCTGGCATTACACTAAGCTATACTCGTTTGTCGAATAGTCTACTACACCATGCCAATCTCAGTGACACTTTATTGTATGGAACGGACCTCAGCCAATGCAGTATTGATAGCAGCAACTTTTCCTACAGCCAAATAAGCGGTGCGATTTTTGACCATGCAATCATTCATCACACAACCTTTCAGCATAGTTATGGTTCAGCAACCGACCTCTACCAAGAGGAAGGCACGGAAGACGAAATGCGGATCGATATACTGATTGGAGCTAGCTTTTGCGAAAGTCAAATCAAAGAATCCAATCTATCCTATAGTGAGCTAGAGAAGGTTGACTTCCGGGGGGCTACTCTTAGTGATGTTTCATTTCGATACAGTAATCTCGAGGGAGCCATTTTTAAAGACGCTATTCTTACCCATTGTGACTTTCGTGGTGCGAATCTCAGTCGTGCACAATTTCCCAATACCCTATTGACGGACTGTGAATTTGAAGAAGCTAATCTACACGATGCCTCATTTTCTGCCGATTACGCTAAACATGCAAATTTTAGTGAAATACAAAAACAGCAAATTAGTACCTCGTAAACGAGGAGGAAGATAAACACCATGGAATACTTCATTCTTACTCAAGACAGGCGGATAAATGTGCCGAAGTTACCAGCCGAACTTATAAAGGCTGTCCCCAAACTCATTGTGAGCACCTCAAAAGTAAGGAATCTGACCGATGCCATGGCCTTTCCCATTCAAAATAACCAAGATGGAGAATATCCTGCAGTTATAAACCAAGAGGTCTACCTTGTAAATACTCAGGTAAAAGACGTACTTGGACAATACGACTGGAAGCTAGCATCTTCTCCGACGATGTTTAATGATATGCACAAAGGCCAGCAACACCTCTATTGGGTGCTGGATATAAAGACCGTTGACTGCCTAGCTGATGAAACCATCTTCAATCCCAACCGTACTTTGAGAAAACTGGTTCTTAATGAAAGAAAAGTCATTCACATCCCCATGTTCAAAATCGGTGGTATATTAGAAGAATATGTAGCCGTTCGTCTTGATGTAGCGGAAAGTCTCTTGCGTCGGGACATTTACGGCATTGAGTTAAAACCCATCTTAACCAATAATACATAATGAGATAGGAGTGAAATGATATGAATGTATTAGAGGCTCTTCAAGGTCTGATACCAATAGGTGGTGCAGAAGCAGAAAGTTATGTAGTAAGAGGGGCTAAAATGAGTTGTTCAAAAGGGACATCCTCCAGCCAGTTAAACCTTCCACAATGTCATGGTGTGTATCTCAAAGATAAACCACAGCTAACAATAATGGACTATAAACCTGGTGCCAATATCATGCCTTTCGGCAACTGCATGAGACCTAAAATGCCGCCATGTAAACCTGGCATTTCAGGTCCATGGGCAAAAGGAAAAGCGGATGTGCTGATCGATGGACAGCAGGCTCTTTTAAGTACAAGTACTAATTTTTGTACCCAAGGCGGCGTGATCAAGATTACCGACGATGGTCAAGAATAATGTAGGTAATAAGAAGAATCTTTCTGTAAGGGCAATTATTTCAAGTAGTGGAATGTAGCGAAAGAGGGGATAGAAACGTGAAGTTTATAATGGTGCTCGTTATTTTACTACTCTTTTTTTCATCACATAGTGATGCCTCTGATAGAAGCAAAATCAATGCCGAATCAGGGCAATGCAATAACAAAGAAACAGAGAAGGAAGAGAACACGAAGCAGGAGGTTAAGAAGGTGATTACTTTTGATAAAGCGGCTATAAGAAAGGTACTAATAGAAGAGGGCTATTCAGATGAAGGTGAGATAGAGAGGACATTTAATGAGTTAAGTATCATTGATGTGAGCTTGCAAAAGGTACTTGATACTTATTTAGCTGACCGAACAATAGTAGATGATTTTCATGTAGAGGGGCTGACGGTGAAGATAATCATGTATAAATTTAGATGTGATTTTTGGAATGCATTAGGCTTTATGAATACAAGTATTAATAATCATCAATTGGCAAAGGATTTATACAATATGCCGCCAATGACTTGGAAGGATTAGCAAATGTCAATGAATATGGAAGCATTTAATACTTCAAATTGGATTAAGACTGCGGATAAAGAACAGGCACTCCAAAACATTGAGAACTCTTATGCTACGCAACAAGGTAGACCCCCATGCCGTATAGTAGCTACAGATATGGAAGATTCCCGTATGACAGGAAAATATGTGAATGAGGAAAAAGTAATTTACATCAACAAAGCACTGTTAACAAGCCAATGGGAAGATCGGTTTAATGCTGTTGATACAGTCATTCATGAAGGAAGGCATGCATATCAGCATTATGCTGTAGAACATCCTGGCTTTCATCCGAATGAGATAGAAGTAACTAAATGGAAAGAAGACTTTGCATGTTATATTAAGTCAGATAAGGCACCACCATATATGTATAGATTTCAAGCCGTGGAAAGAGATGCATTTGAATTTGCAGAAAGTGAAATGGAAAAAAGTTTTGGCAATATGGACGGTGAAAGTGATTTTTATCATGCATATAGCAAGGACCTGAATATTGGAAAAGCATATTTAGCAATTCAAGCTGAAAATAAGTTTCAAACAAAAGATTATACGACAGCAATAGATAATATAGTAGCGGCAAATTACCAAGAATATTTGAAAGCAAAAAAGGAACTTGAGAAGTTTAATCTGACAACAGAAAAGAAACCATATGCTGAACCTGAAAATAACCGAATGAATGATAGACCAGAAGCCTTCACCTACAGCGATATAACCTACAGCCTACCCGTAGAGTTAACAAGCCTGCTTACACTAAAAATAGTACAAACCATCGGCGAACATATAGAATTAACTTTGACAGGTATAGCTCCCGACACCCTTGAGCCTAAGGACATTGAAGAAATTGCTCCTAAGGCTCGTATCGAAATCAAGCTTCCTGGATTAGATCAGCCCTTCTTTGCTGGAGTGTGCACAACCATCTCCATGACCTATCAAGCTGGTCTGAAAACCGTTGAAATCAAAGGCTGCTCCTGGACTCATGAACTCGATATCACCAAGAATTCTCGTTCCTATCAAAAACTAGATATCTCCTATAATGAACTGGTAGCGGATATTCTTAAAGACTATCCGGAAAAAGACTTTCGCATCAACCTGCCTGAGGGAAAAAATTACACTACTTTTGCTGTGCAATACTGGGAAACGGAATGGGAATTTCTAAAACGCATTGCCGCAAGAGAAGGGACGGTACTAGTCGCCGAATATCAAGATGCCAATCATCAGCCACGATTCTGGCTAGGACTGCCTAATGCTCCGGCGAAGCCCCTGCCAGTAACAACGGACAAAAGAGCCAGACGAGATATTGAAGCCTATCTCGCTGGAGTAAACAATCAAATGGTTGATGTCAAAGAAACTGATTTTATCACCTATGAAGACTTTGGCTATGAAATCCTGTCACTCGGACAAGCCGTCAACTACAACGAAAATGAATTGATCATTACAACTATCATAAGTCAAATCGAAAAAGGACTCCTACGAAATAGCTACACCCTAGCCTTCTCTGAAAAACTAGCCCTGGCACCTATCGAGAATGACAACCTAAGAAGCGTAGCCCTCTCAGGCAAAGTCCTAACAAGCAGCAATATCCACTCTAAAATTCATCTAGATATAGATGAAGAACAAGATGAAGCTACCGCCATCTGGTTTCCCTATGCTGCAGCTACCAACAACTTCGTGTACTGCATGCCTCATAATGGAGAAGATATTGACCTCTACTTTCGTGACGGCTGGGAACAAAAAGCAATCGCCGTCAGCGGAGCCAGAAAAAATGGCGGTGGCTGCAAAAAAACAGCAGACTACAATAACCGTTATTTCACCAACCATGAACGCAAAGAACTCTTCTTATCCCCCGACACGGTATCCTTTACCGCTGACGAAAGTGCCGCCAACAAAATCACCATCAAAATGAGTGATCAATTTGGCATACTCATTGACAGCAAGAAAGATATTGGCATAGGGGCAGATATCAATCTAAAGTTAACGGCGGAAAAAGATATTTCCTTAGAAGGAATGATGGGAGCCTATTTTCTCTGTGGTGATGGCAGCATCATCTTAAAAGAAGAAGCAGATATTTTTGGTCCTGCAAAAGTGCAGATAGACGGTAGTGGGAAAAGTGCTTTTCCCGACCTCGAACAAACAGAAGAAAGCGTAGAAGAACAGATAGACAACTTCAGAGAAGAACATCCCATCATAATGGCTGTGGCGGGACTTGTACCGATAGTAGGATCAGTCATTGACGCCTACGATGCCTATCAATGCTTTAAAGAAGGGGACACCGTCGGAGGAATGCTCAATTTAGGTTCAGCAGCTATTGGTTTAATCCCAGGAGGAAAAGTACTAACAACAGGAGGCAGAATCCTAGCAGAAGGAGGAATGGCAGCCGCTTCCTATGCTCATGCAAAACAAGTGTTTTAGCTCGAAAAATTGATTTATGGATTAATATAGTATAAAAGGATGGAGAGGAAGACAGATGATCCTACAAGATATACATTGTGGTCCAGTTGATAGTTTGGTAAAATTAAGGAGAGAGTTATGGCTTTCTTTAAGTTAACTAAGAGTGTTGAAAAAGTAGCTGAGAAAGCTGCAGGAAAAGGTGTGAAAGCAGCTGCTAATGCTGCCGAAGAAGCTGCTAAAATAGCAGCTAAAAATGGCAGAAAACTAGGAAAAGCATTTGTTGGTGCCAAGAGAATAACAATGAAAGAAGCAAAGCAGCGTCTTCAGGCAGGAGAACTCTTTAATAGAGCAAAGAGGTCGAGTAATGCTAAAAGAGTACCAATACCAGGGGATGCTGATTTTGTAGGACCAATCCCAAGTGGTGGCTGGAAGTTGTCGCCAAGAGGGCAAGGAGCACACATGATTGAAAGGGTAAACGTGAAGGGGAGACCTGACTTAACTCATTTTGATCAGAAAACTACACCTAGATTCTACCCAAAAGGGACACCAGAAAGTGCTGGGCAAGCACATATGCGAATTCATCAGGCAACTAAGGAAGCAGGAATAGGACTGCAAGGTGGGAACCCAAATATGACTGATGCACAATTGATTGATGCATATAAGAAAGCATATTCTAACTCCAAGCTTGAAGGGATAGTGGGGGATTTAAGAACACCTGACGGTAAAGTGGTTGTAGGAAAAGATTTAACCCCTACTCAAGCTATGGATGAATTGCTGAAGTGGGGTAAATAGGAGCAAAATTTAGGGGAAATAGGTGATAATATGAATATTGATAAAGCGATAATTGTTGAAATTTCGGGGTTGGGGATAATTTTGTATTCTGATTTTGCGGTTTCTCACATTGGTGAAGGTGACGATTACTTTTCATCAAACTATCAAACCCCACAGCAAGTTGTGCAACATATTCGAGAGGGCACAATAGTTGGCTTTAGTACAAGTTCGTCAGGTCGATTTATATTAAAGTTTAAGAGTGGTTATCCCAATGCATCCGAAATAGGATCATCTGAGTTTAAATTGAGACTTGCTATCGAAGTGAGAGATGGAAGAATATGCATAAGAGATTTATATGATTTGATGGATTGGAGTGCTAAATGCCCAGACGATCAGCATATTGAAGTTCGAAATGGCTTTTATCATGTAACTCTTTGTGGTAATATTCCAGATACGGGAATATTGGGTGATGATCAAGAAATATATATTTATTTAAATAAATTAGATAACATGCCAATATTGAAATATGATGGGGTACCAGTATTCTGTGAGTAAGAAAATGTGAATATGTAAGAAGCATTCGACTGCAAAACCCTGTAAAAGCTTACTATGTGTTATAGGGGCTATTGACATCATCTTCAACTAAATAAAAAAAGAAGCAAGGGAATGTACCTTGCTTCTTCTATATTGTAAGACTCGTCAGCATCCAAGGGGTCGAGTAATGCTGTTGTCAAAAAAGTTAGGAAAATAAAATTAAGGGAAAAATACTTAGGAAGAACACCAGGCAAGAAGTCACGTACAGGGCGCGAAGTTATTGAGAGAATGAAAAATGAGAAACCATCCAAAATAAGAACTACACGTAGTGGGAAAACTGAGTTTCAAGCAAGTAACGGGGAATGGTATGATATAAGTAAAGCGGATATGGCTCATAAAACCGATGCAGTTTCATGGTGGAATAAAGAAGGAAGACAGTATGGTGCTAAATCTAAGGAAGTTAGAGACTGGATGTTAAATTCAAAGAATTATGAACTCGATCATTTTAGTCTAAATCGTTCTCTTGGTGGGAAACTTGCAGAAACATATTTACCACCATTAAAGTGAATAGGGGGAGTGTTTGAATGGAATTAGATAGTAAACTATATGATGATATTGTAAGATTATGTGAAGAAGGAGATGACCTAAGCGAAGAAGATAAGTATGTTGAGGCAATAGAGAAATATCATAGTGCGCTTGATTTGGTGCCATCACCTAAAAACGATTGGGAAGCAAGTACGTGGATATATACAGCACTTGGGGATGCTTATTTAGATATTGAAGACTATAAAAACGCTAAAGACTGTTTTTATAATGCAATGAATTGTCCAGATGGAATAACGAATCCTCTAATTTTATTAAGGGTTGGAGAAAGTTTATTTGAATGCGGAGAGATTGATAAAGCTAAAGAATACTTGCTTAAAGCCTATATGTCAGAAGGATACAAAATTTTCTATGAAGAAGATGACAAATATTTTGAATTAATTAAAGGAATAGTTTAAGGAGGGAAGTATGGCTACATTACAATCACCAATAAAAGAGCAATTTGATAATTTGGTTAATAAGAGCAATGAAGAGTTTGATAAAGGTAATCATATTGAATCTATAAGACTGTTAGAAAATGCGTGGGATAAATTACCGAACCCGAGAGGCATTTATAGTGACAGCTATCACCTAGCTAAGGATATTATTGACACTTGCTTTATAATTAAAGATTTTAAAAAAGCAAAAGAGTGGTCAGAGAAATTGTACCTAACAGGTTTTATGAGAATAGATACAGGTGAAAAGGAATTTTTTGCTGGAAAGGTTGCGTACGAACTAGGAGAATTAGAAACTGCAAAAGAATTTTTTAATATTGCTAATAACAAATCAGAAGGAAGATGCTTTGAAGATGAAGATAGCAAGTATCTAAAGTTTTTTAAAAGTTAAATTAATAATTTGTGGGAGATAAGGCGGGACGTTCCCCTTCTTCTGTCGCAATTAAGTCTGGATGTAAATGGATATTGAAAAAGAAAGAATCAGTGATGCAACTGTCTTTAAAGAAGCTATGCGAAGAAAAATAAGGGAGGTCAACGGACGTAAATCCATTGACCTCTCTTTTTTCTAGAGTGTCATCTAGGAAGGATCATGGGGTCAGGCTTGAGTTATTTAGAAATTGACTTATAGTAGATGATCTGCTAATCTGAGATAAAGTAAGATTGGCAGGTGGAAATGATGGCAAGAAAGCCAAGGGTGCATTACGATGGTGCACTGTATCATGTAATAGCCAGGGGAAATAATCGAGCAAATGTATTTGAAACAGATGAAGAAAAAGAAAAGTATCTAGAAATCTTAGCAGACTATAAAGAACGATATGGCTTTCAATTGTACGCTTATGTGATTATTGACAATCACGTCCACTTACTGCTTCAAGTAGGAAAAAATCCATTGGCAAAAATTATGCAAGGCATTCAACAGAGATATACGCAGTATTACAATTGGCACTGTAAACACAGCGGACATGTATTTGAACAGCGCTACAAGGCCTTCTTATGCGAAAAAGAAAGCCATTTAATGGCTCTTATATGCTATATACATCAGAATCCAGTACGGGCAAACATACCAGATGGAATCAACCATAGGTGGAGCAGTCATAAATCCTATATTAGAAGAGCACAGGGGTTAGTAAATGTGGAATTTATATTGAATACATTGAGTTCCAATCATGATAAGGCAATGGAGCAATACCTGAATTTAGTGGAGACAGTAGTTGATAAACTGGAATATAAAGATGAAAGCGTAGAAGTAAACGAAGATCAGAAAACTCTCATAAAAGCAGAAATAAAAAGAACACGGATGGAACTAACGTGGGAGCAGCTAGTAGAAATGATCACTATAGAGAAACAAGTGAATCAAGAGCAGTTGCTAGGAAAGTGCCGAATACGGCAGGTGGTGGCAGCCAGAAAACGACTGATTTATGAAGTGATAGAGAGAAATCTAATGACAAGAACGCAGTTAGCCAAAGTATTACAGATTGATCCAGCGAATATTACAAGGATTTGGCAAGAATTACTTGGCAGTTAGAAGGTAATAAGTCAATTTTACATATAACTCAAGCCTGACCCCAATTACTCCCCTAGAGATATTGGGGAATTAAGAAGGGTATATCCCGATATCCCGAATTCAAAATTAAAAAAATTAATTAATATGAATAAAAAATTATATCCAGAAATGAGGAAGTAGAATGAATAGAGTATTTATTAAAGGTATTTATAAAACGGTAGTTGAAGAAAATAAAGAGCTGTACAAAGATTTATTTGATAATACAACTATAGATAAAAGGACAGACGAATATTGGAAGCACTCGTTAAATCTTTACAATAATTTATCAAAAGATAATAAAGAAAAATTAATGAGTATTATTGAACAAACTATGATAGACACGATTTCAAATATATTTGGGATAATTGATGGAAGTAGTACACTTAATGGATGTAATATTGAAACTAAGTTATTACTGGATGGCAAAGATACTGATGGGGAATTACAAGATGCATTTTTAGAATACGTGGAAGAACTAAAAGAATAGACGTAAAATTTACTGTATAAGAAGCAAGGGGACGAGTACCTTGCTTCTTATATATTGTAAAGCTCGTTAGTATCCAAGGGGTCGAGTAAAGGTGAACTACCTGGAAGAAATGGTGCTCTTAATCAAGCCAAAAGGGATGCTGATATTCCAAGAAACCAACATCCTGAAAAGGTTGAAATTGTACCTATGCGCTCTGCTCCACATGAAGGTGGACATGTTATGAAAGACGCGAATGGCAATGTAATAAATACTAGAGAATAT
>ENA-OFCE01001837-OFCE01001837.1-metagenomes-genome-assembly--contig:-NODE-1837-length-9992-cov-3.094294_pt1 | contig 9992 bp, 8 predicted proteins | sample MGYA00153388_OFCE01 | MGnify analysis MGYA00153388
GAGCAGAAGAATAAGGTTTTAGGTTTTTGATGTTTGGACGAAGGATGTTGTTGATGTTGAAAGGCATAGTGCTATTAAAAGTTATTGTGCCTTGTAGTTAACGATATACTCTTGTACTGCAATGGTATCGGTAGTTTGCAATTGTGCTAAAGCGGCTGTATTAAATTCCACAGGTTCATTATAAGTACTACCCGTTTTTATGATTTGGTTTAAGCCAACACCTTGCTTTATCTTGTAGCTTAAATAAGAAAAATTTAATTCCAAATAGTTGCCATTCGCTGACCTAACATCTTGACTTGTAAATGTTTGATTAGGTGATTTTCCAACTGTTTTTAACGGTGCCTTAAACTTTAAAATTTTGTAAGCCAAATCTTCGGGGTTAACTGCATTTTGTAGGACTGAGTAAAATATGAATTCTGTTTTAGTAGCTGCAAAAGCGCTATTTAAGTCGTAATTTTTTTTTGTGTCCTCAAAAACTGCATTACTTTTAGAGTTAAACATCATTCTCGGGTTTGGTTCGATAGGTAAGTTTTGCGGCATAAAATTGGGCACATTTTTTATAAAACGTGCAATTATATCTGCATCTTTTATTTCCCCAGTTTTTGTAAAAAGTCTGACCTCAGTTTTTTGGGTAAGCTGAGTAAAATAAAGTATTTCGGGGAAAAATACAGATTTTTGTTCTCCTTGTTTTTTACAGGATATTATCAATCCGCTTAAAGCGATAATTAAAATGGTTTTTACAGTAGTGTGTTTCATCATATTTCAATTAAATTTAAGATGTTTATTTTTTCAACCGCACCGTTACCGCATTTTTATGCGCTTGTAATCCTTCCAGCTCAGCTAAAATTTCTACTGTCGGACCTAAATTCTCTATTCCATTAAGTGTGATTTGCTGAAACGTGATTTTCTTCACAAAAGAATCTAATGAAACCCCTGAATAAGATTTTGCATAAGCGCTGGTAGGTAATGTATGGTTAGTACCCGATGCATAATCGCCAGCACTTTCTGGAGTTAAATTACCCAAAAATACAGAACCAGCGTTGATGATGTTGGGTGTAATTTCTGCCCAATTTTCCGTTGCCAAAATCAAATGCTCTGGTGCGTATTGGTTACTGAAATCCATAGCTGCACTTAAATCGTTGGTACAAACTGCATAAGAATTTTCCAGTGCCTTGGCAATGATTTCCTTTCGTGGCAAACTGTCCAATTGTATTTTAAGCTGTCGCTGGGTTTGCGATATCAATTCCATGGAAGTGGAAACCAATACCGCTTGGCTATCTTTCCCGTGTTCGCATTGTGCCAAAATATCCGCAGCCACAAAAACGGGGTTTGCAGTTTCATCGGCGATTACCAATACTTCTGATGGGCCAGCCGGCATATCAATCGATGTATTGGTGGTTGCTTGCACGATAGTTTTTGCCATGGTTACAAACTGGTTTCCGGGGCCAAAAATCTTATCAACTTTAGTGATGGATTCTGTACCATAAGCCATAGCAGCAATGGCCTGTGCACCGCCTACCATATAAATTTTATCAATGCCCAAAAGTAGAGCAACAAAAGCCAAGTAACCGTTTATGCTGGCTTGCCCATCCGCATTTTTTTGAGGAGGCGAGCAAACCACAATTTCTTTACAACCGGCAATTTTGGCGGGGACGCCCAACATTAAAAAGGTACTGGGTAAAACTGCCGTTCCGCCTGGAATATACAAGCCCACTTTTTCTATTGCTCTAACTTCTCGCCAGCAGGTTACACCAGCGGTAGTTTCGGTTTTTTGTTCTTTGGATATTTGCGTTTCGTGAAATTTCTTGATGTTTTCATAAGCAACAGTAAGGGCTGCCTTAGCTTCTGTTGATATGGTGTCAGCCAATATTGAAATCTCCTCGGCGTCAATAAATAATTTGTTGAGTTTTAAACCGTCGAATTTATCGGCGAAAGCCACTAAAGCTTGATCACCTTTAGTTTTTACTTCGGCAATAATCCCTTCTACAGTTTCCCTAATTTGATTATCGGCATCGGTGTTTCTGAGCACCAATTTTTGTAGGTCGTTTAAACTTAAATCTTGGTAATCATAAACTTTTAGCATCACAGAATTATTTTTTCTATGGGCATAACCACAATGCCCTGTGCGCCCAAACTCTTCAGTTCGTTAATTTTTTCCCAGAAATCTTTTTCTTGAATAACGGTGTGTACGGCCACCCAACCTGTTTCTGCAAGCGGCAAAACCGACGGACTTTTTACGCCTGGCAGCATTTGCAATACTTTTTCCAAATTGGTTGTCTCCACATTTAAAACCACATATTTGGTTTCTTTAGCCCGTAAAACAGATTGTATGCGCTGTATCAGCTCAACAATTAGATGATTGTTTTCTTCGCCTTTGCGCCCAATTAATATAGCTTCAGAAGACATTACGTCGCAAAAAGGTTTTAAACCGTTGCTGCGTAACGTTCCGCCGGTAGAAACGATATCAAAAATGGCATCGCTCAAACCTAAGCCTGGCGAAATTTCAACAGAACCTGAAATGATTTTAATATCTGATGTGATATTATTTTCTGTAAGATATTTCCCCAATATGTTGGGATAAGAAGTGGCAATTGCTCTTCCTTCTAAATCCTTTAAGGTTAAAATGTCGCTATTATTGGGTACTGCTATTTTAAGGTCGCATTTCCCAAAGCCTAAACGTTGCAAATAGGCAACATCTACTTCTGTTTCGGCAATAACGTTTTCACCAACTAAACCAATATCGGCTATGCCATCTTGCACATATTCGGGAATATCATCATCACGAAGAAAAAGTATTTCGAGCGGAAAATTGGAAACTTGAGAGATAAGCGAACTTTTGTAATTTTCAAAATTGAGGCCGCAGTTTTTTAACAAAGTCACGGATTTCTCATTTAGTCGCCCCGACTTTTGAATAGCAATTTTTAAAGTTTTCAAGAGTTTTTAGTTAGGATAAAAAATCAAATAATTTGAACAAAAAATTTTTTAGGCAAGCAGAATTATACACCAAAGTGATGATGAAGAAGATGTTGCTTGATGTTTAAAAACTTTTTCATATTATGATTTAGATTTCTTAATATAATGAAACTATTATAATTAAGTTTCGTTTTACTTTCATCTATTTTATGCAGATAATTAGAACTTCGCCAAATATAAGCTTGCTGAACTAAAAATACAATTATCTAAAAATTATGTTTTAAAGAAATAAATTAAATTAGGCATGTAAATTGCACACAAATGAAAAATATGAAAACTAAACTTACCTTGTTGCTACTATGTGTAGCATTGATTACTGCATCCTGTTCTAAAAATCGTCATGAAGAATTTGGCAGAGATTTGGCAAAAGCTTTTAAAAGCAAAAAGTACAAAAACTTCGACACCACTGCTTATTTCGCAGTTTTCAAGAGTAGATTGTCTGCAGAAAACAATGAAATTCATAACCCAAAATCCATAAAAAAGATTTATAGTACCGAAGAGAAAGGACTTACCTTAATTGGGGAGTTTCTGATAAAAGGCCAATTGGATACTTTGGTTAACTTTTTGGAAAGAGCAGATGAACATGGTTTAAACCCACAATATTTTCATGCAGACGTGATAAAAGGGTTGATAAAACGTGCTAAAAAAGAAAAATTTAAAAATATAAATTTGGCTTATCCTGTTTTGGCAGATATTGAGCTGTACTGTGCGGACGGCCTGATTAATTATGCCAATTTTATGACCTACGGCGCCGTTAACCCAAAAAATATTTTAAGCAGATATTATGTAAGTGTTGATAGGCCAGACATTTTATCGGCGCAAGCCTCTTTAGAGCAACTTAACTTAGTTGAATTTTTAAACGGGTTATCTTCTAAGGATCAACCCTACGAAAACCTACATAAATTATTGGTAGACGATAAAGCATCTCCTTCTTTAAGCTCATCAGACAAAGCAAAAATTGCTTACTCGTTAGAACGTTTGAGATGGCGTACAAAAGTATACCCAGCAAAATACCTTTTGGTTAACATCCCTGAATTTAACTTGAGGCTGATGAATGATGAAAAGGAAGAATTTGAAATGAAAGTTTGCGTGGGAGAAGCCGCTGATGCAGAAACCAATCATGAAACACCCATTTTAAGTGGATTGATTAATACCATGCAGGTGAACCCAGTTTGGAACATCCCTAAAAGTATTGTTGTCAAAGAAATTGGCGAGGGTTTGATAAGAAATCCCAATTATTTGGAAGAAAAAAATATGGTTGCCTACCAAAACGGAAATCTGATTGACGAAAATAGCGTGGACTGGAATAGTGTGGATGTTGCGAAATATGAATTCAAACAGAATCCCGGGGCTGATAATTCTTTAGGTCAGATTAAATTTATTTTTAAAAATGCTTATGCTATTTATTTGCATGATACTCCAGCGCAAGCTGCCTTTAACCAAAGCAATAGGGCAGTAAGCCACGGTTGTGTACGGGTGCAAGATCCTATGAAACTAGCCAGTGCATTTGTAAGTTCAAATGAAGCCGAACAAATTAAAATGGAGACAGAGCAAGCTTCGGCAGGTGGAGAAGTAATTACCAGATGGGTAAAAGCCAAAACACCAATCCCTGTTTTTATAGAGTATTATACCGCTTGGGTAGATAATGCCGGCAAATTGGTTATCGCTAATGATGTATATAGCTATGATTCAAAACTTTTTGATGCGTTTAAAGAATATATGGCTAAATAATACCTTATTAATCTGATCAAACACCTAAATAATTACGAAAAAAAATGATGTAGTGTAATTTATCTCTTTTAAATTTGAGCAGTATTTGTAAAGGTTCAGAATTAGTAAAGCTATTTTCTGAACCTTTGCATTTTTAACGCATGGCAATTGATAATATAAACAGTATGAAAATTAAATCTCTTTTACAATTATCCAGCTTAATCCTGATTTTAGTTTTTGCTGCTTGTGGAAACAACCAGCAAGTAGCTGCATTGAAACCCCTGCCAGATTATTCATCTACGGAGATTGTTTACGAAAAACAATTGTCGTTTATCAATATGCCGGTAGAGCTTACGATGCTGGATATTCAGAACCAAACCAACAAATACTTGAATGGTCTGATATACGAAGATGCACTTTTGGAGGATGATAATTTGATGATGAAAGTTTGGAAACAAGCACCCATAACCATTAACGAGCAATATGGCAAATTGCAAATTGAACTGCCATTGAAAATTTGGGCAAAATATAAATACGGCATCAATTCTTTTGGTGTGGATTTATCCGACACGCGGGATTTGAATTTAAACGGAAAAATAAAACTGACATCCCAGATTGGTTTGCAAGATTGGAAAATCACTACACAAACCAGTATTGATGATGTAACCTGGGTAGAAAGTCCGAACATTATTATTGCAGGCAAATCCATACCCATCACTTATTTAATAAACCCGGCATTAATGGTCTTCAAAGGTAAATTGGCCAAGATGGTAGACGATGTAATAGCCCAATCTTTGGATATAAAACCTTATGTATTAGATGCTTTGGCAGGGCTCAGCAAGCCCATTAAGGTGAACGAAACCTACCAATCATGGTTTGCCATGCAGCCAGTAGAAATTTATGCAACCAAACCCAGCTTAGCCAATAAAAAGATTACCATTAACATGGGATTAAAAACTTATATGGAAACATCCATTGGTAGAGAGCCGGCCATAAAATTTGACAGAAACAGTATTTTATTGAAAACAGTTGATAAAATGCCCAATGAATTTAAGGTAAACATAGCCGCTTTTGCACCTTACACTTATGCCTCGGCAATTGTGCAAAAAAACTTTGCCGGACAAACATTTGCAGAAGGCAAAAGAAGTGTAACCGTAAATACCGTACAACTTTGGGGTAAGGAAGGCAAAATGATTGTAGCATTAAATTTAAGCGGATCTGTCAACGGCGATTTTTATTTAACCGGAATTCCCGCTTACGATTCTGCTAAAAAGGAGATTTATCTGGATCAGGTAGATTTTGTGTTGGATTCTAAATCCAAACTTTTAAAAATTGGCGATTGGTTGGCTCATGGCTTAATTGTTAATAAAATGGCGGCATCTTGTAGGTTTTCTATCGCAAGCCAACTGGCAGAAGGACAGAAAACTATGGTTACATATCTCAGCAATTATCAGCCTGTAAAAGGCGTAAAAATTAATGGTGCATTAGCTGGGATATCGCCCAATAAAGTTATTTTAACACCTAATGCTATTGTGGCTATGGTTATTATAGACGGTAAAATGTCTGTAATTGTGGATGGTTTGGAATAGATAAAAAGAGGTTGCCTTCGACTACGCTCAGGCTGCCTCGCCGGTGGTTGAGCGTAGTCGAAAACTTAGCCTTCGACTACGCCTGGGCTGCCTCCACGGTGGTTGAGCGTAGTCGAAACCTCATTGTTAGCCTTCCACTACGCTCAAGCTGGTTTCCCGGTAATTGAGCGTAGCCGAAATTCATTTATATTATGCTCAACCTCAACAAATTAATAAGTCGTTCTCGCTAAGGGCGGATAAATCCTTGCTTCAACAGGCATTTGTATGTATTCGTTATAGGAATTGATGATATAATCTCGCAATTGCGGATCATCCAATTTAGAGATTTCTGAAAATGTAGGCCTAAAAAATGACATATAATCCTCTAAAACCTGACCTTTGATTTTAGTGAGGCTTCCCACAAGTTCACGGTTAAAACGCCTTTCTATAGTTTTTTCGTTCAACTCTACATCAATAAATTTACGGAAAGCTCGTTTTTGTTGAGCTTGTTTACTGAACAGATTATTTAAACTAATCGTTCCGTCCTGAGATAATACGTTGGAGGTAGCCGCAGAATATGCAGCCGAATATTCAGCTTTTAGGTTTTCAGTTTTCCTGCTTTTTGCACTAACCACCACTTCCTCCAAAACAATCAACTTGGGCTTTAAAACTACGGCAATGGGTGTCATACTTTCCACAATTAAAGTGTCATTTTGGTAACCGGGACAGCTAAAAACAACCAAATCGCCCAACTCTGCCTTAACTGTAAAGTCTCCTTTTTGGCCGGTATGATTTACCTCTTTTTGGGTAAGGTTATTCACAAAAACCAGTGTCATTTTACTGCGAGAATCGGCATCGTAAGCCGTACCTTTTAATTTGGTCTGCGCTTGCGAAACCAAAAAAGGCGCAAAAAATAAAATGAAGAATAGTATTTTTTTCATTAGAACAAAAATCCGTTATAGATATTTAAGAAGCAATTAATTAACCATATTTAACGGCGTGCAATCAAAATAGATTTATGAATATAAATAATTTAGATGGTTTAAAAGTTTCCTGATGAGTTTATGCTGTTTGTATGGCGTTAACGATGGAAGCGGCATACTTTTTGGCTTTTTCGCCAAAAAGATATAGCGGACAGCGTGTCAAAACGCCCAAATACAGGAATTAAATCCTTTTAAGCTCTACAAAAATGCTTGTTCATATTCGTCAACCACAAATCCCAATAGCAAACCATTAGCAGTTTCCAGAATTGGTCTTTTGATACTGCTGGTAGCTTTCAGCATATAATTTATTGCAGTAGCTTCATTTTCTATTTGGGATTTTGCTGCATCGTCTAACTTTTTATAGGTAAGACCTTTTTTGTTGAGTACATTTTCCCAACCCCACTGCTGGCACCAAATAGCCAACTTTTCTGCATCGATACCTTGTTTCTTATAATCGTAAAAATGATAGTCGATTTGATGTTCTGCTAGCCAAGTTCTAGCTTTTTTTACCGTATCACAATTGGGGATGCCGTATAGAGTTACCATAATTTTTTCGGATTAAATGATAGTAGAGTTTAATATGTTACTCTGTGCAGAATTTTCCTGTGATTATTATCTATGATAACAGAAAGAAATATATGCCGATGATTAAGTAGCATTATATATCACCACCATCCTTCACAACCACTTCCCTTACTTTTTCAACCACAAAATCCACTTCAGCTTTGGTATTGTATTTTGAAAATGAAAACCGTACAGAAGGGCGATTAGGATTGCAATTGATGCCAGCCAATACGTGCGAACCGATATTGGAGCCGGATGAACAGGCACTGCCACCCGATGCGGAAATTCCATTGATATCCAAATTGAAAAGCAGCATATCGCCCATATCCATTTCTGGGAAGCAAACGTTAAGGACAGTAAATAAACTTTTATCTGGCGATATTTCTCCGTTAAAACTTATGTCGGGAATGTGGGCTTGCAGTTGTTGCATCATATAAGTTTTGAGTTCTCGTATATGCAATTCGTGTTCATCCATTTCGGCGTAAGCTATTTCCAAAGCCTTGGCCAAGCCCACTATCCCGTAAATATTTTCAGTACCGCCACGCATGTTGCGTTCCTGTGCGCCACCCCAAACCATCGGACTGATTTTTACGCTTGGGTTTACATACAAAAATCCTACACCTTTAGGGCCGTGGAGTTTATGCGCTGCACATACCATAAAATGCACGTTCAGTGAGTTTAAATCGTGCTTAAAATGCCCAACCGTTTGTACAGTGTCGCTATGGAAAATAGCGTTGTGGGCTTGGCAAATTTCGCCAACCTTTTGTATATCCGTTAGGGTTCCAATCTCGTTATTGGCTTGCATTAGAGAAACCAAGCTGCGAGGATGAGTTTTTAACAGATCTTCCAAATGGTGTAAATCTATATTTCCTCTATCGTCGGTGTTTACAAAGCTTAGGCTGATGTTGCCCGACTTTTCCAGCGCTTCTAAAGTATGCAAAACTGCGTGATGTTCTATTTTTGAAGTAATAGCGTGTGTTATACTATATGCTTCAATACTACATCTAATGGCAGTATTATCGGCTTCCGTACCTCCAGAGGTAAAAAAAATATTTGCCGGTGCGGTGTTTAATAAGCTGGCGACTGTTTTCCTAGCTTTTTCTACCAGAGTTCTAGCCTCGCGGCCGTGACTGTGTATGGATGAAGGATTGCCATATTGGTTGGCCATCACCTCCGTCATTACCTTTAAAACCTCTGCGTCTAAAGCGGTAGTTGCCGCATTATCGAAATATATTTTTTTCATTACTTGGTTTAGATATGCAATATTGCTTTGATATCAGCTATTATTTTTTCGGCTAGTTTTTCGGCAACTGCTTCGGTGCGTGCTTCAGAATATATCCTGATAATGGGTTCTGTATTGGATTTTCGCAGATGCACCCATTCTTTATCAAATTCAATCTTTAATCCATCTATGGTGCTATGCGGCTGATCTTTGTATTTTTCTTCCACCTTTAACAACAAACCATCAATATCCATCCCTTCTGTTAAAGTGATTTTATTTTTGGATATAAAATAAGCAGGGTATGAGGCTCTGAGCGCCGAAACTGGCTTTCCGAATTTTGCCAAATGGGTTAGAAATAAGGCAATTCCCACCAAGGCATCTCTGCCGTAATGCGAAGCTGGATGGATTACGCCTCCATTTCCTTCGCCACCAATAACGGCATTGTTGGCCTTCATTTGGTTGACCACATTTACTTCGCCAACTGCGGCGGCGTAATAAATTCCGCCCAAACCTTCTGTAACATCCCGTAAGGCACGGGTTGAGGATAAATTTGAAACCGTATTTCCAGGAGTATTTTGCAATACGAAATCGGCAACAGCCACCAAAGTATATTCTTCGCCAAACATCTGTCCGTCTTCGCAAACGAAGCATAAACGGTCAACGTCAGGGTCAACGGCTATGCCCAAATCTGCTTGTGTACGCATAACTTCTTTGGATAAATCTTGAAGGTTTTCCGGTAAAGGCTCGGGGTTGTGCGGAAATTTACCATCGGGTTTGCAATGTATTTCGTAAATGGTTTCTACGCCCAAAGCTTTCAACAAGGGTGGCAAAAATATTCCTCCAGTAGAATTTACGCAATCAATGGCAACTTTAAATTGCGCTTTTTTAATGATTTCCACATCTACCAGTGGTAGAGCCAATACTTTATCTATGTGTTTTTGTAGGTAAGAATCATCAAAAGTAACCTGTCCT
>ENA-OFCE01001838-OFCE01001838.1-metagenomes-genome-assembly--contig:-NODE-1838-length-9992-cov-2.679078_pt1 | contig 9992 bp, 11 predicted proteins | sample MGYA00153388_OFCE01 | MGnify analysis MGYA00153388
CTGCAATAACAAATGGTGTGCCAATTTCGATAATGTCGATATAGTTTCGTACTTTCTCTACCAAATCTAAAGCGTCATCTAATTTGATATCATCAAGTGCTAATTGTAATTTCATTATGATTCCTCATTTCTATAAGATGCTAAAAACAGGTCCATCTTTCCTTCCATAGTTAACATACCCATCTCATCCGGAACCAAAATAGTTTCCCCTTTACGGATGGAAACACCTTGAATACTGCCTCTGCCTTCTACACAAGTATAGAAAGCAAATCTTGGATGAGAGAAAGTTCCTTTTTCATCAATTTGCAGTCTTATTGACGTATATAAACCTGGTTCATCCCAGTAGCGTGTAACACGAATGCCGCGTTCAAAAGCAGATGGATATAGAACAAACTCCGTCGAACGATCTGGAACATTGACATTTCCAAACACTTCTTCTGGCTGAATGTCACGTTTTTTACCAGTGGCTGGGTCAATACGATCATAATCATATAACCGCAAGGTACAATCCGCATTTCGGGAAATATTATACGTCAATACACCTTTTCCGATTGCATGCAAGGTTCCCGCGGGAATATCAATAAATCCATCTTTTACAGCTGTAAGATATTTCAATAATCCCTTCCAGTCATTATTTCTGGTTTTTTCAATAAACTCTTCTCTGGTTTTGGCATAGTGCCCGAACTGGATCTCACCATCTTCCGGTGTATCTAAAATAACCCAGGCCTCCGGTTTTCCCCTTCCCTTATTATATTTTTTCGCAAATAGATCATCGGGATGAATCTGTATAGATAAATCTGCCATAGGATCCAATATATTTACCCGAACAGGCAGTTCTTCGGTATCGCAGTTAAACCATTCTGGTTTTACTTTATACAATGTAGATAATGTGATTCCCATTTCCGGTACTTCACAATCGCAATGATTTTTTAAAGCCACGATTATATACTTCTCCTAAAGGTGCAATATCGGTATGATAATTAAATTCATTGATCAGACGATTTCCGCCGCCCCACATCCTTGCCTCATAAAACGGTAAAATTTTAACGATTTCTTTCATCTTTATCCTCCTGCCACTAAAGTAGTCCATATCTTTCGTAGATGCAAAGCTGAACTTTTTGATGTTAACAACCTCCTCGCGATTTTTTCAGATGTCATTGAAGACACGCGCCAACTGCGCTATAATGAAGACAAATCGCAGTCGGAACATGCTCTTGTTTCCCCTTCGATTTTTTCCTCTGGCAGCAGCATCGGTCTTGCAATGATGATCATCTCAGTGTCTTTCAGACACATTTTTAGGCAGACGTTGCCCTTGTGTGCTAGCTTATTCTGTATAAGCCCAAATTGTCCTTACCTTTATTTTTTATTATTCTTTTCTTCGGTCAGGTTTTAAAAGTTTTTCCTAATCCTTTTCCTGTTTTTTCTCATTACTAAATTAGCCCTCTCGTAAATGTTCTGATCATATTTTCTTAGCATAGGAAAGATCAGAATAACTAACTTGACGGCAATCACGCTAACATAGTTGTAACTTCACTTGGATATTCTCCGATTGACTTGCTTTTGTGTAAGTCCTTATTTTGTGCATTCTAAATACAACCACCTCCGTTTTATCTCACCATCTTTCGTTCGTCAACTTTAAGTTGACTTTACTATATCTATTTTAGTCAACTTATTGTTGACTGTCAAGGAGTATCTTTATGTTTTTACAAGAAATTTTTTGCCAAAGATTAAGGAACTTAAGACAATTAAATAAATTAACACTTGAACAATTAGGCGCAGAATTTAATGTTACAAAGCAGACCGTAAGCCATTGGGAGAAAGGTGATAGACTACCCCCACTAGATGTTGCTACAACTTTAGCTGAGTATTTCAAGGTGTCGTTAGATTATTTAGTTGGTTTATCCGATAACCCAAAGAAAAGATAAGTACATAAAAAGCCTGAGTCCCTTACCAATCAACAGAAGGTATTAACGCTCCGTTAGGCACCAATATCTGTTCTCCAGATTCCTAGGGTATGAACTTTGATGAGGGCTTCATTGTCACTTCTGCGTTCTGCCATGGGGATGCTTTTGATTCCGATTTTGAGGGGTGAGTCTAGGGTTATGACTTTCATGTGTTTGTCTCCTTTAAAATCAGATTTACATTTTGAAGCAGACATTTACGTTTCAATATGGATACGTTATAATGAAACTGTTGTAATTTTTTCGAAATACCATAATCACATAACTACATAGGCAATAGCCACTTCTTTATTATGAAGCATTACTTTGCTTTCCCGCTTGAATGCTTCACTTTGATATGCTCTTGCTTGTCTTTACATTTTGTTATTGTAATCTCTAATACTTCACCCCGCTTCCCATCAAAATAGATGCTTTCTAATGCAACTTTACTCATTAGGAATATTTTGTACCTCTTAAGTATAAAAGAACATAAAGTTCCTTTCAATATTTTTAGGAGTGCTTTTATATGAATTTTTCTAACAGATTAAAGGAACTCAGACAGCACAATAAAGTATCTCAGCAAAAATTAGCGGACTTACTTGGCATATCTACCCGAGCTTTGCGTTTTTACGAATCAGGCAGCAGAGAGCCCAATATCGCTGGGCTTATTACCCTCGCAGACTTCTTCAATGTATCACTTGATTATTTAGTTGGTCGATCTAGTGACAATAATAAAAGATGAACTTGCTCGATGGGATTATATCTCTATCTAGCAAGTTCATCTTTTATTATAGAAGCAATGAGCCAGTTCTCTTGCCCCTTCATGGTATATTATGTCTTTAAAGAAAAAATCAGTAGAAGCATGTCTAGATTTATAGGAAGGTGATACTAAATGAAGCCATTATATTCGTTCTATAGACCTACTCATTACGAATGTGATATTAGATTTGCTCAAAATCAAGCAAACACGCGCCATATAAGAATTTATCATTTCTAAACACTTCATAAAAATTAAAATAAATCAATAGAAATGCATTAGGTTGCACACCAATTGCACACCAAAAAATACGCCATACTCCTCTGTTTAATTAAAAAAATGCTGCCTCACTCAAACGAGCAAGGCAGCATTTTTTTATGTGGATAAATCTGTTTATAACCTGTGGATTACTCTGGATAAGTTTTATTGCTTTACGGGACCATCCCAGGGAGATTTTAAATCGGCAAGCGCTTGCCCGATTTACTAGGAAGCAAAAGCTACCTCACCCAAATCTAAGACAGCTACAGTCCTATTCTGTAAGCGGTATGACTTCGAAGCTGATAATTTTATCAAATGCCACGTATTCTTTACCAGCAATTTTATTGAGCATATAACTCTTAGTATCGGTGCTTGTATAATGATTGAACCAATTAATGAAACCTTCAATTTCAGCAATAGATAACTTATATTCCCGTTCATTCGAATTATTCATAGTAACTTGTAATAATGCATGCCCACTTTCTACTGGTGCTGCTACTGGTGTTGCAGAAGCTTCATTGGAATTAGCACTTTCAGTACCTGAGCTATCAACTGCAGTAACTACATAGTAGTAGGTAGTACCATTTGCTACTGTATTATCAACATAGCTCGTACCTGTTACATTTGTAGCAATAGTAGTATATGGGCCGCCTGCTGTTATGGAGCGTTTTACATTATAGCCAGTTACTCCAGTAACTGCATCCCATGAAAGAGTTACTTGAGAATCGCCTGCGCTTGTTGTTAGGTTGGTTGGAGGCTTTATAGATACTCCAGAAGTCGGAGGAGTAAAGTCAGATGTCCAACGCGCAATATTAGAAATCCTAAACTCATCTATGTACCCTGCAAAGTTATTGCCTCCACCGTAACTTCCTAAATAAAGAGAACCACCAGTATTGTATATACTTTTAGTTGATGTCCATGTTGATTTTTGAATACCATTTTGAAATGTATAAAATTTGCTTCCATTCCTAACAACGGCATAATGCGTCCATGCTCCATAAATATAACTTCCCATAGATACGTTATAGAAATCCCAGCTACCGTAAATGCTTGCAGTAAATACACCATTAGCAATATATCCTAATATAATACCGCAGTAACCGTCTCCATTTGAAAATACCGCCCCAGTATTGCCTGGAGTTCTATACTCCCACCAATCTATAGTAAAATCTTCACTACCAAAATTAAGATCAGAACTAATTGGTGTAGTTAAATATTGATTCCCATTCAAATATAATGATGATTCACCAAATTTTGATTGAGTGGTACTAGTAGTTGCTCCATTCTTCGCTGTCCATACCTTACCACTCTCATCTGTTAAACCACCATCAAAATACAATAACGCTACTGTGTTCTTGTCAATTACTGCCATAATCCATTACCTCCATTTTATTTAATATTAAAAACCTACATATCCACGGACAAGTTATTTCAATTGTGTGTATCCTGTACATCGGCTTTCACTAATACACATTCCGTAGTGACTAAAAATTAAACTACTGAATGCAAATTTGTTTCTTATTCTTTATCCGTACATATAAGTTGAATTTGGGATAGGTGTAAAATAAAAAAAGCTGCCCCACTCGGTTAAGAGTAAGGCAGTTAATTTGGATGACTTTTATTATATTACGATCCCATGGGCGTTTTTAAAGATTAAAAATAACTTATCTGTTTTTCTCGTATACTTTACTTCCCAACCTGAACTATTACCACCAAAGTGATGTTCATAGGATAGACAAAATGAGGAACAGTTTTTTGAATGCTAATCCCTGCTAATAATAGATAAATATAAAAGTTTCCTTCATTTTAATAAGTACTTGCCCAGCCATTGTGTTGGGCTTTTTTTATTACAGAATGAAAATTTGGCGAAGGAAGACATATGGTTGATTTAATCTTAATGTTATGCTAGAATTAATTTACGATTTTAGATTTGTAAATCATAATTTAATTGTATATTTAAGTTTTCTAGGGTTCCGCAGTTTATAACTGGCAGGTCCGAGAGAAAACGCACAGTTGACTGTGTACACGGAGGGATAAAAGCCTGGGAGATATTTAATAATATCTCTTAGGCTTTTTTTATTTTTTATTTTTAGGAGGATAAGGCAATGGGTGGTTTCAGTTATAAAGATATTTATTGAAGATGGAAGAAGGGTACTGGAAGTTAATATACTTCCAGAAAAGTATTGTAACTTTGACTGTATATTTTGTCCTATTGGAAGGTCGCAAAATAAGGTAGATATCCAAAAGTCATTTGATAAAATGGATAGTTCATTGATTGAACTAGAACGCATGATAGAAAATAAAAAAGCAGAATTAATCTTTATTAACTCAAAAGGAGAAGCCTTAGTAAATGATAAAATTGGTGATATTGTTGACTTTATTAAAGGTAAAGTTTTACCTGTAAGACTGCTTTCTAATGGATATTTACTGGGTAGAGATGAATATATAAAAATTGCTAATAAATGTGATGAGGTTGTTGGAGAGATAAAAGTAATAACAGAAGAAGATTTTCAAAAAATCCAAAGACCGATTGAAGGGTACACGTTAGTAGAATATATTTCAAACATGGTTTCCTTTAATAAGCAATATAAAGGGAAATTTATATTTGAAATTACTATCATTAAGGGCTATAACGATGATGAAGAATCAATTCAGAAGATAAAAAATATTATTAAGGAAATATCTCCTAACAAGATAATTATTGCAAGAATGGAAGATGAAAGATTTAAGAAAAAACTTGGTATAACTGATGAAAGATTTGAGGAAATTTCAAATGCAATACTAAATATTTAGTAATGCTAATACATAATATTCTTATTTTGTGACATTACAAAAGTACCCAATATGTATGGGACACGGGGACAGGTTCTTTGTCCCAATTTAAATTCTCTTTCTATCGGTATGCCAAATAAAAAAGAAGCTGCCCATAAATTTACTAGCTAAGTTATTATGGGTAGCTTCTCTTTATAAATGCTAATTCGTTCTTATATTTTTATAAAACACGGGGACAGGGACTATGTTTCATTATTGAAAACAACATCCCTGTCCCCGTGTTTCGTTCTATGATTATGATATATTTTACCATTTTATCAACCTTTTATGTCCAGTTTTCTAAGGACATGGGAAGGGACAAGGGGGTAAGTAGCCCGGAGGAATCTCACCCCCAGGCTCTCTCAGAACCGGACTTGAACCTCTCGATTCATCCGGCTACCATTATCTAAATCGTTGGAATGATTCCCCAAACGATCTTATTTTGTCCATTAGTTCCTCCCTTATTGGTTGACCAATTTTGACCACAGCAGCTTACGGTGGTTTGAGACCTCCACCTGAATGGCGGTTCAGAGGACCTTCCTCCATCTTTAGTTAAGCATAGTTCAGATTGCTTTTCGGCAATCATTACTTTCGTGGCACACGACAGGTTCCTTGTCCCAATTATTGTCTTTCTATCGGTATGTCAAATAAAAGAGAAGCTGCCCATAAATTATAGTTATTTTTTTTGCTCTTTAATTCGGTCTAAAATACCGGTTTCTTGGATTACTTTAGATAATTTTTCATTATCATTTAACCATTTTTTTTGGGATTCTTCAGGATTTAGATAATCAACTTGTAGTCCAATATGCTCTAAAGCATTTTTATATTCAGGGTCAACAATTATTGCTTTTAAGCCATCAGCTAGCTTTGCTCTTACCTCAATAGGCATTTCTTTAGGAGCAGCCAATCCTACCCAATTATTTAATACAATATCCAGCCCTAGCTCTTTAAATGTTGGTACTGACGCAAATACAGGATCAGCTAAGCGTTGTTCAGATGTCACTGCAAGCACTCTTATAGTCCCATTTTTTAAATGTTCTTTGGTTATTGCTTGAGTAGTAAAAACACCTTGAATATGCCCTCCTAGCAAAGCTGCCATTGAATCTGATCCGCCGAGGAAGGGAACGTGCTTAACTGAAATACCTGCAGTATAGGCAAACAATTCACCAAGTACGTGAGGGAATGAACCCATACCACTGTTACCAATATTTATTTCTCCAGGATGCTGCCCTGCATATTTAACTAAATCATCAAGATTTTCCCACGGTTGATTTGCCTGTATTGCAAGCACCATTGGAAAAGAGGAAACCTGTACAAGTGGTTCTAAGGCAGTAGGATAATTATATTTGCCCGGACTGTAAAGAGGCTGTAATAGCATCTCAATTCCAGTAATCCCTATAGTATAGCCATCCGGAGTAACACCAGCCAATTCATTCCACCCTATATTGCCGGCTCCTCCGGGCTTGTTGACAACAATTAGAGGTTGGCCCAGATGTTGATTGGCAGTTCTTTCTAACGCTCGGGGTATCAAATCATAAGCTCCCCCAGCGCTAAAAGGAACAATTATGGTAATTGGTCTATCTGGATATTTTTTAGTTGTTGTTACCGTTTTGGACTCGCTCATGGTGCAGCCTCCTATAATAATTGAAATAAGTAATAAATATAAAGCTAATAACGAAATCAATGCTTTCTTTTTCATAACTCTCCCTCCATCAAACTGTTATTATTTTACTTTAAAGATAACATATTACATTTATTGTCTTTATTATCCAAAAATTTTTAAATTCCTTTTAATTCAAACAAAAAAAGCCGCCTCACTCAATTTAATTAAGCAAAGTGGCTTTCGAATGTTAGGGGGACAGGTTCCTTGTCCCAATTAAAGACGCTAGCTTTCAATTTTCTTTAATTTATCGCTATGTCAAATTTAAGAGAAGCTACCCATAAATCTACAACTAGGTAATTATGGGAAGCTTCTCTTTCACAAATGCTAAATCCTGCTATATTTTTACATTATAAACATTATTTTACCAGCAAGTCTCTGTTTTAGGTTTCTTGTCAATCTGCAGTTTCTTTTATCGCAATAAGAATTGTAGTTTCGGACTCTTAATTTTTATTACATCTTCCATCTCCAAGACAAATAACCTGTCCCTCTGTCCCATTCTACAATCACCCCGAACTCCTAGAAGCACCTGAAATGGTGCAATCCATATGAATATTTAAACTAGAAATATAAACCACCAGACAACAATATGTTCCCACATACCTATTGGTTGAACTCACTTAATAACATATCATATTTTCCATAACTAACTTTTCATTGAATCTTTTTTATTAAATATGAGCAACCTAATCTTAATATGTAATATGGAGGTTAGGACATGGATGTAAACTATATGCTGTATCAGATAAGGACGGATATGTGGAATGCATTACTCGCCCAATGGCAAACTGCCATATCCACCCCGAAGTATTGGGGCGTTGTCGTAACCATCATAATAGCTTATATTGTTTGGTATCATCTTACGGATAAGACGCGGCTAGCTAGCCTATTATTCTACGGCTCTCTAATCACGGTTATGACGAGCCTTGCTGACCTTTACGGAACCACAGCAGGTCTCTGGTATTATAAAATTCGATTATTACCACTCCTTACTAGTGTTTTCCTTCGGGACTGGACTTTAATACCGCTCACTTATATGCTTGTGCAACAATATAGTTCTAATTGGCGACAGTTTTTTATCTATAATGCTGTGGGAACCTTCTTCCTCGCAGGGATCGTTGCCCCAATATTTGCTGCGCTCGACATCATACAGTTAATGCATTGGAACTACTTATATATTTTTGTCGTTTCGTATGTGATAGCAGCTCTCTCACGAGCCGCTTTTCATTTGGTCATTCAGGTTCAAAACGCAGCTCGCGAAAAAAAGCCTAGTCCTTTGGCAAGTACCTTGATGCATCCGGCGTTTAAGCCATTAGATGAACAAAAAGACGACGATGAATAATGTTAGACGGAGTAATCGAACAGGCATGCTTATTACTTACTATGGGTAAAGGATATCACGAATCAAATATTTCCCTAGTAACTAATGCCACACACTCACAATGGGTGGAAGTGAATTAAAAACATATAGATATAGAAAACGGTTTCTAAATTAGTGTTGAGTGCTTTTCGCCCCACATTCTTTGTTTAACCAATCAGCTTTAATCCAACAGCAGAGCCAAGCACAATGGCAATAGAAATAATTCTTGATAAATTTCTAGGTTCACCATATAGCAACATTCCCAATATTGCTCCTCCCGAAGCTCCAATTCCTGTCCACACCGCATAGGCTGTTCCCATAGGCAATGCTCTCATAGCAAGGGCAAGAAAGAAAAAGCTTAGGCCAAATCCGGTGAACAGCAGGGCAAAGGCCTTCCAGTTGCGGTCTTTGTGTAATTTATTAATCATGGCAACACCCATCATCTCAAAGATGCCTGCCATTATTAGGAATAGCCAATCCATATTATAGCACCTCCTTCTCTTTCGGATTGCTAAGCATTTTAAGACTAATAACGCCGCTCAACAGGAGTATAATCAAGGCGAGCTTAGCCGGTATGGCAGGTGCATCAAATAATAGAATCTCCGCCAGTACGGTTCCTGCTGTTCCAAGTCCAACAAAAACAGCATATACCGTCCCAACGGCAAGATCACGCCCAGCCATAATCATCAGGTAAAAGCTGATGATTATGGCGATTAATGTTCCTCCCCATTCCAATACACCATCCGCATGCTTTAGCCCGATTACCCAGCCCACTTCAAAAAAAGCAGCAATAAAAACTGATATCCAGGTTTTGTTCATAGCCTTACCTCCTCGCCATAATATGTTTTGTAGACAAAAATCAATGTGTTTACAAAGAATATTTTATTTTTGTCAATTTATTAATGAATATCCTAGTGCTAAAATATTGCTTCTTTAGTATTAACAAACTACAGACAAAAAAATAAAGCCCAGGAAAATAAGCTGCCATATTGCAGCTATTCTCCCGGGCTTTTATCCCTCCGTGATACAGTCCTAGACTGCGTTTTCTCTCGGACCAGACCAGCGAACTGCGGAACCCTAGAAAACGATTTATTATATTGAATACTATTATACACAATTGGTTCGAATTGTCAAGACTTTCTCAGTAGCCAGATTGGCTGCGCCTAACTAGCTTAGGGCTCTTATTCTTCCATCTCTCGGGACAAA
>ENA-OFCE01001839-OFCE01001839.1-metagenomes-genome-assembly--contig:-NODE-1839-length-9992-cov-2.064607_pt1 | contig 9992 bp, 9 predicted proteins | sample MGYA00153388_OFCE01 | MGnify analysis MGYA00153388
GATTATGGTGTTTCGGCCGCGACTTTAGCGGTACCCGCGCCTGCGAAACAGAGCGGCCTTCTTTCCAGCGAAGATGAATTGCAGCCCGGCATGTCCGACCTGCAGGTTCTCAACCATCGCCACTGGGGCAAGCCTCAACGCATTACGCGCAACCGCGAGGCTCGCGCTTGGCATGAACACTGGAATTACGAACGTGGTCCTGTTAGTGGCACGCGCCTACATTTCGTCAACGCCAAGCTGATTGCGATCGCCAATATCGAGCCGCCCGCGCAGACCGCGACCACGATGTCAGTAGTAATGGAGGCGAATCGACAGCAGTAGCAGGCTGCCTGGGCGGCCTAACATCAAGCTCTGAACTGAATGATTGAAAATATTAATACGACATGCAAGCGGCATTCAATACTCCCGCCGCAATCGAAATGGCGCCCAGAAAAAATCCCGCCGACTGTTTGCCTGCCGGAATGTCAACGGCAATCGTCGGCAGCGCAATTCGAGCGATCATATACATGAGTAGTTGAATGGCAAGCGCGATGAATCCCCATATCGCCATGTCCACCGGATTGACACTGAACTTGACCGCAGTGGCCAGCGGAATCACCATGCCGATCAACGTGCCGGAAAGGCTGAAGGAGGCCGCCATATTGCCCTCCCGGATGAGCGCCAATTCGCGATACGGCGTAATGCGGATGTAAATCGCCACAAAGGTCGCCAATAGCACGCCCGAGATGGCGAGGTAGAGCAGGAAGTCGTCGAAGCCGCCGAACGAAGCCAGAATTTCAAGTTTGCTCATGTGGATATCCTCTTCAATTCATTAAATAAAATAATGTGGCAGGAAGCGGCTGGTGTTTTTGGTCACTGGCGATTCATCTTCGCGAATCCCCATACCGGCTGGCTCGTCGCCAACGATCCAGGTGCCGATGACGGTGTGGCTGCCGTCGTAAACCGGCAGCGGGTGGTAAGCCTGATAGATAAATCCCTCAGCACCGTAGGCCCCAGGAATTGCGATCTCGCTGGTCTTGGTGGTGATGGTGACATTGGCACCCTCGCGGGAAAGAATCGGCTTCTTCACGAAGTCGGTGGAAAATTTTTGCGGCTCGTAATATGCCGCCAACAGGTTTGGGTGATCCGGGTATAGCTGCCAAAGTACGGGAAGGATCGCTTTGTTCGAGAGCAGCATTTTCCATGCAGGCTCGATCACGCGCATGCTGCTCTCGATCAAATTGGTGCCAAAGGCTTCACGCACCATCCATTCCCACGGGTAAAGCTTGAATAGCGACGTGATTTCATTGTTCTCTTCATCCGCAAAACGCTTGGCGACGGCATCCCAGCCAATGGCGCTTACGTCGATAAACCGCGCATCAATACCCGCCTGTAGCGCCACGTCGCGAAGGTATTCAATATTGCCAACGTCCTCTTCAGCATCGGCAATCGCCGCGAAATGAACCACTTTGCTGGGCAATTCTTCACCAATTTCTTTCCAACGCTCGATCAGTTTTTCGTGCAGCGAATTGAATTGATCGGCTGCCGGCATATTCGGCAGCACCGCCTCCTGCATCCAGTACCACTGCGCCACACTCGCCTCTATCAGGGAGGTGGGTGTATCGGCGTTGTACTCGAGCATTTTCGGCGCGCCGAAACCGTCCCAGGACAAATCAAAACGCCCAAATAAAGTGGCCTCGTCATCTTTCCACGAACGCTCGATCATCGGGATGAATTGGTCCGGAATCGCAAATCGTTCATACGCACCCTTGTCGATGATGTGACCCGCCGCGGCGATGCACATTTGATGCAGTTCAGCGGTGGCGTCTTCAAGCGTATCGACCTCGGCCGAAGTAAAGCGATAGCAATTTCGCTCATCCCAGTAAATGCCGTCGATGGAGTGAAATCCGAAACCCAGATCTTCCATTTTCTTTGGCCAATCCGGGCGGGGCACCATGTCCAGTCGCTTCATCGCTGGCAATGGAAAAATATACCGGGCTTGATGGTCCTCGTGCCCATGTCAGCCCGAAGACGAGTGACCGCTAGAGCCAAAACCACCGCGCGAAGTGGTCGCCGAGCCGATGGTCTTGCCCGAGCGCGCGGGCGATGATGCTGCACCGCTGTACGCATAAGGACGACCGTAATAATGTGTATTGGCACCGTTGCCGGTAGGACGATCATAGGCTGGCTCGCAATCGGTGGGCTTGTTGCCCCAATCGGCGAGGCAATCCTGCTTGCTCGCATAAACATCGCGGCGTATTTCCTCTTTTTTACAGCCCGCGAGCGTTGCGACGACGGCCGCGGCCCCGATCAAAACAAGCGTAACGCGCCCGCTTGAGCGCCTGACCCTTTTCAACATTTTCAACCCTCCCAATCGCAATGCAGGCCGCACAACACCAATGCGAAGAATTAATATCTTACTCGATCAGCGCTTTCACATATTCCGGCAGGGCCAGCATCGCGCGATGCATTTCACCGTTGTAGAACCGCCGATCCAAAATGTTGCGATCATTCAGCCGACGCTCGACTTCGGCAGCGGTAATATCGGTATCAAGGCTGTCTGAGGCAATCACGAATCCCCATTGGCTGCCGTACGTGGGGATGTGCACAAAGTACGGCGTGGTCCGCGTAAATACACTTCGCAGGCTTGCCACGGTATCGGCGACGCGCTGCGGATGCGAGAAAGGCGAGCCCATATGCAGCACCAGCGCACCACCTGAAATAAGCGCACGTTTCAAGGCAACGAAAGACACCTCGGTATATAGCGCCGCCGCCGGACCGGTGGGGTCGGTAAGATCAAGAAAAACCAGGTCAAACCGCTCTTGGGTCGTACGTACAAACGTGCCACCGTCCATGATGCAAACTTCCAACTTCGGGTTATCGAAAACATCGTGATGCACAGCGGAAAAGTGTTTCTTCGCCATTCTGATCACGGCCTCGTCGAGTTCGACCAGCACCACCCTCTTTACTGACGGGTGCTTTAATATTTCCTCGCTAGAGCCGCCGTCGCCGCCGCCGATAATCAATACGTTTCGCGGGTCGCTGTGCGCGATAGCGACAGGGTGCACCAGATTCTCGTGATAAAAAAATTCATCGCGTTCGCTGGTCATATTGGCGCCGTCGATGCGCATGAGTTTCCCCAATGCCGCCGTGTCGAATACCTCGATCAATTGGTATTCGGTTTGCAAGGCCTCAACCAGTGTGCCCTCGAAATAAATGCCTGAATCGCCATCTAGCGTTTCGTCCAGGCGCACTAGAGTCACGCAGCCACTTTGATGGGCAACTCTTTGCCACGCCAAACGCGTTTAACCATGACGTCAGCAGGCAAAAGCGACCCAAGTAGCGAGGTATAAAGATTTTCGGCGCGCTGACTGTTGTCTCCGGTAACGTTGCACACATAAATATCGAGCGTCGCGCCATTGCGTTCGGGCCAGGTATGAATGGCCAAGTGGGATTCAGCAAGTATCACCGCGCCAGTCACGCCGCCCGCCTGTATCTGGTCAAAGCTATCGAATTGGTAAAAATGCTCGCCGAGGACCGAGAGGCCAGCGTTTTTGCACGCATCGACACACAACTGTCGCAATGCATCCGCCGAGACCAGGCAGTTGCCGTTGGGACAGTTATAAAGATCGGCGATGATATGAAGCCCCTGCATTTTGAAATCCTTTTTGACATTCTTGGCAGTTAAATTTCATCGCAGCATCACGCGTCGCTGCAAGGCAATAAATTATAATCGTCAATCCCTCCCACCGTTCCACTCTCTCCCTCTCAAAATGACCACGCCAACCCGCACCGATCTTGCCAACGCCATCCGCGCTCTTGCCATGGATGCCGTCCAGAAAGCCAATTCCGGCCACCCCGGTGCGCCCATGGGCATGGCGGATATCGCCGAGGTGCTTTGGCGCGGACATTTGAAACACAACCCGAAAAACCCGCACTGGGCCGATCGCGACAGGTTTGTACTTTCCAATGGACACGGCTCGATGTTGTTGTATTCGCTGTTGCACTTGACGGGATATGACTTGCCAATGGAAGAAATCAAGAATTTCCGCCAGTTGCATTCCAAAACGGCGGGTCACCCCGAAGTCGGCATCACACCCGGTGTCGAAACTACCACCGGTCCGCTAGGTCAGGGTCTTGCCAATGCCGTCGGCATGGCGATTGCTGAGCGCGAATTGCGCTATACCTTCAATCGCAAGGGATTCTGCCTCGTCGATCATCACACCTACGTATTCCTGGGTGACGGCTGCATGATGGAAGGTATTTCGCACGAGGTATGTTCACTCGCAGGCACGCTGGGGCTGGGCAAATTGATTGCGTTTTACGACGATAACGGCATTTCAATTGACGGCAAGGTGGAAGGCTGGTTTCGGGATAACACGCCGATGCGTTTTGCAGCGTACGACTGGCACGTCATTCCCAATGTGGACGGCCACAATGCCGATGCGGTGGATGCGGCCATTGCGGAGGCAAAATCCGTCACCGACAAACCCACTTTGATTTGCTGCAAGACGGTGATTGGCAAAGGCGCACCTAATCTGGCGGGCACGGACAAGGTGCACGGCGCCGCGCTGGGTGACAAGGAAATCGCTGCCACACGCCTGGCCATCGGCTGGACATACCCGCCGTTTGAAATTCCCAAAGATATTTACGACGCCTGGGATTGCACCCACAAAGGTGCGGGCCTAGAAGCACAGTGGGATGCCACGTTTAAAGCATATGAGCTGCAATTCCCTGAGCTGGCTGCGGAATTTAAACGACGCATGGCCGGTGAATTGCCGTCTGGTTTTATAGAAAATGCGCATGCACTGGTCGCAAAAGCCAACGACAAAGCCGAGACCGTCGCCACCCGTAAAGCTTCGCAACTGGCCATCGAAGGACTGGCACCAACCCTGCCCGAACTCATCGGCGGTTCGGCCGACCTGACGGGCTCCAACCTCACCAACTGGAGCGGCACCGTGGCACTCACGCCGACGTCCGGCGGCAATTACGTTAACTATGGCGTGCGCGAATTTGGAATGACGGCGATTGCCAATGGCATCGCCTTGCATGGCGGCTTCATTCCCTATACCGGCACCTTCCTGACCTTCAGCGATTACTCGCGCAACGCATTGCGCATGGCAGCGTTGATGAAGCTGCGCAATATTTCGGTGTTCACCCACGACTCCATCGGCCTGGGCGAAGATGGCCCCACGCATCAATCGGTCGAGCACGTATCGGCTCTGCGATTGATCCCAAATATGGATGTGTGGCGCCCTTGCGATACCGTGGAAGCTGCGCACGCCTGGCAGCATGCTGTCGCTCGCAAGGATGGCCCGACTGCGCTAATTTTCTCGCGTCAAAATTCACCTTTCCAGAAACGCGATGCGGCAACGATTGCGAACGCGGCGCGCGGCGGCTACGTGCTGTTTAAAGAGGTCGGCGCATTGAAAGCCGTGTTGATCGCCACCGGAACCGAAGTTTCGCTGGCGATGGACGCGCAAAAAGCGTTGGCCGCTGAAGGTGTCCACGTTCGTGTGGTGTCGATGCCCTCCACGTTCGTTTTTGATAAACAGGATGCAGCGTACAAGGCGGATGTTTTGCCCAAGGGAACGCCGCGCGTCGCCATCGAGGCCGGTGTCACCGATTATTGGCGCAAATACGTGGGGCTCGAGGGCGCCGTGATCGGCATCGACACGTTTGGCGAATCGGCACCGGCGGGGGTGTTGTACAAACACTTCGGGATTACGGCAGATGCGTTGGTGGCAGCAGTCAAGAACTTGTAAGTTTGGTTTTTTACGCAGCGGCCTACTTCTCGTCATCGGTGACTGCATCCGGCCATGGTGATTCGACGTAAGATTTTCAATCCGATATCATTAAACCAAGTTATTTCGGGAATTTTCCATGCATCAAACGCTGCACCTGATGAAATCACGCGGTTTCCCGCATCTGCGCCGCATGGCGCTGGAGACGTTGCAGGTTAACCTGGGCTACAAATGCAACCAGTCTTGCTTTCATTGCCACGTCAATGCGAGTCCGGACCGCAAAGAAATGATGTCACTGGCGACGATTGAAGACGTGATCGCCTTCATGCGCCCGTCAAACGTAAAAACGCTGGATTTGACGGGCGGTGCGCCTGAAATGAACGATCATTTTCGCCATCTGGTGCGCGCCGCACGCGCGCAAGGTGTGCGGGTGATCGACCGCTGCAACCTCACGATTCTGGGCGAGCCCGGATTTGAAGATCTGGCGACGTTTCTGGCCGAAAACCAGGTCGAAGTGAGTGCGTCACTGCCCTGTTACTCACAGGAAAACGTCGACAAACAACGCGGCGAAGGCGTGTTCGAGAAATCCATCGAGGGTTTGAGAAAACTCAATGCTCTGGGCTACGGCGCGCCCGGAAGCGCATTGGTCCTGAATCTGGTTTTCAATCCGCAGGGGCCGAAGCTGCCACCTGCGCAGGAACAACTTGAAGCCGATTACCACCGGCTGCTCAAAGACAATTTCGGTATCGTTTTCAATCATTTGTTCACGATCACCAATATGCCTATCCAGCGTTTCGGCTCCACGCTGATTTCCAAGGGGCAGTTCGAGGGCTACATGGATTTGCTGGTAGCGTCATTTCAGGCGCACAACCTTGACAGCGTGATGTGCCGTTCGCTGCTATCGGTCGACTATCTGGGCTATGTGTACGACTGCGATTTCAATCAGATGCTTGGATTGCCGCTGCAACATTCCGGCCGCCTGAAAACGCATCTGCGCGACCTGATGAGCACCGATTTACTCGGTAACCAGATCGTGGTCAAAGATCATTGTTACGGTTGCACGGCGGGGCAGGGTTCGTCTTGCGGTGGCGCGCTCGATAATGACAACACAGCTGTGGACGCGTTGGTGGCCGCTGAATAATGTAGAACTAGCATTGGCGTGCATCTCCAGATATTTATTCTCTGCGAGGCGCGCCGGTGCTTGAGTTTGATAATTTCTCGCCCATATTTGCCTGCCCATGTCGCCTGGCCGTTCCTGCCCACTCCATTATCGTTATGCGCCCGGTGTTTTTGCGCGTGCGGCTGACATTCATGCGGAAACGATTTATGTCATCGGCGGCCTCTACGGTAACTTGCCCGCATTGAGCGCCATTCTCGAACTCGCCGATGCCGAGTCGATTCCGCCAACGCTGGTATTCAATGGCGACTTCAACTGGTTCAACATCGACAGCGATGGATTTCAAGCGGTCAATCGCGAAGTCCTTCGGCACGTCGCGCTGCGCGGCAATGTCGAAACCGAACTTGCGCAACATCCCAGCGCGGAAGGCGTTGCAGGTTGCGGCTGTTCGTATCCGGACTATGTGGACGACGTGGACGTGGCGCGCTCCAATACCATCATGGCGCGCTTGCAAGAAACTGCGCATGCTTTTCCCGAACTCACAGAATCGCTTACCAGCTTGCCGATGCACGCCGTCGCCGAGGTTGGTGGGTCGCGCTTTGGTGTGGTGCACGGCGATGCGGAATCGCTCGCTGGCTGGCGTTTCGCACACGACGGGCTGCACGACCCGGCCAATATTGCGTGGCTGCAACAAATTTGTCTTGACGCCAAGCTTGCCGGCTTCGCCTCCAGCCACACTTGCCTGCCCACGTTTCGTCGCTTTGCCGATACCGGCAACGGGCACATCGTGATCAACAACGGGGCCGCAGGCATGCCCAATTTTTCCCGCACGCAATACGGCCTGATCTCGCGCATCTCGGTCAATCCGGCTGGTGAGGGCCTGTCGCAATACGGCGGCATGGCAGGCAATGCGTACGTCGACGCCATCCCGGTGCAGTACGACGCAGAGAAATTTCAGAAATCGTTCATTGAAAACTGGCCACAAGGCTCGGCCGCGCATCAATCCTATTTCCAGCGAATCGTCGATGGGCCCGCCTATACCGCGCCGCACGCACTCGGATTGATACGCGCGCCGCGGGTTTGCGCCTGACCCCCTGATTGCAGCGTTGTCGGCGAATTTACTTGCCGTTGTCTCGGTGTCAGGTTACCTTTCATTCCCCCCACGACCGCTCGTTCGCGCCCTTTCTGGAGGCCCATATGCCCCGCAAATCCACGACAACCCCATCAAGTTCCCCGGCAACCAAAACCATCAATCTCGCCCTGCAAGGCGGTGGTGCGCACGGTGCGTTCGCCTGGGGCGCACTTGACCGCCTGCTCGAAGACGGCCGCCTTTCATTTGAAGGTATTTCCGGCACCAGCGCCGGCTCGATGAATGCGGTGGTGCTGGCGCACGGCATGCTCAAAGGCGGGCGCGATGCTGCACGCGCCGCTCTGGCGGATTTTTGGCAGGCTGTCGCCAAGGCAGGTGAGCGCTACTCGCTTGTGAGGGTGTCACCGTGGGATCGACTCAAAGGCAACCACTGGAACAACGACGACAGTCTGAGCTTTCAGGCCTTCAAAGCCATGACCAACGCATATTCGCCTTACCAGCTCAACCCCACCAACTTCAATCCCCTGCGCAATATTCTCAACGAGCAGATTGATTTTGAAGCGCTCAACCGTTACGAGGGACAGAAGCTCTTTCTATCTGCCACCAACGTGCAGAGCGGCAATGTGCGGATTTTTCAAAATCCCGAGATTACCGTCGACGTGGTGATGGCATCAGCCTGCCTGCCATTTATGTATCAGGCTGTAGAAATCGGCGGGCACACCTATTGGGACGGTGGCTACATGGGCAATCCCGCCTTGTTTCCGTTGTTTTACCGTACCGATGCCCGTGATGTGCTGATCGTGCACATCAACCCCATCGTGCGGGCCGGCACGCCCACCACGCCGCACGAGATTGAAGACCGCGTAAACGAGATCAGCTTCAATTCGGCGCTCATCAAAGAACTGCGCGCGGTTGCGTTCGTGCAAAAGCTGATCGGAGACGGCTGGCTCAAAGACGAATACCGCGATCAATTGAAATATGTGCTTATCCATTCGTTGCGTGCGGATGATGCGCTATCAGATTTATCTGCCGCGTCCAAACTCTGTACCGACTGGTCGTTCCTGCAGATACTGCGGGATCGTGGTCGCGAAGCCATGAGCGTCTGGCTTGAGCGCCACTTTGATGATGTGGGCAAGCGCCAGACTGTCGATCTGCACGCGCAATTTCTCGATAGCGGCAGCGAAATGCGCGCACTACCGACCATCCCGCATGGCACGCCGAAAGCGTCCGCCAAAAAACGTCGTACCGCTGTAGTCCCCGCCAAAAAGCGCGCCACCGTCACCAAGGCTGCGAAATCAAAACGGAAATCCACCTGATTGATTCGTTGATCGCGTTTCACCCAAGGAAACAGCATGAATAAGACCAAAATACTTGTACTGGTAGTTGTCGCGGCGTTCATTGCAGCGTTTTTTATTTTTGATCTCGGTAAATATTTCAGCCTGGACTATTTCAAGTCGCAGCAAGCGGTGATCGCGGCCTACCATCAGGCCAATCCGATACAAACGGCACTGATATTTCTCGCCGCCTACATCGCGGTCACCGCGTTATCTCTGCCCGGTGCGGCCATCATGACGCTCGTCGCCGGTGCCATTTTCGGCCTTGTCTGGGGGGTCGTCATCGTTTCGTTTGCGTCGAGCATCGGTGCCACGCTGGCGTTTTTGGTCGCACGCTTTTTGCTGCGCGATTCGATCCAATCAAAATTCGGCGACAAACTGAAAGCCATAAACGCGGGCGTAGAGAAGGAAGGCGGGTTCTATCTGTTTACGCTCAGGCTTGTGCCCGCGTTTCCGTTTTTTGTAATCAATGCCGTCATGGGCCTGACCACCATGAAGGTTTGGACATTCTTTTGGGTATCGCAGGTTGGCATGCTGGCGGGCACGATCGTGTTCGTCTACGCCGGGCAAAAACTTTCCGAGATTACGTCGCTCAAGGGCATCCTATCGCCGGGCTTGATCGGCGCGTTCATCTTGATCGGACTTTTACCCATCATTGCCAAGAAAATTGTCGATGGCATTCGCGCCAGAAAAATCTATGCGCGATGGGCCGAGAAAAAGCCGTCGCA
>ENA-OFCE01001840-OFCE01001840.1-metagenomes-genome-assembly--contig:-NODE-1840-length-9989-cov-3.772800_pt1 | contig 9989 bp, 8 predicted proteins | sample MGYA00153388_OFCE01 | MGnify analysis MGYA00153388
AATTTTTATTTGGGCGTTTCCCAAGCTATGCAAGGGTCAGGCTCATATCTTTGTATTGGATACAAGTATAACCAATAAGTATCTTTGAAACATTAATAATAGATAACAAAACAGAGTTGCATAATCGCGGTCGGGCTAGATACATTTTAATGATATTGACGAATAGGAAGATCAACTTTGTTTTTATTACATATAAGCCTCAATAAGTACTTAAACACTAGATGTTAATTTAGATGTTGTATAAAAAATGAGCAAAGGCATGTGCAATATTTTGTTATCGCAAAAAACAAAGAAATTATGAATTTGAAGTATTCGGTAGGATTGGACATTGCCAGTAAAAAAATCGATATCTGTATGTCGGTAATCGATGGCCATCAGAAAGTGGTTGTTGTGTCAAGCAAGTCATTTTTAAACACTTTAAGTGGATTCAATGACATGGAAAGTTGGATTGTCAAAAACCACAAAGAGAAAGAAGTGCCGCTAGTTTTGTGCATGGAGGCCACTGGTGTTTATCATGAAAACTGTGCCTTGTATTTTTCTGAGAGAAAATATAAGACTTCCATCATTTTGCCAAATAAAGCCAAACACTATCTAATCTCATTGGGACTGAAATCTAAAAATGACAGCATTGATGCCAAAGGATTATCAAAAATGGGAGCCGAACAGTGTTTAGAATTATGGCAACCGATGGGTAAATTTTTCTATGAACTGCGTCAATATACAAGACAGTACCAAAATTTACAAGAGCAAAAAACAGTTTTCAAGAATCAGCTCCATGCTTTAGAACATGCGATGTTTAAGAGCAAAAGGATGATAAAACAACAGCAAGACACAATTAAACTATTCGATAAACAGCTTAAAGAACTTGATAAACTGATGAAAAATCTGATAGATTCAGATGAGATTATGAAACAAAAAGTTTCTGGTATTTGTAAAATAAAGGGGATTGGAATGCTTACAGCTGCAACGATTCTAGCAGAAACAAATGGTTTTGAACTGTTCAAGAATTACAAGCAGTTAGTTTCCTACGCAGGGTTTGATGTTGTTGAACGAGAGTCTGGTACCAGTACAGGGAAAACAAAAATATCGAAAAAAGGAAACGGTCATATCAGAAGAGCATTGTTTATGCCCGCCTTTGTAGCTGTCAAACACAATGAGAAACCAGCAGTAGATTTATATAATCGAACCATTGAAAAACATGGCATTAAAATGAAAAGCTATGTTGCTGTTCAGAAAAAACTATTAGTCCTAGTGTATCATATTTGGAAAAAAAACGAGGAATACGATCCAAATTATTTACAGAAAATGAATCAACATCAAGAAAATATATCAAAGCTTTTGATTGACGAGACTAACAAAAAAAATAGCCCCAATCAGGTTGAGGCTATACCAGATAAACAAATCATTTTTGAAGATGAAATACTTTCTATAGTTTAACAAAACTATAAAAAAAAGTGAAAAACAAATTAGGATTTTAAGATAGTACCTTTCCGCTACAATAATTTTGCCCAAAAGCAAAATTGATTTCTACTACAATCCCTAACGCAACCTATGGTGTTTTAGCTCGCTTCTATATTGTTTCTACGATGTCCAAAAAAAGATTATTCAACCTAGATTCCCCCTTTGGGGGTTAGGGGGACGGTACAAAAAGCATACTCAACGAGTTTACGCAATGTCTGGTATTTTTTTCGGTAAACCTTTCTCCTTCAAAAACGTGACCCAAATGCCCAGCACAGTTTGCACAAACAATTTCTACGCGTCTGCCATCTCTGTCTGGTACTCGTTTTACCGCACCCGCAATTTCATCGTCAAAACTAGGCCATCCACAATGCGACTCAAATTTATCATCTGATTTGTACAATGGAGCGTTACATTGCCTACACGAATAAGTGCCTGCACTTTTTATATCGGTAAATTCCCCAGTAAATGGTGCTTCCGTACCTTTGTGTAATAGGATGTTTTCTTCTTCGGAAGTGAGTATGTTATAAGGCATAGTTTTAACTTAATGGTTTTTAATAAATGAAATACGTATTGAGTTCACAACTTTTATACCACACAAAAGTTTTGAAAATAAAATAAAATAAACTTCCTTTGCGGGAAATAAATATAAATTAAAATTATGAAAAAAATTTACACATTGTTAGCTTTAGCTTTAATTAGCGGAAGCGTTGCAGCACAAACAAAAAAAGACGGCGTAAGATTTGGCATCAGAGCTGGGGTAAACTTAGCAACAGTTGCTTATAGCGGAAATTCTGTAACTCAACAAGATAAAGACGACACTAAAACGTTAACATCCTTTTATTTTGGTGGGAATGTAGAGTTACCTTTGTCTGAAGCCTTTTTTTTACAGCCAGGTTTAAGTTTAAGCGGTAAAGGGTTTAAAGGCAATACAACGCTATCAGGCACTGTACAAGGGTTTCCTTATATGGCAACTGTTACTGGAACTCGCAATATTATGTATTTGGAACTTCCAGTTAATTTAGTTTATAAAATTAAGAATATTTCTGTAGGAGTTGGTCCATATGCAGGTTATGCTCTTTCTGGTAAGGATAAATTTAGTGGCAGTGCTACGTTTATAAATCCATTTACCAACAAACCCCAGTCTGAACCGGTAAATGTTGATAAAAAATTAAATATAGGTAACGCTGCTGATGATGATTTAAAACCATTAGATTTTGGGATTAATTTTTTAGCAAATTATCAACTTCAAAATGGAATAAATTTTGGTTTAAACTATGGATTGGGTTTAGCTAATTCAGAAATAAAGAACAATACTAACGACTATAAAGCTAGCAACAGAGTACTTTCTTTCTTAGTTGGTTTCTCTTTCTAAAATAAAACTATTAAACCAAAAAAACCGATAGTGATATCGGTTTTTTTGGTTTTAAGTTGATTTGTAATTTATTGATGGTAATAAGGTTACCCGTCTGCCAAAACCAACTTAGCCTCCGCTTCTGCCTTTGCATTGGCAATTACTTCTGCATCGTCTTTCTCTATCCTGAGGTTTTGTACAATGTGTTTCTGCCTATCGGGCGTGTTTTTGCCCATATAATATTCCAAAAGGTTTTTAATTTTTACATCTGCTGAAAGTATCACAGGATCTAAACGGATATCTTTTCCAATAAAGTTTTCAAACTCATCTGGCGATATCTCACCAAGACCTTTAAACCTTGTTATTTCTGGCTTTGCGCCGAGTTTATCAATTGCCAAAACACGCTCTTCATCGCTGTAGCAATAAATGGTTTCTTTCTTGTTTCGCACCCTAAACAAAGGAGTTTGTAAAATAAATACATGTCCTGTTTTTACCAAGTCGGGGAAAAATTGCAAAAAGAAGGTCATCAACAATAACCGGATGTGCATACCATCTACATCGGCATCGGTGGCAACCACAATATTGTTATAACGCAAACCTTCTAAGCCGTCTTCTATATTTAAGGCGTGTTGCAAAAGGTTGAATTCATCGTTTTCGTAAACTACTTTTTTGGTTAGCCCGAAAGCGTTCAAAGGTTTTCCTTTTAAACTGAAAACAGCCTGCGTTTGTACGTTACGAGCCTTGGTGATAGAGCCGGAAGCAGAATCTCCCTCGGTTATAAACAGCGTTGTGTTATTTCTGGTTTCCTCATCTTTTTTATCATCATCATAATGGGCTTTGCAATCGCGTAGCTTACGGTTATGGAGCGATGCTTTTTTGGCTTTTTCATTGGCCAATTTTTTTATGCCGGCTATATCCTTTCTTTCCCTTTCAGATTGTAAGATGCGTTTCATCAGGGCATCAGCAGTTTCGGGGTTTTTGTGAAGGTAATTATCCAGTTCTCTTTTAATAAAGTCTGTTACAAACGATTTTACGGATGGCCCATCCGGTCCAACATTAATGGAGCCCAGTTTGGTTTTGGTCTGCGATTCGAAAACGGGTTCTTGCACCCTTACCGAAATGGCCGCAACCATAGATGCACGTATATCCGATGCATCGTATTCTTTTTTATAAAATTCTCTGATGGTTTTCACAACAGCCTCGCGATAAGCTTGTTGATGCGTGCCACCTTGAGTAGTATGCTGACCGTTTACAAACGAATAATATTCTTCGCCGTATTGTTGACCGTGTGTAATGGCCAGTTCAATATCAGAACCTTTTAAATGTATTATTGGATAACGGTTAGCATCAGCATCGGTATTGCGTGTCAATAAATCAAATAAACCACGTTCCGAGAAGTATTTTTGGTTATTGAAATTGATGATTAGTCCGGCGTTTAAAAACACATAGTTCCAAATCATTGATTCTATAAACTCAGGTATGTACTTAAAATTCCTGAAAATAGTTTCATCGGGAACAAAGGTTATTGAAGTTCCGTTCCTTTGGGTAGTATCCGTTTCCGGCAGATCGTTTATCAAAATTCCTCGCTCAAACTCTGCTCTTTTCGTTCTATTATCTCTGTATGATTGTACGCTAAAATTCCCCGAAAGGGCATTGGTTGCTTTGGTTCCCACACCATTTAAACCAACTGATTTTTGAAAAGCTTTAGAATCATATTTACCACCAGTATTAATCTTAGAAACACAATCTATCACTTTTCCTAGAGGGATACCACGCCCATAATCACGGATAGAAACCTTATGGTCGCTAACGTTTATGTCTATCGTTCGGCCTGCGCCCATCACAAACTCATCAATAGAGTTGTCCATTATTTCTTTCAGCAATACATAAATGCCATCATCATAAGCGGTTCCATCGCCCAGCTTGCCAATGTACATACCAGGGCGTAGGCGAATGTGTTCTTTCCAGTCTAAAGATTTTATGCTGTCGTCGTCGTAATTTACCGTTTCGGCCATATTTTATGTTGTTCTTTTGAGCTACTTTAATTAAATCAATTAAAAATAACGCCTAAGTAAGGAACGTCAATTTTCATAAATTATATTTTGTTCCAAAGTAAATAATAACCATTCATCTAAACTTAAAGATTTATCAGATACTGCTAAACATATAAATAATTTAACTTTCACTATTCCTCATATTTATCCAAACCTATCGCGGGCTTCCACTTATTAGCAGGTTCAAAATACTGCCATAATATTGCCGATATTTTGCGTAGCAAAACAAAACCAGGGTTGTCATGTTCGTAACCAACGTCTTTTTGGTTTTTGGTAATCACACAAAAAACATAATCGCCATGAGGGGCGTTAACCAGCACAACTTCCGACCGTGATTTATCGATTGCGCCCTGTTTAGATGCCACCTGAAAGTAAGGAGGTATGGCCGATAGCGCTTCTCCATCCCAATAAATACGTACCAGATTACGGTACATACGTTCGCTTGCAGCTTTGCTGATTGCTTGTCCGTAGCGTATTTTGACCAATATATTTGCCATTTCTCTTGGAGTGGTTACACCCCAGCCATATTTTGCATACATAGCCTCTCTGCCTATTGTTCTACTATTTACACGAGTATTTTTAAAACCGTTAGCATTCAACCAGCTATTGATGTTTTGGCTGCCGGCAAGGGATTGTAGCCACAAACTTGCGGCATTATCACTGGTTGTAATGCTCAACATTTGCACCTTGCTCAAACTTATTTTTTCACCATCTTTAAACGAACCCAAAATATCATCACCCTCTCGATAAAGGCTGTCTTTGTAAATTAATTCTTGGTGGTAGGTTAATTTCCCTTTTTCAATGGCATCGAAAACACCGCACATAATGGGCACTTTTATCAAACTGGCTGTTGGGAATAAGGTATCCGCATTTATACTGGCAACTTCACCGGTTTTTAGGTTTTTTACGTAAACGCCTACGGTTCCGTTGAAGCCGCTAATTTGCTTTGCCAGCAATTTATGAAGGTCTGTTTTTTTGTTTTGGGCACTTGTGCTGCTGCAAATCAAACCTATCAAAAAAAAGGTCGACCAGATTTTTCTATTCATAAAATTTAATCTTTAAACTGAGTTCTAAATTAACAATTCTTATTTTTGTTTCATAGACCTATGCTAATCATCCGCAAATTACTTTTTCCAGTTTCCCTGATTTATGGATTGGTTATCTTGTTAAGAAATAAATTGTACGACTGTGGCTTTTTAAAATCTATATCATTTGATATACCCATTATTTCGGTAGGTAATTTAGAAGTGGGCGGTTCGGGTAAAACTCCTGCATCGGAATATTTGATAAACTTGTTGAGCCAAGACTTTAAATTAGCGACCCTAAGTAGGGGATATGGCAGATCGACTAAAGGTTTTAGATGGGTTAATACCTTTGATAATGCCAGCCTTTGCGGAGATGAACCTTTGCAGATCAAGAAAAACCACCCAACAGTTGGTGTGGCTGTGTGCGAAGACAGGGTAAAAGGCATTATGCAAATAAAAGAAAATTACGACTTGGTCGTTTTGGACGATGCTTACCAACACCGGGCCTTAAAACCTGGTTTGAGTATTTTGTTGTTTGATTACAACAAATTAAGCGATTCTAAAATGATGCTCCCAACTGGTAACTATCGCGAAAGCTTTAGAGGAAGAAACAGGGCCGACATTATCATTGTTACAAAAAGTCCTTTAAATTTAGCTGAACCTGATAGGTTTTCAATCATAAAGTCCCTAAAACCGTTTAAGCATCAAACGGTTTTGTTTTCTTCTATCGCTTACGCCGATGAATTGCATGCTGTATATGATGAAGCAAATATCCTATCAATAAATAAAATCACCCCGGAAACTAGTGTATTGTTATTGACAGGAATTGCCAATCCTGAGCCATTGCTTGCAAAAATAGGGGAGAAAACAGCTTTAATAAACCATCATCATTACCCAGACCATCATCGCTTTTGCCAAAAAAATATACTTAAACTTGTAAACGATTTTAAGGTGATGAAAATGGCAAACAAAGTCATTATCACCACACAAAAAGATGCGATGCGTTTAAAGGATGGTTTTGAAACTGAACTTAACGATTTGCCCTTGTATTATTGGAGAATTAAAATGTCTTTCATAGGCAGAGATCAATTAATTTTTGAAGAAAAAATATCACAATATGTTAGCAAGTATAAGAGAGTCGGTTAGTTTTATAAAAAAACGTATTGGAGATTTCACCCCCGAAGTAGGTATTGTTTTAGGTACGGGCTTGGGCGGATTGGTTAAGGAAATTGAAATTGAGTTCCAATTAATGTACTCCAACATACCAAATATTCCCATTTCTACCTTAGAGTTTCATTCTGGCAAGCTAATTTTCGGCACTTTATCGGGCAAAAAAGTGGTGGCTATGCAAGGCAGGTTGCATTATTACGAAGGTTATGATATGAAAGAAATTACCTTCCCCATAAGGGTATTAAAAGCATTGGGTATTACCACGCTTTTGCTTTCCAACGCCAGCGGTGCTATAAATCCAAATTATAAAAAAGGCGATTTGATGGTGATAGATGATCATATTAATCTGCAACCCTTTAATCCGTTGATTGGTTCTAATTATGAAGAACTCGGTCCACGTTTTCCGGATATGAGTCAGCCTTATTCAAAAAAATTAACAGAAGAAGCATTAAAGATTGCGCAAGAAAATAATATTGTTTGCCACCAAGGAGTTTACGTTGCCGTAACTGGCCCTAATTTAGAAACCCGAGCAGAATATCGTTATCTAAGGATAATTGGTGCCGATGCAGTGGGAATGAGTACGGTACCAGAAGTTATTGTTGCCAACCACATGAGTTTGCCTGTTTTTGCTATCTCGGTGCTGACCGATGAGTGTAACCCGGAAAATTTGCAACCTGTTTCAGTGGAAGAAATCATAAAAGTTGCCATGGCTGCAGAGCCCAATATGACATTGGTTTTAAAGGAACTAATTAAAACGTTGTAGTTTAACATGCTTAGGTCTTTAATTTTATTTGTTTTACTGGTTCTTTTCTCCGCTAAAGGATGGTCGCAAATGCGAACTACAAATCCAGACAATTCTCGGCAACCTGGCAACGTGAGATACGATAGAAATGGTGAGGTAATGGAGGAAGAAAATTCTTCGATGCAAGAAAAAGAACAAAATATTGATTCTTTACGAGCAAAATTAGACAATCAGGTTAAGGCCATTTCCTATTCTGCAAAATATATCAAATACACCAAAGGAGAATTTTTAACTGATAGCACACGTTTGTTTTTTTTGGATACTTCGGCTAATGGTTTTCAGAACCAAAGTGTTTTAAACCAGCCCAAACACCCTACCATGAATTTGGGTTTGCTAGGCTTGTCATCTCGACCTATGCTGTTTGAGCCAAGGAAGACGATTGGTTTTGACGTGGGCTTCCATTATTTGGACTTGTATCTTCAAAAGCCAGAAGATGTTATTTATTACCAAGCCCGATCTCAGTTTACCGATTTATATTACTCTACGCCAGCATTTAGTAGAATCACAGAACAAACATTTTATGGTATCCATTCCCAAAACATAAAACCAAATTGGAATGTTGGCGCAAATTTGTACAAGACAGGCTCGCGTAGTTTTTATGGTTCTCCCTTTGGGCGGTCGCAAGATTTGGTTGCCAATAATTTAAAGTCTGCAGTTTGGTCATGGTACGAGTCGAAAAATAAACGCTACACCCTTTTGGCAAATGGTACTTTCAACAATTTGAAAACCCTGGAATTTGGTGGTTTGTTAAACGATTCCATTTTTAGGGTTCCTACCTTGGTTGCACCCGAATTTCAGGAAGTTAGGCTATCTTCCGCAAAGCATAGGTGGCGCAATAACAGCATTTACATCAAGCAGTTTTATAACATCGGGAAACAGACAGAAAATGCCAACAATTCTGCTGTTTTGCCTACCCAGCGCATCAGCTACACTTTGTTGTACAATGTGCAGAAATTTACTTTTAAAAATGATTTGCCAGATATCACGGGATTATTGAGGCATTATTACATTTTCCGAGATTCCTCTAGAACCAATGATTCTACGGCACTAAAACATTTGCAAAACGATTTTACCTACAGTTTTTACCTGCGTGGAAAAAGTGTTTCGTTCCTTAAAAACGAACTCAAGTTAAATGTTGGACTTACGCATGATTTGTACAATTACAACCAATACAACATTAATTTACGGTTTCAGGATATTACGGCCAAGGCAAACCTAAGTTATGGTTTAAATGATAAAGCAAGCCTTTACGGCGATTTTAAACAAATAGTTCAGGGTAGAAATGCCGGTGACTTCTTTTATCAGGCGCAAGCCGATATAAAATTAGGCAACAAGGTGGGCAATGTAATTTTTGGCGCTTATTCACAGAATCAGACTCCATCATTTTTATATCAACAACAAATATCCAATCACCATAAATGGAATATTAACTTAGAAAAGGAGAAAACACAAAATGCTTCCTTTAACTATCTTAATTCTAAATACAACCTGAACGCTAAAGCAGAGTATTTTATCATCAGCAACCACGTTTATTTTGGACAAAACCTTAACGGTGATGTTACCCCTATACAAAATACAGGAATCATAAATTTCTTAAAACTAAGTTTGGAGAAAGATTTCATTTTAGGAAAGTTTACTCTAAAAAATTATATAGTTTATCAAAAAACGGATTTTGAAAGCATTATAAGAACACCAGAATTATACACCTACCATAGTTTTTATTTCAGCAACGTTTATTTTAAAGAGCTAAAAGCAGATATTGGATTTGATGTTCGTTATTTTAGTAAATACACTGCAAATTCATACGCACCTGCGATTGGTCAATTTTATAATGGAAACAACAACAGGTTTGATACCTATCCCATTGCAGATGTTTGGATTCGGTCTACCTGGAAAAGAACCAATCTATTCTTAAAATATGAATACGCTAACCAAGGTCTGCAGTCTAAAGGATATTATACAGTAAATAGTTATCCGATGCCTTATGCCCAAGGTAAGTTCGGCGTGAGCTGGAAATTTTATGATTGATATATTTTTCGATTGTTTTTATTTTACGACTATATTTTAACGAATGAAAAAGCTTGTAAAAAAGTTAAGCTCCAACGGGGAGAAGGAGCTTAAACTAA
>ENA-OFCE01001841-OFCE01001841.1-metagenomes-genome-assembly--contig:-NODE-1841-length-9988-cov-4.691332_pt1 | contig 9988 bp, 7 predicted proteins | sample MGYA00153388_OFCE01 | MGnify analysis MGYA00153388
GGCCAAGGCGGGTCCGCGTGTCGAGGATCCGCGAGGGCTCGACCGGGCGGAACAGCGACCCCGTCGTGGAGTCGTCGAAGTACCCGGCGAGGTCGGCCAGCAGGTGGACGGCGCCCCTGCTGTTGCGCAGGCGGACCCGACCGTCCTGCCCGATCTTCACGATGACGGCGTTCGGGACGGCCGTCCGGGCGTCGGCGTTGACGTTGCTCACGATCGGGACGGTCGCCGTGTCCGCCGGCTTCGGGTACGCGCGCACGTCGGTCCCGGTGGTGGCCGCGACCGCGGTGACGGTCAGGATGACCGCTGTGGCGCTGTCCGGCACGCGGCCGCCCGGCCCGGACACCTGCAGGTCCAGCAGCCCTCCGGCCGGGACCGGGGTCGTGGTCGGCGTCCCGAGGGCCTTGCGGGTGTCGAGCAGGCGCGCGGGCTGCAGCGGCGTGAACGACGACGCCGCGGTCGGGGCGTAGAAGCCCGCGAGGTCGGCGAGCAGGTCCACCGAGCCCTTGCTGTTGCGCAGGCGCACCCGGCCGTTGTTCCCGATCGGGACCGTCACCAGGTTGGCCCGCGTGCTCCCCGCGGCCAGGTTGAGGTTCGAGACGGTCGGCACGGGCGTCGGCGTCACCGGGGTGGGGTAGACCCGGACGTCCGTGGCGGCCGAGGGGGTCACGCCGGTCACGTTCAGCACGACCGCGGTGGCGTCGGCCGGGACGCCCGCGGTGCCGGCCACCCGCAGGTCCACGACACCACCCGTGGCGACGCGGGCACGAGGCGCGCCGGTGCCGGTCCGGGTGTCCAGCAGCCGCGCCGGGTTCAGCGCCGTGTAGCGCGCCCCGGCGATGGCCGGGACGGCGTAGCCGATGTCGGCGAGCAGGCCCATCGTGAGCTGGCCCGGCTCGGTGAAGCTCTCGCCGTTCTCCACCACCGGGGTCATGAGGGAGTGCACGCTGCCGCGGGGGTAGGTCCGCTCGTCGACGTGGCCGTAGGAGGAGCCGAACTGGTAGGGCGTCTCGCTACGCGCGCACGGCCGTTCGCCGCCGTTGGGCCCGCACTGCGACGGGGCGAACAGGCGCACCTTGGCGCCTCCGACGGCGCTGCGGGCGAGCTGGCCGGCCCAGTAGAGCCGGTCGCCCGTGAGGGCGGTGCGCAGCGCGGCCGAGCCGTCCGCGAGGGAGGTCAGGCGAGTGCCGCCGTTGCCGAGCTGGGCCGCTGTCGTCGCGTAGGTCTGGACGTCGTACGCCAGCGGTGCCCGCACGCCGGAGTTGCCGTTGACGTCCGCCAGCCCCAGCGTCGCGCGGCTGTCCGCGTCGACCTCGCCGCTGCCGATGATGCCGAGGCCGTGGGCGATCTCGTGCAGCACGATCGAGCGGAAGTCGTACTGCGCCGGGCTCGGGGCCGCATCGAGCCCGAAGTAGAGGAAGCCCTGTGAAGGATCGAACTCGGCGCTGATGTCGGGCTGTCCCGGGGCCGCGTCCCGGCCCGTCCGCGCGTTGAACAGCGCCAGGGGCTCGAAGACGTCGTCGGCGAGGGTGCGCCGGGCCTGCTCGAGGTCGTCGCCGTCGCGGGTCGGGGTGCCCCGGTCGTTGCGCATCACATCCGAGGGACCCGCCCCGCCGAGCTGGCCGGGCGCCAGGACCGTGGCCCTCGCCTCGACCTCGATGGGCACGGCCGAGTCCACGGTGCGCTCCCAGACGTCGAGCGCCGCGTTGAACGCGTCCTTGGCCGGCTGCGTCCAGGTCCGGCCGTCGTCGACGAAGGTGACGTTGAAGGTGCTGACCGGGGTGCCGGTGAGGCGGGCAGGAGGCACCGTGCCCGGCGCGCCGAGCAGGACGGCGCCGCCGTGGACGGCCTGGACGCCGCAGCCTGGTGGCGCCTGGCCACGCTGCGGGCGTTCGCCACGCCGATGCGCTTCTTCGAGGCCGCCCGCCTGCCGCTGGCCCTGCTGCCGCCCAACCGGGTGCGCGTGCTGAATGCCGCCCAGGGCCTGCAGGTGCTGGTGACCCTGCAATTCACGACGCCGGGCTGGAGCGCGCGGGCGCGCACGCTGGGCGCCATGCTGCCGGCACACACCTTGCGCCACGACTTCAACCTGTTCATCAGCGCCCTGGCGCCGCGCGTGCTGGAAGCCGGCACCGAGGCCACGGCGCTGCGCCGCGCGCTGGAAGACGCCTGGCTGAACGAGCGCGTGCAGCGCCGCTGGCAGCACTTCGTGCTCAGCCTGGGCGAGGCCGGCACCGAAGCGTTGCTGGAGCGCGCCGCAGCCGCGGGCCTGGCGGGCGTGCGGCTGGTCAACCACCCACCGCTCCAGGCCACCGAGGGCTGGGCTCTGGCTGGGGACCCGCCGGCGGCGAACCGGTACGGCATGATGCCGGTCGCCCATGACCCAGCACACCATCGCGCCACGGCCGCGCCGACTTCTCCTGGCTCCCATGGAAGGGTTGCTCGACCACAGCCTGCGTGACGCGCTGACCCAGGTCGGCGGCGTCGACCGTTGCGTGTCGGAATTCATCCGCATCACCGACCAGTTGCTGCCGGCACGCGTCTACACGCGGATCGTGCCCGAGTTGCTGAGCGCCGGGCGCACGGCAGCCGGCACGCCGGTGCGGCCGCAGCTGCTGGGCAGCGACCCGGCCTGCATGGCCGACAACGCCGCCTTGCTGGCCGGCCTGGGGCCCGAAGGCATCGACCTGAACTTCGGTTGCCCCGCGCCCACCGTCAACCGCCACCGGGGCGGCGCCGTGCTGTTGGACGAGCCCGAGCTGGTGCACGCCATCGTGGCAGCGGTGTGCCGCGCCGTGCCGGCCGGCCTGCCCGTGTCGGCCAAGATGCGCCTGGGCAACCAGGACGACTCGCGCATGCTGGATTGCGCCCGCGCCATCGCCATCGCCGGCGCCAGCGAACTGGTAGTGCACGCGCGGACCAAGGCGCATGGCTACAGGCCGCCGGCCTACTGGGACCGCATCGCCCACATCCGAAGCGCGGTGGCCATCCCGGTGGTCGCCAACGGCGAGGTCTGGAACCTGGCCGATGCCCGGCGCTGCCTGGCCGAGAGCGGCTGCGACGCCTTGATGCTGGGCCGCGGCATGGTGGCCGACCCCGGCCTGGCGCTCGCGCTGCGCGGCCAGCCGGCGCCCGACTGGCCGGCCCTGCTGCCCATCGTGTGGCGCTACTGGCTGCGCATCGCAGGCCACGTGGCGCCCAAGCACCGCGCCGGCCGGCTCAAGCAGTGGCTGAACCTGTTGCGGCGTAGCTTTCCGCAGGCCCAGACAGCCTTCGACCAGGTTCGTGAGCTCGACGACCCAGCGGCGCTGCAGGCCCGCATGTTCGCGGCTCTGCCGACAGCGTGCCCGACTTTCGAGTCACCCGCTCCGGCCTGTGCGGTGCGGGCCGAAGCGCTTCAGGCCGAGGCGTAGCGCGCTTCCAGGTAGACCAGCAGCGTGCGCAAGGTCTGCGCCTCGCCGCCCAACGGACGGCCCGGGCGCGATTCGTTGTTCCACGCGTACAGGTCCAGGTGCAGCCAGGGCTGGTCGGCCGGCACGAAATCCTGCAGGAACAGCGCCGCCGTCACCGCGCCGGCCATGCCGCCCTTGCCGGTGTTGACGATGTCGGCGATGTCGCTCTGGATCTGGCCGTGGTAGGCGTCCCACAAGGGCAGGTGCCACACCGGGTCGTGCAGCGCCAAGCCGCTGTCGACCAGCTGGCGTGCCAGCGCCGTGTCGCGGCAGAACAGTGCCGGCAGCTGCGCCCCCAACGCCACGCGGGCCGCACCCGTGAGCGTGGCCATGTCGATCATCAGCGCCGGCTTGCTCTCGGCGCCATAGGCCAGCGCGTCGCACAGGATGACGCGGCCTTCGGCGTCGGTGTTGCCGATCTCGATGTGCAGGCCCTTGCGCGTCTTGAACACGTCGCCCGGGCGGAACGCATTCCCGGCGATGGCGTTCTCGACGGCGGGGATCAACAGCTGCAGGCGGATGGGCAACTGCAGCGCCATGATCATCTGCGCCAGTCCCAGTGCGTTGGCCGCACCGCCCATGTCCTTCTTCATCAGGCGCATGCCGTCGGCGCCCTTGATGTTCAGGCCGCCGCTGTCGAAACAAACGCCCTTGCCCACCAGCGTGATCAGCGGGTGCTTGGGCGAACCCCAGTTGAGCTCGATCAGGCGCGGCGCCCGCACAGCCGCGCGGCCCACCGCGTGGATGGCCGGGAAGCCGGCCTTCAGCAACGCATCGCCCACGGTCTGCTTGAAGCGGGCGCCGTGCTGGCGCGCCACCAGGTGCACGGCCTCGGCCAGTTCGGCGGGGCCCATGTGCTCGGCCGGTGTGTTGACGAGATCGCGCGTCGACGCCATCGCCGCGGCCAGCAGCAGGCCGCGGCTGGCCGCGGCGCTGGGCGGCAGCATCAGTACCGCTGGCTCGCGCGCCGCCGGCTTGTAAAGATCGAAGCTGTAGCTGCCCAGCTCCCACGACATCGCGGCCGCCTCGATCGACATGGCCACGCCGCCCTCGGCCAGCCGGTAGCGCCCGGCAGGCAAGACTTTGGGCAGGGCAGCCAGCGCGAAGGGGTGCGCGGCGTCGGGCACGCCGGCCCACACCGCCTGGAGTGAGCCATCTGCCGCCGGCAGCAAGGCATGGGTGTGTGCCGCACCGGTAAAGCCCACGGTCTGCAACCAGCGCAGCGCCTGCGGCTCCAACGCGGCTGCGGCGGCAGTGAAGCCGGCGCGGTCGACGGCGAACACGGGCACGGCGCCGCGGGACGGGGCCTTCAAATGAACGGTCATGCCTGCGTCGCCGGAAAACCGCCTTCGGTATGCCACTGCAGCAGCCGGCGCATGTTGCCCATCGACACCCAGTGCAGATGAATCAGACCCAGCACACCGGTTCGGTGCAGATCGCCGATGACTTCGTCGGACAGCGCCTGCATCTTGGTCTCGTCGACGGTCAGGAAGCCGTCCACGCTGTGCTGGCGGCCGTCGGGCAGCGTGGCGTCGAAGCGCATGTCGCGCAGCAGGTCCAGTTCCTGCAGCCGTTTGCACACCAGCCGGGTACGCTGAATCTCGCCTTCCAGCGTTTCCATCTGCTTCTGGACGGAGGTCAGCAGCTCGGTCTGCTTGCCGTCGGCTTCGAACACACGCGCGCCTTCAGGCTGACCGACGCCGGACCATGCCATGTCGACGCAGATCGCAAAGCGCTCGGCATCGATGCGGCCGATGCAGAAGGGGTACAGGCGCAGCACCGCCGGCATGTACTGAGCACGCCAGATGCCGTTGTGCAAGAACAGGTTCTGGTCCTGCGTCAGGCCCATGACGGCGATCGGGGCGATCGAATCAGTGCCATCGGGTTCCTTGCCGGCACTGACAAAGACGATCGGGTATTCACGGCAGACATCGCCGAACTCTGCGGCGGCCACGAACAAGGCATTCAGCTTCCTGCCTACCGACCAGTCGTTGACGGGCAGGGCCAGTTTCAGTTCACGGTGCGGCACGCTGTCCAGAGCCACGGGTTGAACATGAAGGTTTTGATTGATCACAGGTCCGCTCCAGGGGGTTCGGTGCGCTCTACGAGCACCTTGTCTACACGTTTGCCGTCGAGATCGACGACTTCGAATCGCCAGCCCGCCCAGACCACGTAATCTGCGGTGCGTGGAAGTCGGCCGAGCAACAGCATGATCATGCCAGCCAGGGTGTTGTAGCGGCCCCTGTCCTCTTCTGGCAGCTCTTTCAAATCCAGCCGATCCTTGAACTCCGGCACCGGAATCAAACCGTCCATCAGCCAACTGCCGTTCTCGCGGCGTACCGCCCACGAATCCTCGCTGGCCGGCGCGCCGAACTCGCCGGTGATGGCTTCGAGCAGATCGCGTTCGGTGATCACGCCCTGCACGGCGCCGTACTCGTCCACCACGAACACCAGGTCGGCGGTCGCCACCCGGAAGTGCTCCAGCAATTCCATGCCCGACAACGTCTCGGGCACGAAGACCGGCGGATTCAGATGGTCGGTCAGTTGCGGCTGCTCGCCGCGCGCCAGCGGTTGCAGCAGGCTGTGCGTGCTGAGCACGCCGAGCACGTCGTCAAGGTTCCCGCGGCACACGGGGAAGCGCGTGTGGCCGCTGCCGGCCATCTGTTCCAGCAGTCGAGGCAGCGGGTCCGCCGCGTCGAGCCAGACGATCTCGGCGCGCGGAATCATCATCGATCCGATCTGTCGGTCGTCCAGGCGAAACACATTGCGCACCATCTGGTGCTCCTGGGCCTCGATCACGCCCGCATCCAGGCCCTCTTCCAGGCTGGCAGCGATTTCTTCCTCGGTCACCGCCCGGGTCGAACCAGCGCGAATGCCCATCAGGCGCAACAGCGCGTTGGTGCAGAAGCTCAGCACGATCACCAGCGGCCGCACCGCGGCGCTCAACAGATTCATGGGCCGCGAGACCAGGCGCGCCACGGTCTCCGGATAAATCTGCCCCAGGCGCTTGGGCACGAGTTCGCCGAAGATGATGGTCAGGATGGTGATGATGATCACCACCAGGGCCGTGGCGCCGATGGACGAAGCGCGCGCAGCGAAACCGAAGGTTTGCACCAGCCATTGCGCCAATGGGTCGGCGAACGCCGCCTCGCCGACGATGCCGTTGAGCACACCGATCGATGTGATACCGATCTGCACCGTCGAGAGGAACTTGGTCGGGTTCTCGTGCAGGTCCATCGCGGCCTGCGCCCCCGGTTCGCGGCTTTCGACCATCACCTGCAAACGCGCCTTGCGGCTGGCGGTGAGGGCCATCTCCGACATTGCGAAGATGCCGTTGAGAAGAATCAGGAAGATCAGTAGCGTGACGTCCATGCATGCCGCCCTGCGAGGACGGGTGCCGCTGAAAAGGTCGCCAGCGTAGCAGAATCAGCTGATGATCCATCTGCTGGGCGACCTGCAAGGCTGTGCCAATGCGCTGGAGCGCATGTTGGACAAAATCGGCTTTTCGCCCTCGCGCGACCGCATCGTGCTGCTGGGCGACCTGGTTAACCGCGGCCCGCAGTCGCTTGCCGCGCTGCGGCGGCTTCAGGGCCTGGGCAACGCTGCCACATGCCTGCTCGGCAACCATGACCTGCATCTGCTGGCCGTGGCCTGCGGCACCCGCGAACTGCAGCCTGGCGACACCTTTGCCGACGTGCTGGCCGCACCCGATGCGCAAGCGCAGATCGACTGGCTGCGCGCGCAGCCCCTGGCGCACATGGAAGCCGGCTGGTTGTGTGTGCATGCCGGCGTGGTCCCGCAATGGTTTGCTGCCGACACGCTGGCGCATGCCGCCGAGGTGCAGGCGGTGCTGCGCGGGCCCGACCTGCCGGCCTTCACCCGCGTGATGTACGGCAGCCGCCCTGCCCGCTGGGAGCCGTCGCTGACCGGCGACGAGCGGCTGCGGTTCATAGTCAACACGCTCACGCGCATCCGCTTCTGCAGCGACGACGGCACGCTCGACCTCAAGACCAAGGAAGGCGCAGGCGCCGCACCGCCCGGCTTTCGCCCGTGGTTCGACATCCCCACGCGCCTGACCCACGACCAGCCGATGGCTTTCGGCCACTGGAGCACGCTGGGCCTGATCAACCGCCCCGACCTACTGGCCATCGACACGGGCTGCGTCTGGGGCGGCGCGCTGACCGCCGTGCGCGTCGACGGCGGTGTCGCGGGCAACGTCATCCCCGACCTGTGCACCGTCACCGTCAACTTCCGCTTCGCGCCCGACCGCACGGTCGAGCAGGCAGAGCAGCACGTGCGCGAGGTGTTGGCGGGCTACGCCGTCGAGCTCACCGACGCCGCCCCCGGCGCCCTGCCCGGGCTGACGGCGCCGGCGGCGGCGCACTTCGTGACGGCGATGCGGACCACGCCGACCGCGAAGTACGGCTGGACCGACGTCGCGCGGTTCGCCGCCCTCGGCATCCCGGCGGTCAACTACGGGCCGGGCGACCCCAACCTCGCGCACACCCGCGAGGAGCACGTCGAGGTCGCCCGCATCACTGCCTGCACCCGATCGCTGCGCGGCTACCTCTCCTGACCCGAGGGCTCATCGGAAGTGGGCCTTCGCGATGACGCCGTGCACCCCGACGGTCCGGTCCACGACCTGGGAGACCTCGAAGTCGGCGGCAGCCGAGAGGTAGGCGTACGCCACGGCCCGGTCCATGCCCAGGTCGTTCTGCAGGAAGTCCAGGGCGTTGACGACAGCCCGACGGCTGGCGATGTCGAGGTTGCTGACCTGGCCGTTGCGGCTGCCGTCGGGGTCGGACAGCCCGATCGGGACCCAGGCGTCGGCGGTCTCGCCGAAGGGGTAGGTGAAGGCCACCGACGGGGCGTCGCCCGAGCCGGGCTTGCACACCGTCAGGCGGAAGGTGAGTCGCAGCGACCCCTCCAGGGCGGTCAGTGCCACCTCACCGTTGCCCATCGCCATGTGCGGGTCGCCGACGCAGAACAGCGCGCCCGCGGCACGCACGGGCAGGTAGAAGGCCGAGCCGACCGCCAGCAGGTTGATGTCGATGTTGCCGCCGCCCAGGGTCGGCGGGATCGAGTTGAGCAGCGCATCCGTCGGCCCGACCGGGTCCTCGACGGTGGCGACGGACATGATCCCGGCGAAGGGGTCCAGCGGGAACGCCGCCGTGCCGCGCGTGCCGACCGGCAGGAAGCCGGAGGCCACGCCGCCCCTGCCCTTGCCGATCGGGGTGAAGACCGAGACGTTGCCGTACTGGAGCGGGTCCTTGGTCGAGCGGCCGTCGACGGTGCCGGGCATGACCTCGGCGGCCGTGATGTCGCCCGGTCGGCCGCCGAAGGACGCCGATAGCGCGCCCTTGCCGTGTCGGCTAGAGATCACGCCGTACGGCACGCGGGGCAGGGCGGTCAGCAGCTCCACCTTGAGCACGTCGCCGGGACGGGCGCCGTCGACGTGGATCGGGCCGGTGACGATGTGCGGCCCGTCGACGTCGAAGCTGCGGGTGTGCCGGGCGTAGGACCGGGCGATGTCGATGCCGTCCTGCAGGACCTGAGCAGCGGGGACGCCCTTGCTGGCGAAGTAGGCGACCGGGTCGCGGCCCTGGTCCTCCAGCAGGCCCTCGTGGCTCAGGGCGTCGATGGTGACGGTGCGACCGGAGCGCATCCGCAGCACCGGCGCGTCGGTGGTCCGGGGCAGGTAGCCCCAGCGGACCTCCTCGACCCGGGACGGCAGGTAGTGGTCGCCGTCGATCGGTCCGACCCCGGGCTGCAGGACCCGCCCGGGCAGCCTGGCCCGGCGTGCCGCGCTGCTCTGCGACCCGGCAGCCGGGCTCGCACCACCCAGACCGCCGGCGGTCATGGCGCCGGCTGCCGTGACGGTGACCGCCGCCCGCACGAAGGCCCGCCGGCCAAGTCCTCGCTCGAGCACCTCCGCGGCAGCGCTGTCGGGGACCAGGGGGTTCGTGGTCATGGGACCGCCTCGCTCTCGGGGGCCCGCGTGGGCCCGAAGGCGCAAGTCCTACCGGCGTCGTGTTGCGGTCGAGGGCGCCCAGGTTGCGGGCAGGTTTCGCGTCAGACCAGGCGTCAGCTCTGGCGTCAGCTCTGGCGTCAGGTCCGGCGTCAGAGCGCGGTCGTGAGCACCGGTGCGCCGGTGTCGTCCATCACCACGAACTCGGTGGCGTCGGGGCGCAGCAGCGCCGCCTGCAGGCGGCGGTCGGCGTCGGCGGGACGAACCCTGCGCAGGTCGGCCTCGGTGTGCGCGTCGCGGGCATCACCACCAACTTCACGCAGGGCGCCGCGCAGCTCACCAACCGCAGCACCGACATGATGATCAACGGCGACGGCTTCTTCACCGTCCGCAACGGTGCCGAAAACTTCTACACGCGGGCCGGCTCGTTCAACTTCGACTCCCTCGGCCAGCTGGTCACGGCGGACGGTGCGCTGGTGCAGGGCTGGGCCGCCGAGAATGGTGTGGTCAACCCGAACGGCCCGCTGACCGACATCAAGCTGCCGCTCAGCACGCTGATGGGCGCCCGGGC
>ENA-OFCE01001842-OFCE01001842.1-metagenomes-genome-assembly--contig:-NODE-1842-length-9985-cov-7.090634_pt1 | contig 9985 bp, 10 predicted proteins | sample MGYA00153388_OFCE01 | MGnify analysis MGYA00153388
AAATGATAATCAAATTCGTCAAAAACTTGATCGTTAATATGATTGGGGATAAATATAGACTTGTCATTGATAAATTTGGAAAATCGACTAAGACAATAAACCTCTCTAGTAAGAGTCGATACTCCTATTTTTCGGTTATTCTCCATCAGGATGTACAGTTTGACAAGTAACTTTAGCCAATCCTGTTGTATGTTCTCAAAACTAATTCGTAGACGTTTATCGTGTTGATTGACATTCGCATCCATATCGTTAATAGTATGCCAAATATCCTTCTTTAGCAATGGATCGCACAGTAGTTTTTTGTCTATAAAATCTAAAACAACAAGCCATTTCTCTGGTGAATTACCATCAATTAACATACTCATTTTACTGCTTCTTCTTTTTCTATTACTTGTCTTAAATCTGATTCTTCAAATACATGACAATAAGTATCTAACGTAGTTTTGATAGATGTATGTCCCATTAGATATTTCAACCGATCCGGCGAGCAGCCAGCTCTGATCAAACGAGTGGCATAGGTATGTCTAAGTAGGTGTGGGTAAAAGTGAATATCAGTTTTTTTACCCAACCGATTAAACATCATGTTTAAGACATTAGGATTCATCGGCATTCCGATCGTCCCTTCCCAAATATTGACGAAGACGTAATCGGATACTGATTCAGGATATTCATGGATCAGGTAATCGTTATACATCTTGAGTAGATCTGGCACTACAGGGATAGTTCGCTCTTGCCCTTTGACTCTGGCTCCATTGGGGTGGCTCTCCCGCCAATATGGGGTAAATAGGGGTAAAATGTAGCGATAGCGGAATTTTATCCCACTCCCTAATATGGATTTTCACCTAGATACTTTATTGAATCTACCTGATATTGTTGCTGATAGCTATTCCAGTACATTAGATACGATAGTCATAAAAGTACGACTAGTTAACGATGGAATTAATTGTCCTAATTGCAATAAATACATACATAAATTACATCAAATTCGCCCAATTTTAGTCAGAGACTTATCTATTTTTGGTCAAGTAGTGTATTTAAAAGTACCTCGGCGTCAGTTTTATTGTACTAATTGTAGAACATCACCAACAGAATCTTTGTCTTGGCTAAATAAGAAGCAAAGACAAACAAATAGATATCAAGAATATATATATGAAAGAGTCAAAGAATTGACAGTTAAGCAAGTCAGCGAAAATGAAAAAATGAGTGAAGATGCTATCCAGGACATCTTTCACAAAGTTGCTAGTTCTAAAAAAAAAACTGGGGATATCCTAAGCGATTGAGTTTAGATGAATTTGCTAGAAGGAAAGGACAAGGAAAATTTGCGACGATCTTAACAGATCTAGATAAAAGTTCATTGTTAGAAGTGATAGATTCTCATAAAAGTGATGATATCATTGCTGTTTTAAAGCAGCAGCCCTTAGCCATGAGAGAGGGAGTAGAGGAAGTATGTGTCGATATGTGGGGAGGTTTTCCGAAAGTAATTCGAGAAGTTTTTCCCAATGCTAAAATAGTTGTTGACAGGTTCCATGTTCAGAAGTTAGTCAATAAAGCTGTAAATAAAATTCGACTTAAACTCAGCCTAAAAGGCTTGAAAAATCGATGGTTGTTAATGAACAATAAAACGAATTTAACTAACGAAGAGAAAGAAGAATTAGAGCCGATCCTGACTTCTTCTCCTAGTTTGAGAATTGCGCATGAATTAAAAGAAGAATTAATTGCGATTTACAACAGTGACATTACCTCATGTGGCGGCATGAGAGCAATGAAAAAATGGTTGATATCTGCAAGGGTGATGTTCGGAAGTGCTGCTGATACGCTAGATTCTCACTTGGCAGAAATTTGTAATTACTTTAATAATAGAACAACTAGTGGAGTTACAGAGGGAATCAACACAAGAATTAAATTAATTATTCGCCAAAGCTATGGATTTAAAAATTTTGACCTAATGAAAGAGAAGTTATTAGCTTGCTTATTTAAATAATTTCCGCTCCGCTCCAATTCTTAAAATAAGCAATACTTATCACCATATATGCGGGAGAGCCGTGCTGGCTTGGCAACTGTAGTTGAATCTGGCTTGGTTTGGGGTAAAGTAATAATAAAGCTCGACTAATTCCATATTTATATTCTGATGCCATTATGAATAATGATTCTGAATATTCAATTAATTTATTAGACCGCCAAGAAATTATTAAGCCACTCATCAGTTATCCTGACGGTGATTACATCCAAAATCGTAATATTCTCACAGAATTAGAAGCAGAAGAAAAACGATTGACGTTGGCTTATGGGATCGGGAGTTTTCTTACTGCCGCGTCTCTCTTCTCACCCACTTATCCTTTTACGGCATTCGCTAGTCATGCAGTTAGTGGTTTTACTCTCGAATATATGGTGCGAGTTAGGCGAATATATACCGTTACAAAAATGTTGCTGGAATGCTTTGAAGATGAAGGAATTACAATTACTTTAAGAGTTAAAACCAATCTGGCTATTATCGACTTATTTGTCAAAATGCCCGACCGAAGATCTTTTGCCTTACTCCTCCGAAGCAATGGAAACGGTGCGGTTAAATGGCGAGAAGACAAACAGAAGTTTTTTATCTATAAAGTAGGTAAAAAACCCCGTAAATGGGATTCGATGACGCGAACGATCGAGCAGTTAAAATCAACTATCTATCTCAAGGATTTAAAAAGCCCGTTACTGGGGACATCAAGAGCCGATCGTAATCGACCGATTAATAAAGTCGTGGTGCTGTGCTCTAGCACTACGATTCATCCCGATCATGCCCCTGAATTTTGGTCTGAATTCGGTCGTACTAGAGCTTTACAAATTTATAAGGATGGCTTGACTTGTATTATCGAGCAACAAAAGCTCACAAATTTTTTGCTCCCACCTCAAAAGTCTTCGGAACAACAGTAGGGCTTTACGAACGATATCGGGCATAATATTCACAGACCCATCACGTAATAAGCCTCCAGCGCGTGCTAGAGGCTTATTACAGGGTGATTTATTCAGGAGCCACCGCTCGACTCCCACTATTACGCTTATAGACAAAGCAGAAAGAGTAGAAAAGATAACTCTAGTATGCCCAAATTTGCCTATAAGTGCAATCAGATCCTATCCAGAGCGCAGTTGTTAGGCTAAATCTATCTAACTCCGCTGTGCATAGGGTCTGCTGGTTAAGATGAAGTGGCTCCACTACACAGTTGGAGCTAAATGAGCAAATTACTACATGCCTCTAAATCGAATCCATGCCCCATTTGCACCAAAACTGATTGGTGCTACGAACTAAGCGATACGCTTTGGTGCTGCAAACGCTCCGATAGTGCCCCTCCTGATTGGATGCGTACCACTAAACAAGACAGCGATGGAGCTTGGTATTTTGCCATCGAGAATGATGACAATGGCGATAGAGCAGCCAAAAAGGAAGAGTGGGAACGACTTAAAGCCGAGCGAGAGGCTAACAAAAGAGAATTTCAACAACAAGAATTTAAAACTCAACTGACAGCACCACAGCGAGATCCGCTCATTCGTGCCCTCAGCCAAGAACTAGGATTGAGCGGTCAACACCGCCAAATGTTACGGGAGCGTGGACTAACTGACGAACAGATTAAAGCTGGTCTGTTCTTCTCGATCGCTGCGTGGCAGGAAGTTAGCAATCGATACCCGCTCAATCTACCAGGCATTAAGCAGACCAAAGATGGTAAGCGGTTCGTTGCCACAACGAAAGACGAAAGTACTGGTACGTATGTCGGCGGCATCGCAATTGTAGCGATCGATGCTAGTGGCTTGGCTACTGGCTGGCAGTTAATGACTGTCCCTCGCATCGAAGATAAGAAATACGCCTGGGCATTAGGTGAAAAATCTAGCCACTTACCAATCGGTAATGGTGAATTACCAATTCAGGTCGTCGGCACTGCTACTAATCCCGATACCGTTTGGGGGTGTGAAGGTTTGCTAAAATCAGCGACAGCATCAAGTCGGAATAATGACAGGTTTATCGGTGCATCTGGTGGATTATTCAGATCGTCTCCCAGCCAAACAACAGCAGCCCTAGAAGGCGTGAAAACTATCAAGTTGACAGTAGATGCGGGTGACGCGATCAACCCCCAGCGGGTCAGGCATTGGCGGCTAGAAACTGAATTTTTCCAATCGTTGGGATTGACGGTTCTGTTTCCCTGGTGGGGGCAGATAACTAAAGAGAAAAACGACATCGACGAACTTACCGCCGATGAGTTTAAAGCGATTGCATACCTCACGCCCGATCGCTTCTTCGAGATGGCAGATTTTGAAGCAGCCAAACTGAATGAGGGTATGGCATCTATTGACAACAAGACGAGGGAAGATGAGCATACTCACTTGCTACAGAAACAATTAGGTAATCTACTGGAAGTCAAGGGGAAAAAAGCCCCTTCAATATTCCAAGGCGATCTTTATAAGTCCTTATTATCAGCGGCTAATAATTTCAATATTCCAGTGGAAATATTAGTGTTTTGCCTGCTCCCGATTCTCTCCGCTCGAATCCCCTCAGAAACCCGTTTATTAATTAACCCTGGAACTAACTATTTAGTCCCTGCATTGCGATGGAATGCCCTAATTGGGGAGACTGGGACGAAGAAAACTCCAGTGTTGAAAGCTCTATTAGCTCCTTTGCTGAGTATTCAAAAGCAGATAGCTACAAAATATAAAGAACAAAAAGATATCTATGACAAAGAATATGGAGCGTGGAAAACCGAGAAAGTTAACGACCGAGGCGAAGAACCAACTCCACCAGCACCGATGATCGACTGCTATTTCTCAGATTTTACGATTGAATCGATCGGGCAGTCTATCAGCGATCATCCAGATGATAGTTATTTAGTGTTTGTCGATGAGTTGGCAGGTTTTTTTAAGTCGATGGATGCTTACCGTAAAGCAGGGGGTGACAGACAAAAATGGCTGGATTTATATAATGCGGGGGCACTGAAAATCAACCGCAAGGGGTCGCCGACTATTTTCTGTTCGCATACCTCTGTCAGCCTGTTAGGGGGTTTGCAGCCATCCGTCTTAGAGCAAATGATCAAAACCGATGAAAGCTCAGAAGACGGGCTGTGGAATCGATTCATGTTTTGTCGGTTGCCCCAGGCTAAAACTGCGGCGTTTAGCCATAATTCCATCTCTCTATTCGATTGTCTATCATCGCTCTATCTCAATTTAGCTGCGGCTAAACCTATCGAACACAAGCTGTCTGATGCTGCGAAGCCCCTATGGGAGGCATGGCATGATGCCATTGAAGAGCGAATCATGACTGAAACTTCGGAACTAGTCAGAGGTACTTACGCCAAAGTCGAGGGTGTTGCTGGTCGGAATGCGCTGATCGTCCATCGAGTTATTGCCGCACAAGGAGCAAGACAAGGATCTGTCCCAGATACTGCTATTAGTGCTGAAGTCATGCAGATAGCAATTGAGTGGACTCAGTGGGAGTTAGGGCAAACCTTACTCGAATATCAGCGATTGGGATTGACTGAAGATCTAGAGTTAAGCCGCATCCTGCGGTTCATCGATAAGTTTGAGGGCAAAGGATGGGTTAATGCGCGGATGGTAACTCATTGGTGGAGTCCCAAGCCTAAACCCCCAGCGAATGAGTTGAGAATATTCATGGCTAAGGTGGTCAGTCTGGGATATGCAACCGATAACGGTAAGCCGAGCGATTCATCTGATTATCAAATTCTGATCTTAGAAAAAGGTGGTAACAATGGTAACAACCCTCCTGAAACTAAGCCACAGCAACAAGAATCGCTGTTACCACCAGTAATAACAAATCCGGTGACAGACACGCCAGGATCTAGTAACAATGGGGATTCAGGGGCTGTTACCACGAGTGGTAACAAGGATGGTAACAGCCAGAGTAACGGAGGTACCAAACTAGATCCAGTGGTAACAACGGACGCTGTTACCACTGCTGTTACCAGCAGTGGTAACAGCCCTAACATGGCTATAAATGGTCGTCATAGCGATATCGGTGGCGATCCTGTTATCTCTAGTGGTAACAGCACTAAAGCTTTGTCTAGCAGGGCTTTCATCCCTCTTGTTACCACTGTTACCACTATTTCTGACAATAAAAATCTAAAAATTGGCAATCGAGTGGGAGTCAAAGGGACTGAGATCGAAGGCGAAATTGCTGGGTGGACAAAAAATCGTGCTGAAGCTTGGCTCCAGCTTGATGATGGGGAAATCACTGAAAATTATGCCTCAAAAGATTTAGTGCTGGTTCGTTCCAATTAACGACCGCGACTGTATCCTGGCGACTGGGGTTAGTTAAACTAAGCGACCATCTCACAACAGCCGCTTAGTTTAACAAAACCCTAGTTCATCCACTCATCTGTTCGTCCGCCTCATCAGTCAAAAACCTGCCGCCCCGCAGGGTAGGAGTTCATGTTTGAGAAAGCCTACATCGATAACCCTCGATACTGATGTCGTTCTTCCTCCTCCTCCTCTCCCTCTTTGTCTAGATAATTCGGATCGATAGTGACTGGAACCGCAATCGATTCAGACGAAACCTCTAACTCACCAAACTTCTCCAGATCCATCGCCCCAGCTAAATAAACTTGCAGATCCTCCCCCCAACTCCCAGACTCAGATAACTCATACTCCACCTGCCCTGGTAAATTACTCAACTCCGCCCTCGTCGCCACCACCACATCCACCCGCTCCAACTGCTCCCCAGGCATCCACCCACCCTCATGCCTTACCAGAAATAACGTATTCCGTTCCTCAGCTTTAAGCGTCGCATAAGCCATCGCCTCCAACACATCTTCCAACACCACCACCAGATCGATCGCGCCCTGACGCGGAGCCTGAAAATAACACCAACCCCCCGTCAGCTTCGAGCCATCGATCGTCATCGACTGCCGAATCAACTTCGAGTCATTCCCCAGTTCATCCAAACCCAGATCGATGGCAGTAGCCCCCGTCACCCGCTCCTCAAAATCTCGATACAGACAAATCAACCGCCCTTGTTCATCTGCACAAATTAACCCCTCATCATGCAACCGCTCGACCAACTTAGCCGGAAGCCCTCTTGCCCTAGTGAGATTGTCCTTAACCTGACTCCACCGATCCCGATCTGGTTGCGGTGGGATAAATCCCCCAGGGAGCTGCTCCGTCACAATCTGATGAACCCTCTCATTTACCAGTTGAATTGTGGCTGGCGATCCAAATTTCTCATTCAACCAATAAGCCGCACCAATCAGGTCGGTAGAGCGCGTCTCCATCACCAGATCGAGCGGTTTCATCTGCTTATCGAATGCCCCAGGTGATAGTCTTAACTCACAAGCCACTTGTGCAAGTGATATAAGCGGCTCTGGCGTACTTAAAGATTGATTAACCTGAGATTGTACCTTCAAAGCCTCCTCAGTCTGCTCAAGCCTCTTTGAAAGCAAATCCCGTTGGTCTGCTACATATTTCAATCTCCGCTCTAGTTCCTGGTGGTCTTTTTGCATCTGAGCATAAGCCACCGCCCTCGCTTGAACTACTGAAATATCGTTGAGATCCAATTCCTGACTAGCCGCATTAACCACCGAGTAATAATCCTTAACAGTGGTATGTTCTGCTCGGCTATTCTTCACCCCCCTTTCTAGTCCTAGATGTTGAGTAGCCGCAGCATAGGAATCCTGAAAAGCAAACATCTTTGCTCTCCCACCAAAAATCTTCTTACAATTAAGTTGACCGTTCTCATCGGTAGGTACTAAATAAGCATGGATGTGGGGAGTAGCTTCATCCAAATGCAGTTCCGCTCTAACGATCCGGTCGCCATATTCCCGCTGTAACCAGTCCTTACTAGTCTTCGCCCAAGCATCTAACTTACCTACTTGGTAATCTCCATACTTGCTTGGGTCATTAGGTCTAAAATATTCAGGAGAAGCTGTGAGTAAAATCTCGACAGCATAGACAGCATCCGGTCTAATCTTCCGTCGCTGTTCGACTGAGTGAATCTTGTTATGAACTACTTCGCTTAGAGGTAAATCGAGATCGTCATTGTGAATTAAGGTCTGGTTATCTTTGAGTTTAGACAGATCGGCATTAGGTGTCTCTCGACTTCTAGAGACGTGCATTCCACTCCCGCCTAGATTGGCTTGTTTGAGCTTGGCAATTCGAGCGACAGCGTAGGGCATGGGGAAAGAATCTACAAAGTAGCTAGGGGACAGCCCCGCAGGGCGAAGGAAGCCTTTATTTGAGCGATAGCGTCCCGAAGGGCAAATAAAGGTGTAATGAGTACACTATTAACCTTCGCTACCCACTCTCATCCATGATACCCACTAATCCTGGTATGGTCGCTACCCTACTAATCGGTGCCAAGTTAGTACTTGCATCCTGGCTACCTACTAGCAATAAATTGAATGGATTGGATGTGTTAGAGCGAATAGATAGATTAAGTGAATGAGATGGGTAAGCTAACTAGGACATAATGCTGATGAGGACACACAATCGATTTCGTTATACTAAATCTATCCTTTAGACTCAAGCTCTTATGCCCAAAACTATCATGATTCCCAAAGCAGCGGTTGATGAAACGATCGCTGCCTTTAGTGAGTTACCTGCTAAACAACCATCTGATTACCCGCTCAAAGAAGCAATCGAACGTATTCTTCCAGCAATTAATGGCTTGGTTAAAAAGGGCTATAACCTCGATGAGATTTGTAGCTTACTCGCTCAAAAAGAGATTATCGTTACTAGTTCGAGACTCAAGCAGTATCTGAGAGATTTCGACAAGTCTCATCCCAAACAATCTCGAAAACCTCGCCTTCCTGTAGCAACCACAGTTCCTGCTCTAAGTCCGGCAAATAATGAAGATGAATCTAAAACCAAAGTGACTTCCAAACCTCAAGCGACCCCTAAGCCTGAAGTTACTAATAAACCTGAGACTAATCCCGATAAATCCTATAAATCACCTCCTAAACCTGGAGCAGAACAGTTTAAATAAAGAGGTAGCAATATGCGGATACATCTAATTGATGGTGAGAAGGGTGGGGTGGGTAAGTCCTGGTTAGCGTTTGTGATGGCAGAGTATTTGAGGTCTAAGCTAATTCAGTTTTATCTCTATGCCGCAGACCGGAGTAACCCTACTGCTGCTAGTCGCTATAAGGATAAAGAACGGTATGCCGAGTTCTATGATGATTCGGTTCACTACACGCTCTTTAGTGAAAACATTAAGAAAATCGATGAGCCAGATGTGTTGTTAGAGATGGCAATGGAACGAACGATCGTGCTAGATCTACCCGCTCAGGTTTACTATCCCTTGACCTCCTGGATTGAAGAGAAGGATATCTTTGAGCTAAGTAAAGCCAATCAGATTGATTGGGTGCGATGGTTTGTTTGTAATGGTGAGGATGAGTCGATTCAGCTTTTGATCTCGTCAATGGAGTTCTATAAGCATCAGCAAACGGTGTTAGTCAAGAATTGGGGGCTATGTGATAACTGGGACTATTTTGATGGTCATGAGGCTCTACAGGCTGTGATTAAGAAGCATCGAATTGTGGTAATTGAGTTTCCTAAGCTGGCTGATAGTAAACGAATTGCAATCAATGCCAAGCGGTGGACTTTTGATGAAGCAAGGGAGTTAGGTCAGTTTGGTTTGGTAGGGAAGAGTGAGATTTATAAGTATACGGAAAAGGCTTATCAGGTACTAGCGTCCACCCAATTATTGGAGGTCTAAGTTATGGCAGTTAATCTTAATGGCTCTAGTAAGAATGCCGAGATGGAATACATCGATATCCTGCTAGAGGGTAAGTCGAATGAGTTTAAGGGACGAGTGTTAGCTTTTATCCGTAAATACAAGATCGATGCTAACGATCCGACGTTTATGTTGCTGGTGGCAATCGGTGGGTTGGATGTTGCTTTGGTGGATTTACCCCAGGCGATTGCTAAGGGTCAACAGGGGATGTCTGAGGAGATTACAGCACTTCCTGATGTTATGCAATACAATAAGTAAAGGTATAAATATTATATT
>ENA-OFCE01001843-OFCE01001843.1-metagenomes-genome-assembly--contig:-NODE-1843-length-9984-cov-2.797361_pt1 | contig 9984 bp, 8 predicted proteins | sample MGYA00153388_OFCE01 | MGnify analysis MGYA00153388
TTACTGTTATTCAAGATAAAGACCTTCTATCGCATATGAGTAACATAGCCACTAAAGAGATGGCGCAGTCTCCACTAGAATGGGTTGCTCGTATGGGGAAGAGCGGACGTAACCTCTTTTATAATGCACCAACTGTACTTATTGTGTCAGGTAAACAAGACGATGAGGTTATGCTGAATTCAGTTGTTGATTGTTCTGCTGCTATTCAAAATATGCTACTAGCTGCAGAATCGCTGGATATTGGCTCTTGTTGGATTGGGTTAATCTGCTTCTTTTTTGCTCATGAGGAAGAAGTCAAAAAACTGCTGTTGCCAGAAGGCGTCAAACCATTATATGCTGTTTGCCTAGGTTACAAGGGAAGAGCGAATGGAAAAGGTCCGGAACGTAAAAGTGGAAATGTTAGTTACATTCGTTAATAGAATGTTTGGAAAGAGTTCTCTGTAGGTAGATTAAAGATAAATTGAGTATACTATATTTTATAGGAAAATGTGGTAATACATGTATAAAGAGGGGAAAATAATGAGCGAATTATTTGAGAAGATCGGCGTTTCTGCCCAACTGGCAGCGGGTTTAAGGAAGGCGAAAATTGATGTCCCGACGGCAATACAGACGAAAGTAATTCCATTGTCTTTAGCAGGCAGGGATATAATAGGTCAATCAGCAACAGGTACAGGTAAAACACTAGCTTATTTATTGCCTCTATTTCAGAAGATTGATGTGAGCAAAAGAGAGATGCAGGTTATGATTCTTGCCCCTACTCATGAACTTGCTATTCAGATACAGCGGCAAATTGAAATATTATCGAAGAACTCAGGAATTGCTGTAACGTCTACTCCTATTATTGGTAATGTAAATATAGTTAGGCAAATAGACAAATTAAAAGAGAAGCCTCATATTATAGTGGGATCTAGTGGGCGAATATTAGAATTGATACAAAAAAAGAAGATAACGTCTCAGACAATTAAAACAATTATTATTGATGAAGCGGATCGTTTGTTAGATGACAAAAATGTGGATAGTGTAAAAGCCGTTCTAAAGACTACGCTTAAAGATCGGCAAATTCTGTTGTTTTCGGCTACGATAACTTCAAATACGCTAGCAATCGCTAAAGGGATCATGCGTGACCCAGAGGTCATTACAATTGCTGAAGAAAGTAATGGTAGACCTGATATCTCCCATATGTATTTTGTGGCAGAGCAGAGAGATAAAATTGAAGTTATGCGTAAAATGGTACGACTTGTTAATGCAAAACGTGCATTAGTTTTTATAAATAAAAGTGATGATATTGAAGAAACTACTGACAAGCTTGTATATCATGGACTGAAAGCTGCAGGCATACATGGAAGCTCTGTAAAAGGGGATCGTAAGAAATCATTAGAAGATTTTCGCAAGGGGAAAGTTCAATTATTAGTTGCTTCTGATGTAGCAGCTCGGGGACTGGACATAGTCGGTATCGATTATGTATTTAATTTAGATTTGCCTGAAGATCCTCAAATCTATTTACATCGTGTAGGAAGAACTGGGCGAGCGGGAGAAAGTGGTATTGCCATATCGATTATTACTAAGCAGGAAGTCGCTTTAATTCATAAATACGAGAAGCTTTTAAAAATAAACATTGCTGCAAAACAGATGGAACACGGAAAAATATTTGATAAAAATAAAGCAGTTCGTAAGTAGAAATGAAGTATAAGGCTTAGCAGACTTGGCATTTGCCAAGTCTTTTTTTATAGGAATTACCTATCTGTCTCTTCTTTGTGTTCTCTGCATTTTGACGGTTCGATTGTGTTTTAGAGAGTTAAGGGTTTTCTTATTATATTTTTGAATTGTATGCAAATATAATGTGATACATATAATATAATAGGAAGGGAGTGAGGGTGGTGAAATTGCTTTCGGTTGGTTTAAGTGGAACAACCCAGGATATTCGAGAAAGATTGCAATTGGATTGCAAAACATTAATTAAAGATGGATATAGAATAGCGATTGATGAAACCAATAAAGGACATTATACATTTATTGGCTGCAATGTGATGGAAGGAGAATTATCGTTTCGTAATTATGAACGGATTAAGAATGCAGTTAAACATCATGTTGCCAATATGTTAGCTGAATTAATTATTTCAAGAGAAGAAAAGAAAATTGTTTATAAAATTGTTGAAGATAATTATTATTATTTTTCTGCAGAAGAGCGTAAAATCATTTATGATAATACGTTGCAGTTATTAAATGATAATTATGGTGTGGTTGCGGATTTTGGTTTTGGTACGCGCAGCAAGAATATAGTGGAAAAAATTGCTGAATATCTTAACGCACATCATGAGCTTGTATTAGAAGGATTTATTAATTTTAGATTGAAAGAATATCGGGAAAAACTGGCTAGAGTAGTAGATACAGCTGTAGATGATTTTATGATGGAATTAGAATATCAAGAGTTTATTCGCGTATTGCGATATTTTGTTACGATCCAGGAACCGCAGGTAGAGGAAGTACACGTAGTAATTATTAATTCTGGTACGTACAAAATTTTAGATGAACAGGGGAATTTAATTAGTAATCAAAAATTAGAAAACTTTGTGCTGGAAAATGATGATTCAATCAATCATGAAGATTTGCTCATTACAGCTCTCATTACGATAGCACCATATAGTGTTATGGTTCACGTAGAGGATCATAATCGTGCTACGACTAAGAGCTTGGTGGATATTATAAAGAACATCTTTGATGGCAGGTTCATGATATGCAATGGATGTGACTTTTGTATGAATGCCTATAAGGAAGATCTTATACCTACGCATTAAACCACTAATGTAGATATTGACATTCATCTTGAAAATAGCTATTATTAGACTAATACTAGTAAAAGTAATGCAAAGGACAAGACAATAGTATCACTGTCGTTTCAGAGAAAAGATGTCACCGGCTGTAAGCATCTTTACGTACACCATTATTGTTACCACCTTTAAACTGCTATGCTGAATGTTTTTTTGCTATAAGAAGTAATAGCTATAAAACGGTAAGCTGTGCCGGGTAATTCCCGTTATCAATGATCAAGATGGGCTTTTGCCAATCAGGGTGGAATCGCGGGTTACAACTCTCGTCCCTATAGGGATGAGGGTTTATTTTTTTATTTGGAAAATTTTTAAGGAGGAACATCTATGAAAAAGATACAAGTGACATTGAAAGATGGAAGTATACGTGAGGTTGAACAAGGAACTACATTGGCTGAATTTGCAGCATCCATTAGCCGCAGCTTGGCTAAAAGTGCCGTAGCTGCAAAAGTGGATGGTCATGTGACTGATTTACCAATTCAATTAAATAGCGATGCAAAGGTTGAGTTTGTTACATTTGAAGATGCTGAAGGACGTGACGCTTTTCGTCATACTTCATCACATATATTAGCTCAGGCAGTAAAACGTTTATTTACGAATGTCAAAATTGCAATTGGTCCTGCTATTGCAAATGGATTTTATTATGATTTTGATGTAGATGAGGCTTTTACTCCCGAAGATTTAGAAAAAATTCAGGCTGAAATGGAGAAAATCGTTAAGGAAGATTTCCCTATTGAAAGAATGGAAGTTAGCCGTGATGAGGCGATCCGTATATTTGAAGAGTTAGGTGAAGACTATAAAGTAGAGCTAATACGTGATTTACCGATTGATGTAACGATCTCCATGTATAAGCAAGGAGAGTTTGTTGATTTGTGCGCAGGTCCACATCTTGCTTCTACTGGCAAGGTAAAAGCTATTAAGTTGCAAAGTGTGGCTGGTGCCTATTGGCGCGGTGATGAAAAACGTAAAATGTTACAGCGTATTTATGGTACTTCTTTTGAGAAAAAGGCTGATTTAGAGGCATATCTGACGATGTTGGAAGAGGCCGCAAAGCGTGATCATCGTAAATTAGGTCGAGAACTTGATTTATTTAGTATACAAGAAGAAGGCCCTGGCTTTCCTTTCTTTCATCCAAATGGTATGGTGCTGAGAAATGAACTTGAAAACTTCTGGCGCAAATTGCATTTTAAATATCGATACCAAGAAATTAAAACTCCTATTATTCTGAATCAAAAATTATGGCAACAATCAGGTCATTGGGATCATTATAGGGAAAATATGTATTTTACTACTATTGATAATGAAGGCTATGCTGTAAAGCCTATGAACTGTCCAGGAGGGATTTTAGTTTATCGTACTCAGCATCATAGTTACCGGGATCTTCCCCTTAGAACAGCGGAATTAGGGTTGGTACATCGTCATGAGATTTCAGGAGCGTTGCATGGTTTAATGCGAGTTCGAAGCTTTACGCAGGATGATGCTCATATCTTTATGCTGCCTTCACAAATCAAAACAGAAATACAGGGTGTAATTGATTTATTTGATGCTGTATACAGTACTTTTGGTTTATCATATCATGCAGAGTTAAGTACAAAACCTGAAAAAGCTATGGGATCTGATGAGGTGTGGAACTTAACGACTAATGCTCTTAGAGATGCTTTGGAAGAAAGAGGCATGGAGTATCGTATAAATGAAGGTGATGGTGCGTTTTATGGTCCTAAAATTGACTTTCATTTAAGAGATTCTATTGGACGTACTTGGCAGTGTGGTACGATTCAATTAGATATGCAGATGCCGGAGAAATTTGATCTTAATTATGTGGGAGAAGATGGGCAAAAGCATCGTCCTGTTATGATTCACCGTGTAGCCTTCGGCAGCATAGAAAGGTTTATTGGGATTTTAATTGAGCATTATGCTGGAGCCTTTCCTGCGTGGCTGGCACCAGTACAGGTTAAGATATTACCGATTACTGATCGGCAGGCAGCATATGCTCGTGAGTTGGCAGCTGCTATGTTTGAGCAAGAGATCCGTGTTGAGGTAGATGACCGTAGTGAAAAAATTGGTTATAAGATTCGTGAGGCACAAATGCAAAAAATCCCATATACACTGGTTGTTGGGGATAAAGAAGTTGAGTCAGGTAGTGTGGCTGTACGTAAGCGTGGTCAAGGTGATGTTGGTGGAAAACTTGCTAGTGAGTTTATTTCTGATATTTTAAAAGAAATAAAGGAAAAAGCTTGAAAAATAGTGCTTGACATTCGATATTCCTAATGTTAATATTATCAAGTACTCAAGAATATTGAGTCTAAGTAGAAGCCATCCGCTTCTCACCTTGCAACGCATTAGCAGTTCGTAAGGTTATGATAGCATGTATGATTATGCTTTTGTTGCGGGTGGTATTTATACCATCCGTTTTTATTTATATGTAGCTAAATTTATCAGGGGGTGAGCGACAATTAGCAAAGACACATTAAGAATTAACGAGGAAATCAGGGCTAGAGAAGTTCGTTTGACTAGTGCAACTAATGAACCATTAGGTATTGTCCAACTAAGAGATGCGCTGCAGATGGCAGCAGAACAACATCTTGATTTAGTAGAGGTAGCACCAACGGCTAAGCCGCCTGTATGTCGTATTATGGATTTTGGTAAATTCAAATATGAGTAGCAGAAACGGGAGAAAGAAGCCAAGAAAAAACAAAAGGTTGTAACTGTCAAAGAAGTAAAACTACGTCCAAACATTGAGGATCATGACTTTGATGTTAAATTTAAAAACGCTCAACGCTTTCTCGAAGATGGTGACAAAGTAAAGGTAACCATCATGTTTCGTGGACGGGAGTTGTCCCATCCTGAACTAGGGAAGAAAGTTTTGGATAAAATGGCCAGCCAAATTAAAGACATTGCCAATATTGAGCGCGCGGCTAGGCTTGAAGGAAAAAATATGATAATGATTCTGGCACCTAAGCCACAGAATTAAGAAGGGAGACCAATTATGCCAAAAATGAAAACACGTAGAGCTGCTGCTAAACGCTTTAAAGTTACTGGTAGCGGTGAGTTCAAACGTTCTAAAGCTTTTAAACGTCACATCCTTGAGAAAAAAGGTCCAGCTCGTAAACGTAATTTACGTAAAGCTGGTTTGGTTAGCAAATCTGATCATGAACGCGTATCGAAAATGCTTCCTTACGCCTAAAATTGACATATATTAAATAGGGGGTACAGCAACATGCCAAGAGTTAAAACAGGCGTGACAGCACATAAACGTCATAAGAAAATTCTTAAGTTAGCTAAAGGTTATAAGGGTTCTAAGAGCAAGCTGTTTAAAAAAGCAAATGAAACAGTAATGAAAGCTCTATATTATGCTCGTCGCGATCGTCGCGCGAAAAAAGGTGAATTCCGTAGATTGTGGATTTCCCGTATTAATGCTGCGGCTCGTTTAAATGGTCTTTCTTACAGCAAATTGATTAGCGGTTTGAGTAAAGCCGGTGTAGAAGTAAATCGTAAGATAATGGCTGATTTTGCAGTTAATGATACAGTTGCTTTTGCTAAACTTGTTGAAATTGCTAAAGAGCAACTTAAATAGATATCAAATTCCTAGACTTTTGTCTAGGAATTTTTATTTTTACACAAATCTATCATTGTGCGCAGAACAAATTTATAGATTGGGAATAAAAAATTTTAATATTCAAAATATATGCAGGTTTTTAAAAAAAGTTTCGCGAATATAATAGAATCAAATTAAAGTAAAATTTAACCGTAAGGAGGGATTTTATTTTGGCTTTAGTAACAATGAATCATTTACTTGACGATGCGCGTAATCGAAAGTATGCAGTTGGCGGTTTTAATGTATTTAATTTAGAGACATTGTGTGCGGTTGTAGAAGTGGCAGAAGAATTAAAAACACCATTAGTACTTGGAATTACGGAACGGTTTTTCAAGTTTGTTGATGTAGAGACCTTAAGCGCGGCTATGGTTCGTGCTGCACAAAAATCATCAGTACCGATAGCTCTCCATTTGGATCATGGTCATACTTACGAAGGGATTATTAAAGCAATTCGTTGGGGATTCACCTCTGTTATGTTTGATGGATCTGCTTTGCCTGTTAGCGAAAATTTGAAACATACTAGAGAAGTTACACGTATAGCCCATTCCCTCGGCGTTTCTGTCGAAGGTGAATTGGGCTATGTTGGTTGTTGCGAGCATGTAGATGATATTAATGAAGACAATATTGTTACATGTGATGTGGCCTCTGATTTTGTGGATAAAACTAAGATTGATGCTTTGGCTGTTTCGGTAGGTAATAAGCATGGAGCATATCGTGGTATGACAAAACTCAATATCACCAGATTAGGTCAGTTGAGTACTGTTGTTAGTGTGCCATTAGTTATGCATGGAGGATCGAAATTGAGTAGTGATGATTACTCTAACTCTATAAAATGTGGCATTAGTAAGATTAATATTCCTACCGATACTTCTACGGCTGCCAGTGAAAAACTTAAAAAGGAATTGCGTGATAACCCAAGTGCTAATTATATCTATTTGATGTCTGCAGTTAAAAAGGGTGTTAAGGAATCGGTTAGTAAATACATGCTTCACTTTAATTGTATTTCTAAAGCCATATAGTTTATTAAATATTTCATCCTAATCTAGATTTGTATAATGAAATTAGTAAAGCCTACCTTTTAGAAAAATTAGGTAGGTTTTTGCTATAAGTAGTGGTAAAATGTGTAGATATAGTAAATCAGAAATAGATGTGAGGTTTGCTGAGCTTTATCATATGGAGTGAAGAATATTGAGGTTACAAAATAGTTTCGCTAATTTACTGCATCTTTCTGCGTGGAAATTTACACCTTATCAAATTTTAGCATTGGGTTTTGCAGGATTCATAATGATTGGTACACTGCTGTTGATGATGCCTATGACCTCGGTGAATGGTCAAGGATTATCCTTTGTTGATGCCTTATTTACGGCAACCTCAGCTGTGTGTATAACAGGATTGGTTGTTGTAGATACAGGAAGTCATTTTAATTTATTAGGGCAAACTGTGATTATTTTCCTTATACAAATTGGTGGTCTAGGAATTATGACAATGGCTACGTTAATGGCTTTGGTTATTGGGCGTAAGATTCAATTGCGAGAAAGATTAGTGATGCAAGAGGCATTAAACCATATGACTGTAGCAGGTGTTGTCCGTCTAACCCAATATATCATTATAACGACTTTTATTATTGAATTTATTGGTGGGACAATCCTGGCAATTCGTTGGTATCCTGATCTAGGTCTTACAGGTATCTATTTTGGATATTGGCACGCTGTTTCTTCTTTTTGCAATGCTGGATTTGATTATTTTAGGAGGTCTTGGTTTTACAGTTATTTTTGATGTCTGGAATCATCGCAAATGGCATAAATTTTCACTCCATACAAAGCTAGTATTATTCACTACTATTATATTACTTGCCTTAGGTACGCTTGTTATTCTATTACTAGAAATCAATAACCCTGCTACCCTTGGTGCTTTATCCTGGAAAGGAAAAATCTTTGCGAGTTATTTCCAGTCTGTAACCCTTAGGAGTGCGGGATATAATACAGTCAATATTGTTAATATGCAAGATGCTACCATTTTTTTTATGGTGATTTTAATGTTTATTGGTGCAGCTCCAACCTCAACTGGAGGTGGTATAAAAATAACTACCATGAGCATTCTAATTGCTGCTGTGTGGGCTTTGATTAGAGGTAAAAATGATGCCGAGATTTTTAAAAGGCGCATTCCTCAAAGATTAATCTATAAGGCTTTTACTCTTGTTTTTCTTTCTACTGCATTGGTCGTTTCTATCACCATGATCATGAGTATTAGTCAGAGTGCATCGTTCTTAAAGATTTTATTTGAAGTTGTATCTGCCTTTGCTACGGTAGGGCTTAGTTTAGGAATAACTAGTTCTTTAACTGTGCAAGGTAAGATTGTAATGATTATTACTATGTTTGCTGGCCGGGTGGGCTTAGTCACTTTAGCGTTAGCCTTGGCTTTACGTACGAAAAGAGCAAAAGTGCAATATCCTGAAGGAAAAATTATTATAGGATAGGGAGGACCTTATGAAACAAGGAAAGCAATATGCTGTGATTGGCTTAGGTCGTTTTGGTACTAGCGTTGCTAATACTTTACATAAGATGGGATATGAAGTCTTAGCTATTGACAGAAATGAAGATAAAGTTCAAGAATTTAGCAATGAAGTAACCCATGTTGTTCAGGCAGATTCTACTGATGAAGTTGCATTAACTGCACTTGGTATTCGCAATTTTGATGTAGTAGTGGTGGCAATAGGTGAAGATGTCCAGGCAAATGTATTGACAACGTTGCAGCTAAAGGAAATTGGCGTTCCCTATATTGTTGCTAAAGCTCGTGATGCTCTGCATGGTAAAATGCTGCAAAAAATTGGTGCTGACAGAGTAATTTACCCAGAACGTGACATGGGACAACGGGTTGCTTATAATTTAGTTTCCAGTAATATTTTGGATTTTATTGAGCTTTCGCCAAACTTGGGAATTGTGGAAGTTGCTATTCCTCAAATCTTAATAGGAAAAACATTAGCGGAAGCAAATTTGCGGGCAAAATATGAAATTAATGTGGTTGCCATTAAGAGAGAAGAACATTTAATTGTGCCTCCCTTGCCGAGTGAAAAGTTTACTAAACATGATATTTTAGTTGTCGTCGGAGGCATTAAAGGGATACAAGGTTTGGAGGAACTTACGTGATGGAAATAATTACTAGCAGTCAGAATCGATTTATAAAAATGGCTGCTTCGCTTAAAGAAAAGAAATTTCGTGATGAGTTAGGTTTATTCAGTATTGAGGGTGTTCGGTTAGTAGAAGAGGCTGCTCAGGCAAATTGGTCAGTGGAGGCGTGCGTCTATATAACGGGAGCAGAAGAAGATCAAAGGGTGCAAGACGTGTTGTTATTATTGCAGTCTAAGAACTGTCGTATGATTGAAGTTTCAGCAGCGATATATGGAAAAATTACAGAAGTAAAACAACCTCAAGGTATAATGGCAATTATGAAAAAACGTGAGCATAGGTTAGTTGATTGCCTTGCTAATGTAGAAAAACCGTTTTTTGTGGTGCTTGATGAAGTTCAGGATCCTGGAAATGTTGGAACTATCATTCGTACTGCTGC
>ENA-OFCE01001845-OFCE01001845.1-metagenomes-genome-assembly--contig:-NODE-1845-length-9970-cov-2.525063_pt1 | contig 9970 bp, 12 predicted proteins | sample MGYA00153388_OFCE01 | MGnify analysis MGYA00153388
TCTTTGAAAAAAATCTCATCATTATTTTGTGCTTTAGTTTGCTTATCAATTACTCAAACTTCAGCGGCATCGAATTTAGGTTTTGCAAATTCAAATAGAACACGTTCAAATGCTTTAAGTCGATTCAAGTCTAAATGTTCAATCACTTCAACCACTGCCGCCGCATCATACCCTTCTAAACGTGTATCTTTGTAGGTTAATGAACCTTGAAACAAATTGATTCTCTCTTTTTGTTTCGGTGACATTTCTTCAAAATTCAAGCGTTCTTTTGCTTTAATTAATTCATTATAAGAAACATCCATCCCAGCTATTTCAGAAAATTGCTTTTGTTTAATTAATTGTCTTATTAATTTCCCTTCTCCACAACCTAAATCTAAAACACGTTCTGCGCCCGTATTTGATTCGCTTGTCGTGTAAAGTCTCTTTCCGTTTTTGATTTTCTGTTTTGTCAACTAACTCATCATTAGGTTCTTCAATTTCTTCGCCATCACTTAACCTTTTCAAAGCCAGTCGTGATAAGAAATTAAGGTTTATTAAATAGCGACTAATGATTTGTTCTTTTTCAGGATGTTCTTTTAACCAACCTTCACCCTTTTGCAAAAGTTTTTCGATTTCATTTTTACTGACGAAATAATGTTTGTCATTGTCTAAGGTTGGGATTAACACATAAAGATGGGATAATAATTCTTTAGTGGTAATTGTATGATTGAGTTTCAAAGTGTAATATTTACTATCACCCCATTCAGTGAATTTTGAATCTAATTGATGCCTTATTAATTCAACTTTGTAGCCTAATGGCTCAAAAAATTTCTTAATCAAAATTTCTCCACCTTTTGGTGCTGGAATAACTGCAATGGTAACTTCGAAGGGAAGTTTAACATCAACCAATTCGGGTTTATCCTTGCATTTCCCATTCAATGCAGATGAAAAAGCCTTTGATAAAGCAACACTCATAAATGAAGAAGCGACGTATGGCCGGTCGTTTACGTAATGTCCGAGAGCAAAACCTTCACCGCCCATATTCCTTGCTCCACGAACCATATCAATTGGGTCAATATCCAATAATAAACTTATCGTTGTTCTCTCTTCACTTTTTTCGGGATAAAAAATATGAGCCTTACCAACAGATAATTCCAATGTTTGAAATTTGTCTGGATGTTTATGGAGTAAATAGCCTAAGTCCGTTGCTGGTATATGAGTTGTAGTAATATTTAAAATCATCTTGTAATTATAAACTAATGCGTAGCAAATTTATATGTATTGGGTTTTGAATCTATTTACCTGAGCAGGGTTATTAAAATCGGTATCAAGCTTAGATTTAGGCCTTCTTCCAAATCCCTAATATACACCCGTCAATAGTTTGCTCAGTATAATTATAATTCTCTGATATTAAAATATTATGTAACCTCTTTTCACCTAAATTATATAAACCAATTTCATTTGTAAATTCATCAACACTGATTGTAATTGGAAATTGTTGCTTAGTTCTAGAATTATAATGAATATAATCGACTGAATCTGTTATTAAAATTGCTCCAGATTCAATTGCTTTTAAAGCTTCCTTAATTGTTTTATCTTGTTGAAGTATCCTTGTTTCAACGCTACCTTTTTTACCCCCAATCGAAACAAATATTATATCGTTTTCTGTGTAATCATTTGTATTAGCAAACTTTCCTGCTTGCGTACGATAAGAATCAGTTGAACTGCCTTCAATGCCTTCTGCAAATCCAATATATTTAGTTGCTAAACTTGCTTTTACTTTAGCCTTATAGTCAACTGCTTGTTGAGGATAAACTGTAAATATATTTTTCTTTTTAAGAAGTATATCCATTAAATTCAAATGAATTTATAAGCCTACTATGTTTTCCTTAGTTATCCTCTGTTCTGTAAGTTTTTACTCGTTCATTAATTCGTTTTAAAACTGTTCCGTTAATTAAACTTGTCTGCTCTCGATCTAGTTCATACTCGCCTTTAAATCTATACATAATGTCGCCCAACGGACTTTTTACTCTTGCAAAGACAATACGTTTTACATCAAAGTCTTTAGTTGCATTTTTAATTTGAATTAGTGCGATATTTTCGTCTAAACACTTTTCTTTAATAGTATTCTCGTCATCTGAAATCCAATTGTCCCACTTTCCATTTTTATACAGCTTAGGAAACCAAATAAACTTACCGACTTCTTTTGGATGCTTTGCTCCACCTGTCCAAATTCCTTTTGGTTTGTAGGTGTTCCCAAAACAATTTGCTGCATCAACCATAGTTCTAAAAGCTACATCGTCTTTTAGATCAATATAACCTCGAGTTATGTATGTTGCTGGATCTTGTTCTGCTTCAAAATTCCACGGTTTAAAATTTAATCTATCCTTTCTTGCAATTTTGAGTTTTTCTACAATGTCGTGAATAGCTGAATTTATAGCATCAAGACTTTGCCTGGCATCTACTCTCAAAATTTCGTGTCCCGTGGCATTTATTATATCAGCTTCACGAATTTTATCAGATTGAATTTGCATTTTATGAAATTCTTCGTCAATTTCAATATGCATGTGCAATTGTGGGAAATACATATCCGTTAATGCCCTGCCTTCTGGTCTAACAACATACTGTTGTGTTATAAATTTTACTTCAGTATCATTAAGTAAGTGCCAAATTCTTGTAACTACATAATGTTCAAAAGTTTTATTTTGCGCCCTTGAGAGTTGTGTGCAAATAAATTCAAGTTTATTCATTTTCGTATAGTATTAAATTGTTCTGATTAATGAACCGCTTTCTTTACGAACTTCAATTTTGCCCTTTGCAGTTTTAACTAAAATATCTGCCCCGCTAAATTGCGCTCCTATTGCACCCATATTAACTATTGTCCTGATTAATGAGCCACTTTCCTTGCGTAGTTCAACTTTCCCTTTTACTGTAGTAATTAAAATTAACGAACCATCATTATTAATGTCTGCATCAATAGCATCACTGTTAACAACCGTTCTAATTAGTGAACCGCTGTCCTTGCGTAGTTCCACTTTACCATTGATTACTTTTAAAATGTTCATTTCTCTTTTTTTTAAGTTATGTATGTATTGACGGTAAACTATTATTCTGATTTTTAACTAAAGCTTCATTCAATGAAGCTATAGTTAACGTATAAATTCAATATTAATAAATATTTAAATGAAACTTAATATTTTATATTCATTCGGTAATTTTAATTGGTTTTTTAATTTAAAACACTTTCTAAATCGAAACAAAGCCCCTCCGATTTTTGAATCAGAAAGGGCTTAAAGAAATTCAGTTTTATTTATTTAACACCACACCTAAATACCTTGTTATAGCTTTTAAATTGTGGGTATCTATTTTTGCAGCTCCCATTGTAATAACTTCACTAGCGGGTATAAATACTATTTTAACATCAAATTTTACTGCTTTTACTAAGGCTTCTTCAACTTGATAAGAGCTTCCTTTGAAGTAGATTTTATCTTTCAATATTTTTTCAACATAGCAAGATGCGTAAGTTGCAGTAGAGCCTGTTAATGAATTTTTAGTTTCAATTAATCTTAGGGATTCTTGCCAAATACTAGGTGTATTTATTGAATTCTTCAGATAGACCATAACCATACCATTTTCGTAATAATCTTGGTATTTTGCTTCAATTGCAATTTCGGAGTTTAGGATATAATTTCCTATGAGTGAATATTTTTCTAATCTAATAATGGTTGCTTCTGTTAAAAAAAACTGTTCTGCATTAGGTACAAGGAATGTAACCCCTTTAATAGAGTCTAAAAAAGATTTTTGTTGATTAAGCGTAGCATTAACTGGCAATTTTAGATATTTATTAGGTTTATAAAAAATTACATTTCCCTCCCACATTACTTTCAATTCTTCAAATTTTTTCTTGTAATCTGCTATTTGCAATTTTAGTCTACTATCATTTGCCGTATCTCGCACCACACTAGCAAACACCTGATTTTTATAAATCAGCACTTTTGCGCCATCGGTTTGCACTTTTAGGCTAATGGGCAAGCCCCAACTTGCGGCAGTTTTAGGGCCATAAAAATTTAGGGCGGCAGTATCAAAATAAAAATCGCCAATAGCACCTATATTTAAAGCCGGGGCAATTGTTCCGCTCAAAATTTTAGTGCCGGGTGTGCCAGTTGTACCTGTATTGTTAGCTAAATTAAATGGTTGAGGCCAAGCATTATCTACTTTTGGTCCGTATAAGTTGGCAGTAGTTTTATCTAAATAAAAATCTCCATTGTTGCCATAAGTTGCATTAGGTAATCCGCTTCCACCTAAAATAGTTTGTCCGTTGTTACCCGTAATTTGCTCGGTAGTGGTGGTCAATGGTTCAGATTCGGTTTTTTTACAGGAGTTTAAAAATAATGCGCAAAGGCATAAAAGTAGGGTAAGGTAATTTTTCATAATACGTTTTATTAAATGAGTTTTTAAATTTCGTTTCAAAAGTAAATGCTAGATAAGTCAAGGCGTGTCGTAGTGATTTTTGCTATGAGCTTGCGGGCTGTGATATGTGCCTTGGGCTTTCGGGCTTCGGGCAACCAGCTTTAATTCGAAAATATTTGAATTAGTTTTTCCATTTTAAATGGGGAGGCTAATTTGTTTTGGTTATAATTAATAGTTCCCAGAGTAGTGCCCATCGTCCGTAGCCCATCTCCCGATGCAAAAAACCCAAACTTTATCCCTTATAACAATGTTCAATAATTACTATATTTGCAAAAAAAACGAGAATGGAGACTGTCAGCACCCCCATAAATTACCTTCCAATCATTATTCAAATTGCCGTTGCAATGGGTTTTGTAGCCTTCACGATGATACTCACACATTTGATTGGGCCAAACAGGAAAACTACTGATGTTAAACTTACGGCTTTTGAATCTGGCATAGCAGTTGTTGGTAACGCCAGGCAACCTTTTTCTATCAAATATTTTGTGGTAGCCATACTTTTTGTACTGTTTGATGTAGAGGTGATTTTTATGTATCCGTGGGCGGTCAATTTTCGACAGTTCGGATTAAACGGCTTAATTGAGATGTTCATTTTTATGGGAACACTGCTATTGGGCTTTATTTACGTTGTTAAAAAGAAAGCCTTGGATTGGGATTAGAACTTTTCTAAATAAGGGATAAAACCAAGGCATAAATAATTTGTTATAAATTTGTTCTATAAAATCTGGGAATGATTTCACGATTTTATTTACTATAGATAATTAGTCATGAGTGATATAAAAATGGTAAATGCACCAGCCGGAATCGAAGGCTCGGGTTTTTTTGCCACATCAATAGAAAAGGTTATTGGCTTGGCACGCTCACATTCATTGTGGCCATTGCCATTTGCAACTTCATGCTGCGGAATCGAGTTTATGGCAACTATGGGTTCTCATTACGATTTTTCCCGATTTGGATCTGAGCGTCCATCTTTTTCTCCTCGCCAAGCAGATTTGTTGATGGTGATGGGTACGATTGCCAAGAAAATGGCTCCCGTTTTAAAACAAGTTTACATCCAAATGGCCGAACCTCGTTGGGTTATTGCCGTGGGAGCCTGCGCAAGCAGCGGTGGTATATTTGATACCTATTCAGTTTTGCAGGGAATAGATGAAATTATTCCGGTAGATGTTTATGTACCTGGTTGCCCGCCTCGTCCGGAAGCTATTATTAATGGTTTCAATAACATACAAGAGCTGGTGAAAAATGAATCTTTGAGAAGAAGAGAATCGCCAGAATATGCTGCACTTTTAAATAAATACGGAATCCAGTAATGGGTAAGTTATCCAATCAACAAATACTAGAAAAGTTAACAGATAAGTTTGCTGCGCAATTCACAAACGTATCAGAGCCTTATGGTTTGTTAACCTTCGAAACTTCACGAGATTGCATTACCGAGGTATTAACTTATCTTAAAAACGATGCTGTTTTAAGTTTCAATTTTCTCACAGATATTACCGGCATACATTATCCGGATCAGACCGATGCCTTGGGTGTAATTTATCATTTGCACAGTTTTGTTAATAATGTGCGTATCCGTATAAAGGTATTTATGTCAGTATCTGACCCAACCATACCTACTGCAACTACATTATGGTTGGGTGCCAATTGGATGGAGCGTGAAACTTTCGATTTTTTCGGGATACTGTTCGGCGGCCATCCAAACTTAGTGCGGATTTTAAATGTTGATGATATGGATGTTTTCCCGATGCGCAAGGAATTTCCGTTGGAAGATCCCAACCGAGTTGATAAAAAAGATTTTTTCTTTGGACGTTAAGCAGATAGAATGAGCGACAATATTTCAAAAATAACGCCAAACGAACCCGTTTTTTACGATAACGACCCACAATCGGAGTTGTTTACCTTAAACTTGGGCCCAACGCACCCTGCAACACACGGTGTTTTTCAAAACATTTTACAGATGGATGGCGAGCGCATCGTTAGTGGCGTTTCAACCATCGGCTATATTCACAGGGCATTCGAAAAAATTGCGGAACATCGTCCATACTATCAAATAACAACTCTAACTGATAGAATGAATTACTGTTCATCGCCCATCAATAATATGGGATGGCACATGACGGTTGAAAAAATGTTGGGTATAACTATGCCTAAACGTGTGGATTACATGCGTGTAATTGTGATGGAGTTGAGCCGTATAACCGATCATTTGGTTTGTAACGGAATTTTAGGTGTAGATACGGGCGCATTTTCGGGATTTTTGTATCTGATGGAAGAGCGTGAACACGTTTATGAAATATTTGAAGAAATTTGCGGTGCACGTTTAACCACCAACATTGGTAGGGTTGGCGGTTTCGAGCGTGATTTTAATGACATCGCATTTGCAAAAATCAGAAAGTTTATCAAAAAATTCCCTCCTATTTTAAGAGAATTCGAAACGCTGTTTAATAGAAACAGAATTTTTATAGAAAGAACTGCGGGCGTTGGTGCCGTTAGCTCAGAAACCGCTTTGGCATACAGTTGGAGCGGCCCACTTTTACGGGCTACTGGTGTAGATTATGATGTGCGTGCAAACGAACCTTATTCTTCTTATCAAGATTTTGATTTCGAAATTCCGGTAGGTACAAAAGGTGATGTTTACGACCGTTTCATTTTGCGAAACGAAGAAATGTGGCAAAGTTTGCGCATTATAGAACAAGCCTTGGAAAAAATAGAAAAAGAACCCAAAGGCATTTTCCATACCGATGTTCCAGAGGTATATCTTCCACCAAAAGAAGATGTTTACAATAAAATGGAAGCATTGATTTACCATTTCAAGATTGTTATGGGCGAGGTGGATGCGCCAGTTGGCGAGGTTTATCATGCCGTAGAAGGTGGCAATGGAGAGTTAGGTTTTTATTTAGTGAATGACGGTGGAAGAATGCCTTATCGCCTACATTTCCGCCGACCAAGTTTTATCAATTATCAGGCTTACGCCGATTTAAGCAAAGGAATGTTATTGTCTGATGCCATTATAAATATGTCTAGTTGGAACGTTATAGCAGGAGAATTGGATGCTTAGAGTTGAAGAAACCCAAACCGCAGAATTTTCATCAGCACTGATTTCTAAGTTTGATGAGATTGTAAGTAGATATCCTGAAGGGAAACAAAAATCTGCTTTATTACCCATCTTGCATGAAGTACAGGCAGTTGATGGCTGGCTTAGCGCCGATGCTATGGACCAAGTTGCCCAATATTTAGAAATACAACCTATAGAAGTTTATGAAGTAGCTACTTTTTATAGCATGTACTTTATGAAGCCTTTGGGAAAATATGTTTTGGAAGTTTGCCGTACTGGACCTTGTTGTTTGGTAGGCGCCGAAAAAATTATGGATTACATAGGAAAAAAACTAGGCGTTAAAGAAGGTGAAGTTACCGAAGATGGCTTGTTTAGTTATCGTGGCGTAGAGTGTTTAGCAGCTTGTGGCTACGCACCGGTTTTGCAAATTGGCCCAGAATATACTTTCTACGAACATTTAACGCCTTCTTCCGTAGATGAGTTGATCACTAATTTAAAAGAAGCGAGTAAATAAATATGGGTCGTAAATTATTATTAGAACATATTAACGTTCCGGGTATCAACACTTTTGCCGTTTATAAAGAGAAAGGCGGCTACCGTTCAGTAGAAAAAGCTTTGAAAACAATGTCTACCGAAGATATTGTAGAAGAAGTTAAAAAATCTGGTTTAAGAGGTCGTGGTGGCGCAGGTTTCCCTACCGGGATGAAATGGAGCTTTTTGGCAAAGCCAGAAGGTGTAGCCCGTTATCTGGTTTGCAATGCCGACGAATCGGAGCCAGGTACGTTCAAGGACCATTACCTGATGAAAAATCTGCCCCACCTACTCATCGAAGGAATGATTGTTTCCTCCTTTGCGCTGGGTGCCAACACGTCGTTTATCTACGTGCGGGGCGAGTTGATGTACGTGATTCGGATTCTGGAAAAGGCCATTGCCGAAGCGAAAGCGGCCGGTTTTCTCGGAAAAAACATTCTCGGTAGCGGCTACGACCTCGAACTGGTGGTACAGCCCGGTGGTGGTGCCTACATCTGCGGCGAAGAAACGGCTCTGCTCGAATCGCTGGAAGGCAAACGCGGTAATCCCCGGAATAAACCGCCTTTCCCGGCCGTAAAAGGACTTTATCAGTGTCCCACAGTGGTGAACAACGTGGAATCAATTGCCACTACGCCCTGGATTATCAACAACAGTGGCGATGCCTACGCGGCCGTTGGTATTGGCCGCAGCACGGGTACCAAACTCATTTCGGCATCGGGCCATATCAAAAAGCCGGGCGTGTACGAAATTGAGATGGGCATACCCGTCGAAGAATTTATTTATTCCGATGAATGGTGCGGCGGCATCCGTGACGGTCACCACCTGAAAGCACTCGTTGCCGGAGGGTCGTCGGTGCCGATTTTGCCTGCCGATCTGGCCCTGAAACTAGCCAACGGCGAACCTCGCCTGATGAGCTACGAATCACTGTCGGAAGGTGGTTTTCAGACGGGTACCATGCTCGGATCGGGTGGCTTTATTGTCTTTGATGAAACGGCCTGCATCGTGCGTAACACCTGGAATTTCAGCCGGTTTTACCACCACGAATCGTGTGGACAGTGCAGCCCCTGCCGCGAAGGCACCGGCTGGATGGAAAAAATATTACATAATATCGAATACGGAAAAGGAAAGATCAGTGATATCGATCTGCTATGGGATATACAGCGCAAGATAGAGGGCAATACGATTTGTCCGCTGGGAGATGCGGCGGCCTGGCCAGTTGCGGCAGCGATCCGGCATTTCCGGGACGAATTTGAATGGCATGTGGGGAATCCGGTAGAATCGCAGACGAGAAACTATGGACTGGCGCATTACGCGGAATCCAGGGCAATGGCCGTGTAATCAGACCGAAAGTTATTTAACCGGCTTTCTGATCAGTTTAATGTTCCTTTATTGGAAGAAGAAATAGATAGAATGGTGATTTACTTATAAACTTTGCGCCCCGGCGATAAATGCTGTTGCGTGAAATCCATCAAACATGGCAGAAGAGAAAAAACTTTTTAATGTAACGATAGACAATATCTCCATTCAGGTATCTATCGGTGGGGATGTAGCACCACCGGCAATGTGCTATTACAGTACCCTGAAAGGCAGCGGTGGAAAATGCCGTACCTGTCTGGTGGAAGTTGCCTCCGGCTCTACTGCCGATCCGAGACCGATGCCTAAGCTTGTGGCGAGTTGCCGCACCAACGTCATGGACGGGATGGTAGTAAAAAATATTACCAGTGAAAAAGTAATTGATGCAAGGAACGGCGTAGTGGAATTTTTACTGATCAATCATCCGCTTGATTGTCCGATCTGCGACCAGGCGGGCGAATGCTATTTACAGGATCTGGGTTATGATCACGGTAAAGCAGGAACGAGGTACCAGTTTGCTCGCAGAACATTTGTAAGAGAAGACATCGGACCATATATTCAATTGCACATGACGAGGTGCAT